>Ga0157379_10001821_pt1 | contig 17601 bp, 12 predicted proteins | sample S25metaG_FD_121802 | JGI IMG/M metagenome (GOLD analysis project Ga0157379, IMG submission 121802) | Switchgrass rhizosphere microbial communities from Kellogg Biological Station, Michigan, USA - S2-5 metaG | ecosystem: Host-associated > Plants > Roots > Rhizosphere > Soil | place: USA... | reverse complement strand
TCGAGGATGCCCAGCATGCGGGAACGGCGAGAGGCATAAAAGGTTTGGACCCACTCGTAGTACGAATCCGGCAAACCAATAACAGCAGCCATTGCCTCCTGCAGCGGCGTGGGGGCGCACACGGTAGTGAAGTCATGAACCTTGCGCAACGCATCCGTCAGTTCTGCGCTCGCAATGCAATAACCCACACGCCATCCGGTAACGGCGAACGTCTTCCCTAAACCGCAGATGGTGATCGTGCGATCCTGCATGCCGGAATACCGGGCGATGGGAAGATGGTGAAGGCCGTCGAACACCAGGTGTTCATAGATTTCATCGGTAATTGCCACCACGTCATGCTCCACGCAAAGGTCCCGGATCGTCGCGAGTTCCTGGTCTGTAAACACCCTGCCAGACGGATTGTGCGGAGAATTGAAGAGCACGGCCTTAGGCTTCTGTTGAAATGCGCGTGCCAGTTCTTCAGCGTCAAAGCGATAGTGAGGTGGACGTAGCGGAACCCAGACCGGGATCCCCCCGGCGAACGCGATACCCGCATGATAGTTTTCGTGTGCCGGCTCCAGAACCACGACTTTGTCGCCGGGATTAACGATGCCGAGCAGTGCGGCAATGACGGCTTCAGTAACTCCGCAGGTCACCGTGACATGCTCGTCGGGATCGATTTCCTGCCCGTAGAACCGCCGGCTCTTTTCCGCAATCGCCGCGCGGAGGCTGGGCTGACCCCACGTCATACCATATTGATTTCGCCCGCTTCGCATCGCCTTCTCGGCCGCAGCGATAACTTCCTTTGGTGGATCGAAGTCCGGGAAGCCCTGCGCGAGAAGGATCGCTCCTTTCTCAAATGCATAACGCGTAATGGAGCGGATTACGGATTCCTGAAGATTATTGAGCCTGTCGGCGGCGTAACGTTTCACGGCTGTCATATAAACGGTTCTAATTCGGATAATGGAAGTCCACTGAAGCAACATCGGCGACAAAAGGCTGGTTAAAGGCCATCACTTTCTGATGTTCGGGGTGTTGCTGATAACGGCGTAATGCATCGACTGAAGCAAACCGCATGATCAATATCAGATCCCAGCTGCGGGCATCGTGCAAAATGTCACGTCCGATTTCAAGATACTCGATATCCGCAATCGAAATTCGCAGCGCCAGCATCTTGCGACAGAACTCTGCGATGTGTTCATCGCTCGAACTCTTCTGATATCTGAGCAAAACGTAATGCTGCAACATTAAAGATTCCCGGCCGAAAGTTGTTTCGCCACTTTGGCGCCTGTCGGGATGATGGAAGGGGCGCTGTTGAGTCTTTCAGCCGCAAACCCTGCAGCAGTCCTATAGCGCAGCATGAATTCGTCACGTTCGGCCCTGGGAATAACATCATCAATGTTGTCGAACACGCCGCCACAACGATCGTCCAGCAGGTTCAGCAAGCCAAAAGGTCCTGCGCCCCGATTACGCAAAACAAGCTGTGATATCTCCGGGCACAGTTGAGCGTCATACGCTTGCAGCGCTCGGGATGTGACGCCATGTTCGAGCATGGCAGCACCCAGGACTCTCGCATCGATAATGGCCTGACTGGCTCCATTCGAACCCGTCGGGTACATGACATGTGCTGCATCGCCCAACAGTGCGACATTGCCGTCAATCCACGTCGGAACGGGCTCACGGTCGATCATGGGATATTCAAATACTTCCGCGGCGCCACGCAACATGCCCGGGATGTCGATCCAGTCGTAATTCCAGTGCTCGAAATGGTGCAGGAAATCTTGATGCCTCACCTGTTTATTCCAGTCGCCGTCCGGCCAGCCACCCGAATTGTCGACGGTGATCTCTGCAATCCAGTTAATGTCCGCAAGACCGGTTCGAGGATCGGGAGCTGAAATGGGATAAAACACCACGCGATGACGATGCGTGCCCAGACCCACAAAGGACGCGCCACTTCGGATCGGCTTGCCCCTGGTGACACCACGCCACATGATCGCGCCTCCCCACTGGATGGGAGGTTGCTCGGGATACATCTGCCGACGGACCGCTGAATGCAAGCCATCGACCCCGATTAAAAGTGATCCCTCAAACTCGGAACAGGTGCCGTTGCGACTTTTCAGCAATACCGTTACACCTGTGCCGTCCGGTTGATTGCGATAGCCTGTCACTTTCAGACCCGTACGAATGGAACCGGGGCCGAGGCGCGCCACGGCAGCGCGGTACAATGACATCTGCAGTCCACCACGGTGGACGGAGTATTGCGGCCACTTGTAGCCTGCCCTTAAACCACGCCATTCGGAATAGACTTCGTTGCCATTCAGACCGACCAGGACAAATTCTCGGGTTTGCACGCCGATGGCATCGAGTTGTTCTGGACCAAAGCCCAATTCATACAGTTCACGCACGGCATTAGGCTGAAGATTAATGCCCACGCCAAGGGGTTTGATCTCCGGGACGGATTCAAACACGACGCACGGTACACCGATCTGATGAAGAGTGAGCGCAACGCTCAAACCGCCGATGCCTCCACCGGCAATCACTACTGGAGAATTGGTCATTCGACTTCCGTAAAACGAGCGATTGTACCGGTCGTCGCGGCTGCGGGCAACCGTGTTGGTACGGCGACGCACCGCGGAGCGGTGCAAGGAAGGTAGCAGGGTTGAGCGAGGGGAGCGAGTTGAAACCCAAGATTTTTCGCCCGGGAGGGGCGAACGGTGAATAGCCAGGGTTAAGCGCGCAGCGCGCAATCCCTGGGTTTAGTTCGACTGACTCCTGGCGCCCCAGCCGCGGCGCCAGGATTAGCAAGACCACGTTGACCAGGGGTGGCTCGCTTTCGCTCGCTCACCCCTGGCTATTCTCCGTTCGCCCCTCCGGGGGCGCGAAAACCTTACGTTACTGGTTGCCTCTACCTCTCGGGGCTGCTGGCGCTGCACCGGGCTGCGCACCACCCGGCAGACCAATGACAGGCTCTTCATCCGGTGGCGGTACATCGCCGCGTCCACGCCCTGCGGCCGGCGCCGCACCGCGAGCTGCGCCCCCGCCGCGCGGAGGTGTCCAGCCATCGCGGGCCGGTCCATCCTGGATCATGCGCGTGTCGGCGCTGACGGTGTACCCGGTGCGGTACTGTTGGCCGGCGTTTCCGAAGTATTTGCCGTACTTCAAGGCCGCGTTGTGTACCTTGATGACGGCGTCCTGGTAGCGTGGATCGTTCTGCGACCAGCCCGAGAAACTCGACAGGTCGTTGTTGCCGAGAATGATCACGTCCACGCCGGCGGTTGCCGCGATTTCTTCAGCGTTCGCGACGCCCTCCAGAGTCTCGATCATGACAGTGACCAGCATATTGTCGTTAATCGTCGCGCGGTAGTTGACGCCCGGCCAGGCCTGCCCAAAAGATCCACCGCCGGAACTTCGCCGTCCGGTGGGCGGATACCGCGAGAACCGTGCTGCATCGCGCGCTTCAAGCGCATCGTCGACAGTCGGCACGATGATGCCGACGGCACCAAGATCTGTTGCCTTCTGAATGTTCGCTTCCAGCGCATCAGGCATTCGGATAAAGGGAGCCGCGCCCTCGACACCGGGGCACGCGATGATCATCCGACGCACCTCATCCCATGACATCGTGCTGTGCTGCATTTCGAACCAGACGAAATCGACATGCTTGCGGGCCTCACAATAGAGATCCGGGTTGAAGGAAGAGATCGTGAGACTGGAAATCATCTTGTCCTGCAGCAGGAGCTCTTTGGCCTTGTTATAAAGTGGCCGCGGCGTCGCCGGATTCATCAACGCCTTGACCTGCCATCCCCACCCGCGTGCGTCCGGCTTGTCGGGTAAGGTCGAGCCGCCGATCAGCCCCCCGTTTCCAGCGTTCGGGCTTGCCGATGCAATGGCCGCGGCGTTCGCCGCGGCGCCACCGCCGCGTCCACCGCCCTGACCGCGTCCTCCCGCTTGAGGAGCAGGCGCCTGCGCGGCATGTAAAGCGACTCCAAAAACGATTGCCAAACAACCAGCCAACTTTAAATAGAACGGCTTCATCTTTTCTCCCTTTTTCAGCGGCGCTATACCACCGCATCAATGCTTTCTACTCGGGCGCGCGATAGTTGTGCAACCCGTTCGGATAACCATTAATGGCAAGCCGTGTCGCCATTCCCTGCCCGCCGGGAGTCGCGCGATGATAACGTCCCTTTGGAACGTACACGACGTCGCCCTGATGGGCGTTTATCAATGGCAAGCCTTCGATTAAATAATCAACCTGGCCTTCCATGATGAACCAGAACTCAGCGTAATCGAGATGGAAGTGCCCCTTGTCGGTTTCCGGCGGCGGCGGAGTGCCCCGTCCACGGATGAGATTGGCGAAACCGCGATCATCGGTGACGAAAGCACCGGCTCGTTGTCCGCCCTTCACGACCTGGGTTTCAAAATCGAGATACGGTTTGTTCCGGTCGCTATATGCTCCGCGGCCCGTAAACGTTACGGGCACGAACTGGACGCCCGGGAGCGGACTCGGCTGATACTTGCCGTCGTTGGGATACACGATGCTGGCTCCGGCGACCGTCACTTCGAATCGGAGGGAAGGCTTGTCCCCAACGGTTTCCATCTTGTATGGAATTCGATAAGGGACCTGCACCAGAAAACCTTTTGTAGCAACGAAGGGCTCCTGTCCGTCGATGGTGAATCGGATCTGGCCGTCCTGTACAACCCACCACGCAGGATTGTCCGCGTAAAATCTGGTCGGCGTGCTTTCACCCGGTGCCATCGAAATGTACTCGGCCTGCAGGTGCGCATCGTCAACGACGGTAACACTCCAACTCTGCTTGCCTGCGTTTTGAGCCATGACGTCCGACAGTTTCCAATGAGGCTTGTGCGGTGGCGTGTAAGGCGTGAGTTGGGCTGGCTTCGGTGCCAGGGCCGCAATACCACGGCCCTGCGCTCCGATGCTGGTCGAAACGACAACAAGCGACAGCGCTAGAATGGCGACTACAAGTATGGTGCGCATGGATCTTTTCATTCGAAAAATTCCTCCTTTGCTCCATGATTCGCGGAGACCGTTCGCACTTCTGTCTCAGACCTCGTCATACAACACGACCGGATAGGTTTTTTGTGTCGTAATTGTTTTCTCGACCGGCGGCCACACGCGCTGATGCTCCGCGGAGGCAATCCATTTTTGCCGCAATTCCTCGCTCTCGAATTCGAGTTCGAAGCGGTAGTTGTGGTTCGTAGGCACTGTACCCTGGATCACTGTGCGCCGCTTGAGCATCTTCACTCGAATATAGCCTTCGTGCTTTACAGCCTCGGGCACGAAAGTGTTGTGAAAGATGTCCAGCATTTCCTTTTCACGCGCCGGAGCCACATCCATTTCGACATAGAGCCGAATGTGTTTCGTCTGTGCGCTCGCCGGCGTTGCAAACCGGCCAAGCCCGAGAGCAGCTGCAGTTGCGGCGAGAGCGGATTTTATAATTCCTCGTCTGTTCACATATTCCTCCCGAGATCGATCAATAACGTTCAGCGCTGGTTTCCGCCGGCCAGCAGTTGCGTTTTGGCGGCCATGTCCCTGGCGACGCCCATAACGAATAGTTCGAGCGGCTCCGAACCTGTATTCGTGAAGAGACTCGACTCCCCGATTTTGATCGGAATCGCGTCACCTGTTCTTACAGACGCCGTTTCCGATGTGGCACCCTTCACAGTGACGCTGCCGTTACCGGCGAGTACGTAGTACGCTTCGCCGACAGTGTCATGCTTCAGTTCTGCGGTCGACATCCCCGAGGGCACCAGGACCTGATCGATATAGGCCCACGTGGTCGAGAAAACGGCAGGACCAAGCGCGCGCCGAGTGACAACTGTCGTCGGCGCTGCTGTCGGAGCAGCCGCGGCGCCGCGCGCGCCACGTCCACCCTGCCTGAGAAGAAGTTCTCTATCGAATCGTCCGACCATGAAATTCGGGATGGGATCCAGCGGAGCCCCTGCACGCGTGTCGCCCAGATCGAAGTTGTCGTACACACCGGCATTGAGTGAGACATTGAGGTTCACCCACTGAACGGGTTTCGTACCGGAGTTGTAGATGGCGTGCGAGTGCCCGGTCCGGCAAATCACACCGGCCGGTCCTTTGACCAGCGCGGTGCGTCCGTCAACAGTAAACTGGGCTTCTCCGTCAAGAATCACGAACATCTCTTCAACGGTGTTATGGAAGTGATGGCCTATACCGGCGCCCGGCGGGATCTCGCCACGATGGAGAAAGTTGAACTCTGGCGTGACTGCGCCACGATTCAGCAGGGCCGTGAACGCCATCGTCCCGGCGCCACCGTGCACCGCCGGCGATGGACGGAAAGCAGCGGGGTCGGTGTGCGCAATCCGGCGCGACAGTTCCGCTTGTGCCGCCTGGCTCGCGACCTGCCATAACGTCATGGCGGCTATGCCGGCAAAGGCTGAGAACAAAAGCAGTCTGAGGCGATGGGTCATGGCATTCCTCCTATGGAGTTCGGCGGCAGCTTACGTCAAAGCTCGATGACTCGACAATCAATAATCTATTCACTAGTTCATTCCCTCGGGGAGGCGAAAACCGCGGACCTTCGTCTGGATCGACCAGACAGACGACTGCCCCACCATATATAAGATGTCGTTGTTCGCGCCGCCGAACGTAATGCTCACCGGATACTGCGGCAAAAAAATTGTCCCGACATACGTGCCGTCAGGCATGAAGATTTGCACGCCGGTTCTTGTGGCGACGTAATACCGACCCTCGGTGTCGACCGCCGAACCATCGGCGCCGGAATCGAGACGATCCTCAGGCTTGGGGGCATCAAGCACTGCACGGGTCAGATCCAACTTCGCGAATTGCCTCTTCTTGGAAAGAGAGCCATCGTCGGCCACGTCGTACGCCCACACGTAATTCTCGCCGGGGCTTTGCCAGGTGTTGTTTACGTACAGCGTCTTGCCATCCGGGGAGAGTTCGACACCGTTGGGCATCGCATATTCGCCCGGAGGAACCACAACCTTGGCCGTACCGTCCGGGCTGACGTAGTAAACCTGTTTCCCCGGCTGGCTCTTATGTTCTTCAGGTGTGAACTGTGGGTCTGTAATGTACAGCCCGCCCTTCGCATCCATTACGAGATCGTTCGGACCGTCGATGGGCTTGCCATTGATCTTATCGATGATGACGCGCACAACACGTCCCGAGGCCGGCTCTACTTCCAGGACGCGATGACCGAACATATCGCAGACGATGAGGTTTCCGTTCTTCGCAGCGACTGTTCCGTTTGACTGCATGCCGCTCGAGAGCACCCGGTACTTTCCGTCGGGTTCCATGACAATCAGCCGGCTGCGCGCTGGGCTGCCGGTGTAATCACCCGCTGCCGGATTCTTGAAGTACATGTCGGAGAAGTACAGCCTCCCCTTGAGCCAGGTGAGACCTTCGGTGAATGTAAAACTTTCAGCGAGCTTCTTTGGCTTCACGTCCGCAGGTACGACCTTTGCAAAGAGGGCTTGTTGCTTTTGTGCGCGCTCGATGTAGTCAGGCCGGACCGGCCAAAAGACATCAAGCTGGTCGGCACCCCGGTCCCCCATTTTTGCGGAGTGCACCATGCCACCCGGCAGGTACACGGTGTTGCCGGCATCGCCCGAGAATGAGAAGGATTGATCCAACACGCCTTGTTGGAGCGTGCCGCTCAACGTGTGCGTCAACTGATCTTCGGGGTGAATGTGCAATGGAAACTCGGAACCGGGATCCATTCGAACGAGACTGATCTGCGCGTTTTTGCCCCAGATCAACTGCGAATGAGCAGAGGCGCGCTTATAAGGTTTTTCTTTTTCGGGATCCGTGATTGGCGTGAACGGAATGTCAGTCAAATTGACAACGACTCCCGGCTGCAAAGAAGGCATGACGCCCTGATCCGGAAACGTCACATCGACGCCGGACGTATTCTGTCCCGCCAGGGCCAGATGGTCGAGCCGGATCGGAGAATAGACCTCAAATGCCTTCCAACCTTTCGCTCCGGCTTTGACGGATCTCTTCATGCCTGGCTGCAGGTACAGCACATCGTCCTTCCCGATCTCGGCGGTCTTACCGTCGAACTGCACCGTGGCCGATCCATCATGGCCAATGATAATGAGTTCTTCACCGAGGGTTTGTTCCGGATACGAGGTATCGGGCTGGACTTCAACGCGTTCGACCAGCGCCCCACGGCCCCACCACAGTTTCGCCGTAACGCCAGGAGCGAGGGTGGCCGACTGCAGCTTGCCGGCTTCTACGGGCTCGCCGTCGCGCAGTGCTATGGGCACGGTGAGTTGCGGAAGTTCCCGCGTCCGACCCGTTACCTTGGATTGTTCGATGACCTTCTTGTTAAGCACGGCCCATGGGGGATTGCTCGACGCGCTCGAGCATCCGGCAACGATGGACGCGAGCATCACAAGACCGAACCCATAATATTCTTTGCGAATCATGTTCATGACAATGCCCCCTGACTCTCAAAAGCCCGGCAAATATAGATAGCAATCCTAAAGATCGCAAGAACATCGCAGAATAGGCCTTCAGAATTGCCGACATCTAATACTTTTGACTCAGACCGCGAACATATCAGGGTACTCATCCCTCACAGCTCGACGAGTGAGCTATGATACCGCCCGAATAAAGCGATTCACCGCAAAGGAGTCCTTTTATGTCCGAGAGTCGGCGACGTTTTCGACGGTACATCACAATTGCCGCGCTCCTCGCGGCCGGCGCCGCCGTGATGGCGACGAGCCTTGCGCAATCCGCAAATGGAAAGTGGTGGCCCGGATACGGCAATGGTCCCGACAATTCGCGATACTTCGTATCTCGACAGATCAACAAGTCGAACGTGAGCCAACTTCAGGTTGCGTGGAACTACCAGTACGGAGACACGAGCTTCGGGCCCATTGTGGTTCGCGGAGTGATCTACGGACGTGGACGAAATGGTTCGCTCGTCGCTGTCGATGCGAAGACCGGTAAGGAATTGTGGATCCGCGAAAACATGAATGGCATGACAAGCCGCGGAATGAATTATTGGGAAAGCGGCGATGGCCGCGACCAGCGACTGATCTTCGCGATGAACAGCCTGCTTCAGGAACTCGATGCGAAGACGGGTAAGTCGATCATGACGTTCGGTACGAACGGTTATGTTGATCTGCGAATCGGCATTGACGGGCGCGATCCGTCCACGATCGGCAATATCCAGTCCAACACTCCAGGCGAGGTTTTCGAAAATCTGATCATCCTCGGCAGCGCGACTGGCGAAGGCTACATGTCCCCGCCGGGAGACATTCGTGCCTACGACGTACGCGACGGCAAACTCGCTTGGACGTTCCATACGGTCCCTCGTCCTGGTGAATTTGGATACGACACCTGGCCGAAAGATGCGTGGAAGTACGTGGGGGGCAACAACAACTGGGGAGAGATGACAATCGATACCCGGCGGGGCATCGCTTATATACCGCTCGGATCCCCCACGTATGACTTCTATGGCGCCGATCGTCTCGGCGCCAATCTCTTCGGAACCTCAATTGTTGCGCTGGATGCGCGCACCGGAAAACGTCGTTGGCATTTCCAGCTCGTACATCACGATCTTTGGGACATGGACCCGAGCGCTGCACCGCAGCTCACGACGATCCGGCACAACGGCCGCAATCGCGATGTTGTGGTGGTGACGAGCAAGACAACGTGGCTCTACGTGTTCGACCGCGAAACCGGCGACCCTATTTGGCCCATCGAGGAGCGTGCTGTTGCCAAATCCGAAATGCCAGGCGAAGAGAGTTGGCCGACTCAGCCCTATCCGACTAACCCGCCTCCCCATTCGAAGCAATCCTTCACGGTCGATGACGTCAGCCCCTATTTGTCGGCGGAGGAAGCGGAAGCATTCAAAAAGCGCTTGGCCGCTGCCACGAACAAGGGCCTTTTCACTCCCATCAGCTTCGATGACACCGTCCACATTCCGACCAGTAACGGCGGCGTACTTTTCGGCGGAGCAGCGAGTGAGCCCAATGGCGCTGTGTATGTTGTCGCTCGGGATAACCCGGGAATCCTACATTTGCTGCGCCCAGGCGAGAACGCAGGGCGCGGCGGCAATGCTCCCGCACCACCGGTGGCGCAAGTTGTCTATCAACAGAATTGCCAGACATGCCATGGCGCAGATCGCCTGGGCATAGACGGCAACGGACCTGCGCTCATCGCGAACGGCACGCCGCGCTTTGACGCAGCCGCCGTCCGCGCAGTCCTGGCCTCCGGAAAAGGCCGTATGCCGGCGCAGCCGCATTTGACGGATGCGGACATCGACAATATCGTGACGTTCCTCACGGCACCGGCAGCAGGCGCGCGCGGGCAGGGCGGACAAGGTGGAGGCGGCGGACGCGGTGCGCGCGGCGGCGCTGGTGGTTCCAACGCACCACCGGAACTGGTCGTTGGATCAGGTTCGGTCGCTACTATCCAAACCGGCGGCGCGCGCGGTCGCGGCGCCACACGCTATCCTGACGGAGTTCCACAAACGGAACAGTATGTGATCAATGAATACAATACCGTCGGCAATCGGATTAAACCTCCGTACACATCGATCGTGAAGTACGACCTGAATCAGCCGAGCATCAAATGGAGCATTGGGTTCGGTGATGATCCTGTGCTCGCTGCGCGGGGAATAACCGGAACAGGTGTCGCCGCAACGCTCAACGGCATCATCATCACAGAAGCAGGCATTGTGTTCGGAGCGGGACGTGACAACCAGATACGCGCCTGGGACAGCGACAATGGAAAACAGCTCTGGTCTGCGAGGTTCGGCGGAAACTTTGTCGGTTCGCCTGTGATGTACGAAATGGAGGGCCGCCAGTATTTGCTCGTACCCGCAGCCGGCTCGGCTCCCGGCGGACGAGGCGCAGTTCCGAACGCACCAGGAACGACTGCTCCCCTGGGTTGGGTGGCCTACGCTCTACCGACTCGATAGCACAGGCTCACGCTAACTGGCTCGCAGCGGCAATCTGACGAACTGCCGCCTCGCCAAGCCGCTCGCGCAGTTGAGTCAAATAAAGACTGCGAGGCATAACGTGTTTATCGAGAGACTCGATGTGCCCGTTTTCCTTCGTAGGATCCTGCAATGGAATGTTGAACACGACGGCGTTTACGCCCAGATGTCCGAATGAAAAGTTCTGAGCCGTCGGCGGCTTCTGCACGAGAAAACTTCCTTCACAGTTCCAGAATACCGTGTTCGCGCCCGCCCACCCGATGTTGATGTTCTTCCAGAAGCGCGCCGTAAGCGGCGCCTGAACGTTGTCATACAGATTTCCTGTGGCCCATTGCTCGTGGGGCTCGCTCGATGAGAACGGAGTCGTGGCCTTGCAATCAAGGAACACGTTCGCGCTCGACGTCGGCTGGCCCGACATGAAGGAGTGGCGACCCTCATCCGAAAGGCACCGCTGCACAAGCGCCAGTTGTCCCCGCAGCGCGAAAGTAAACCGGCGAGCGCCGGCCCTCTGAGAGACCGGGGCGCGCGACACGCAGTCCTGCACGGTGACCCACTTTGCGCCGCGTGACGTGCCCACCATACTGTAGACGAAATGTAGCGCCGTCGCGTTGCGCACCCAGCCGTTCTTCATGTTGTCGAAGATGACGAAGTTGCGATAGTGGTTCTCGTCGTTGTAGTACTCCTCCGCGACATAGTTTGGACGATCCATGTTCCCGTATTCCCTCGTGCGTTTCGTCGGATCGAATTCCGACATGGCGCGCAGATTCTCAATGCCAACTTTTTCGATGCGCCCACCCTCCTCGTACTTCAACACTTCCCCGCCGCCCCAGCGTTTTTCGATCGCGCACGTGATGGGAGCATCAATCGTGATGAGATCGCCTTGCACATCTGTAACCGTTCGATCCCACTCGACGTTGAAGGGACGCCATCGGCTCGCGTTATCCGGACCATTCATTCCGACAGCATCGATCCAATCCTGATTACCGATCCGCCGAACGATCACAGTGTCGCCTGGCCTGAAGTTCCGGGCAGATGTCACTTTGAATCGGCGTGCGCCGACCGGGACATAATCGTCCATCACGCCCTGCTTTGTTTCCTCCTTCAACGTGATGCCGGACGCGCCGCCCGCGATCACGAGAGTCCCTTGATTGCCGCCTCCACCACCAGGGCCGCCGGCAGCCGCGGTACGGCCCGTACCCGTTCCGATGAGAATGGTGCCGGTGTCACCCATGCCTTCCCCACGTAGCACCACTCCACTCGTGTCGATCTTCGCCGGCGTTGCCATACGGTAATAGCCGCCCTTGAGCAGCACGGCGCCACGGAAGCCGCCCGCGTCCATAGGCCGTGCAGCAACTTTATTGATCGCCGCCTGGATGTTCTCCGTATTGTCGCCAGCAACAGGCCAGATCGTCTCACGCACCGGGATGGTGGGAATGGCTACTCCACCCCCGCTATATCCGGCATGAGACGAGTCGATAACCGTATTGCCCTGTTCGTCGGGGACGTACACGAGTTTGTTGTCAGTGCCGGGATAAACTCTCGATGTGGTCGGTGCCAGATCCTGCAGCTGTGGCAGCGGGAGAAGCGCTGGCGCCAGGGCCATTTGCAGAACGCTGCGGCGAGTGAGTGCCATAGTCGTTTGTCCTCCGTTCGATGGCGCGGAGGTTATCGCAAGCAGCTCGCGTTAGACAACTTCGACCGGGTTCTCGAGTGTGCCGATTCCAGAAATCGTAATTCGGACCGAATCGTTGGCTTCGAGCGTAAATGTATCTTCAGGAACAATCCCTGCCCCGGTCAGCAAGACCGCGCCATGGGGAAATTTCTGTGAACGGAACAGATACTCTGCAAGCTCAATGAAACGGCGTTTAATTTGATTGATTCGAGTCTCGCCGCTGAAAACAGTTTTGCTACCGCGCCGAATCTGGAGATGGATCGTCCATTGCCGCGCATCGTCCTCGGTCATCCCCACGACGATCCATGGGCCGACGGCGCACGAGCCTGTGTAGATTTTTGCTTGCGGAAGATAAAGGAGGTTTTCGCCTTCGATGTCGCGCGAGCTCATGTCATTTCCGATTGTGAATCCCACTATTTTCCCTGCAGAGTTCATGACCAGCGCCAACTCGGGTTCCGGAACATTCCAGCGCGCATCTTCTCGGATTCCGACGGCTTCGCCGGGAGAAACTACTTTTTCGGGCATCGACTTGAAGAAAATCTCGGGACGTACTGCGTCGTAGACGAGGTCGTAGGCGGTCGCGCTGAACTCGGACTCCACCATGCGAGCTTCCTTGCTTCTCAGATAGGTCACTCCTGCCGCCCAGACTTCCTGTGATTCGACGGGCGTCAACAGCCGTACTTCATCGAGCGGATAGTGTGTGCCCGCAGCATGGCTGAGTCGCGCGAGTTCATCCGCAACATCCCCGTGTTCGAGCAAGTTCGTCATGCGTTGAACCCCGACGCTAGTCAGATCCATAACGTTTCCGTCACTCACGATTAAGCCAATGCGAACGCCGGAACCGGTCGCAACCTCAAATCGACATAACTTCATTGACGGCATGGCGCGAAAGTCTACGCGTGTTCAACTTCATTCGCAAAGGCGTATAATGCGCGGCCAACAAGGAGATGACCTATGCGCGGTGTCCTCGCGACAGTTTCGTTGCTCGCAGCAGGAGTTGTTGGTCTGCTTGCCCAACGCCCCGCTGCAGAGCTGAATATCTATTACATCGATACAGAAGGCGGCCAGTCCACACTGTTCGTGAGCCCCGCTGGCGAGTCGCTTCTCGTCGATACCGGAAACGCCGGTGAACGCGATCTTGGCCGTATCGTTGAAACGGTGAAGGGAGCGGGCGTCAAACAAATCGATCACATGTGGACGACGCACTACCATGGCGATCACGTCGGCTCATTGCTGGCCCTCGCTAAGCAGGTTCCGATCATGCACTACTATGATCACGGCAAGCCGCATCCGAACGACCGTATTGTTTCGGCCGCATTCCTCACTTCGTACGAAGAGCTCACACAGGGAAAGCGAACGATTGTGAAACCTGGAGATAAAGTAAAGATCGCCGGCCTGGATATCACGGCTGTGGCATCGGCCAATCAGTTCATCCGGTCAAATCTGCCTGGTGGAGGGCGCGCCAACGCCGCGTGCTCCGGCGTGCAGAAAAAGGACGAGAGCGCGTACATGGATCCCGATAACGGCGAGTCGGCTGGCTTCGTTCTCGCGTACGGGCGTTTCCGGACGGTGGATCTTGGCGACCTGACGTGGAACGGTGAACTCGAACTGATGTGCCCGATGAACCGCATTGGCACCGTCGACTTGTATTTAACGTCCCACCATGGGCTCGCAAAATCCGGATCACCTGCACTTGTGCACGGTCTGCAGCCTCGCGTCGTGGTGATGAACAACGGAACGCGCAAGGGTGGCGAACCCGATACATTTCGGGTGCTGCACGAACTGTCGGGACTAGAGGATCTCTGGCAACTGCACTGGTCGTACAACGTAGGACTGGAGAACACCCCAGCAACCTTCGTGGCGAACATTGAAGACAATCCCACGCTCGCCGGTGTGCTGGCGCCACCACAGGGGGGCGGCGCGCGCGGGGGGCCAGGCGGCTTCGGCGGTGCAGCACACACGCCCGCCTATCTGATCAAGGTATCGGCTCAGCAGGATGGTACGTTCACCGTCACCAATACACGCAACAGTTTCAGCAAGACCTATAGGCCACGCCAATGAACATCGATCGCAGAGCCTTCGCCAAATCAATGGCACTTACCGCAGGAGCGCTCGCACTGCCGTCCTGGCCGATAAACGCATTCGCGCGACGTCTCCCTGTAAATCGTGTGACGAAGATTCGCGTGTACTATCCGCCGAACTACAACGCGAATGGGCCACAGGCTTTCCCGCAGAGCAATATGGTCGTGCTTGTGGACACAGAAGCAGGGATCACCGGTATCGGCCAGGGTGGATCGCCGGACACGGTGCGCAACGTGGCACGAAGCGTCATCGGAAAGAATGCGTTCGACACCGAGTTCATCTGGCAACATGCGTTCATGGACGGGTTTTACTCACCAGGCAAGGAACGGTTACACGCGCTGGGCGCAATCGACCTGGCGCTGTGGGATATCAAAGGCAAGGCGCTGAAAACGCCGTTGTACGAACTCTTCGGTGGCAAAGCGCGCCAGCATATCGAGCTATACGCGACCAACGGCGTGCCACCAGGTCTGATACCGCAGAACGATCTGCAACGGATGAGTCTTAAGGAACGCGCTGCAGCGACGATGGCTGCGGGATATCGCGTTTATCGTGTCGATAGCGCCATTGAACCATCTCCTGGTGGCGGTGCTCGTGGTGGCGGCGCGCGTGGTGCACGAGGTGGCAATGCAGCAAACGCGCCTGTAGGGGTGAGTGGCAGCCGCGGCACCTTCAACTCGCGTTCGCACATCCGCGAAATCGGCGAAGCGGCGGCGCAGATTCGCGAGGGGATCGGACCCGATGGCGATTGGATGATTGACCTGCACCAGAGTTTTGATTTTCATGAAGCGGTTGAGGTTTGCAACCTGATCGCTCCCACACGGCCGTTCTGCGTGGAAGATCCGGTACGTGAAGAACAGTTCCGCACCCAAATTCCGAAACTTCGGCTAATGACTCAAGTCCCGCTTGCGCCCGGCGAAGAGTGGGGTACACGCGCGGAATTCAGTCCGCTCGTCGAACAGCGCGATATTGATTTCGCCCGGGCCTCGCTACCGAACGTTGGCGGTATTACGGAGATGCTGAAGATCATGGCCTTGTGTGACCTTCACAAGGTTGGTATCGTGCCTCACTTCACCGGCCCGATCGCAACAGTCGGCCACATGCACACGATGATGGCCTTTCCCGGCCAAGTGCTCATGGAATACAACCAACATGATCGCCCCGTGCCCTACATGCCGGACTTTCTCGATTTCCGAAACGGCAAAGTGTGGCCGAATGATCGTCCGGGACTGGGCATCGCGGTCGATGAAAAACAGCTGACCTTCGTCGAAGCAATGACGGAAGGCGCATCCGGGCCGACGTACCTTCGGCCCGACGGGTCGCCGACACACTGGTAGGACAAGCATGACCTGGCAGCAACTCTACGACCCGTTCAACAACAAGTTGCTCTCGACAGCAGTCTCCGCCTTACCGGTGTTGACACTCTTTTTCGTTTTGGTAGGCCTGAAGAAGCGCGTGTGGGTCGCGGCGTTAAGCGGACTTCTGATGGCTGTCGCGCTCGCGCTGGTGGTTTTCAATATGCCTGTGCTGCTGGTGACAACTGCGGCAGGACACGGATTCATCTTCGGGCTGCTGCGGATTGCGTGGATCGTGGTGGGATCGATCTTTCTCTACAACGTCGCTTCCGAGACGGGACAGTTTCAGGTGATGAAGGATTCGATTGCCGGGTTGTCTTCCGATAAACGCCTGCAGCTGGTCTTGATCGCATTTTGCTTCGGAGCATTTCTGGAAGGCACGGGGGGTGGTGGTGCTCCTGTAGCCATAGCGGGTGCATTTTTGATGGGATTGGGTTTCAGCCCATTTCAATCCGCGACGCTGTGCCTGCTCGCAAACACCGCTCCAGTTGCCTGGGGCGGCGTTGGCAATCCGATTCGCACACTGGGCGGCGTGACCGGATTGCCGGAGTTGCAATTCAGTGCAATGGCCGGCCGGATTCTGCCGCCTCTCGCGCTGATATTGCCGTTCTGGCTCGTGCGAAGCATGGTCGGATGGCGCGAAACGTTTCAAGTATGGCCCGCGTTGTTGGTCAGCGGCCTTTCGTTTGCCGGCATGCAATTCTATTGGTCGAATTTTCAGGACATCGGACTGGTCGACGTGGTTGCCGCTGTCTTCTCGCTTCTGATGACCATGTTGTTCCTGAAATTCTGGAAACCAGCGAAGGTGATCCCTGTCACTGGTCAAGTGGCGGCTTCAATCAAAAGACATTCTGCCGGACAAGTACTGAAAGGCTGGTCGCCTTTCATCGTCGCTTCGATTCTGATTTTCGTGACGGGCTTGCCTTCGATGGCCAGGTACCTGAACTTCGATGCGCTGAAGATACCGATGCCGTACTTGCATAACGCCGTTCTGAAAATGCCGCCGATCGCACCACAACCCACGCCGGAAGATGCAACCGTAAATCTAAACTTCATCGGCATTCCCGGCACAGTCGTCTTCGTTGCCGGTATCGTTGCGGCATTGCTCGCGGGACTGCCCATGCGAAAAATTGCGTTGCTGTTCAAAGCTACAGTGCGGCAAATGTTGCCATCGCTATTGGCCATCAGCTTCATGGTCGGCCTCGCCTACGTCACGCGATACTGTGGCATGGATACGATAATGGGCTTGAGTTTGACAGGCACAGGATGGTTTTATCCGTTCTTCGGCACGTTGCTCGGCTGGCTCGGCGTCGCATTAACTGGTACCGATGCGGGATCCAATGCCCTGTTCGGCAACCTTCAAAAGGTGACTGCGGAACAATTGAGCCTCAGTCCAATCCTGATGGGCGCTGCGAATTCGACAGGCGGCGTCATGGGAAAGATGATTGATGCGCAATCGATCGTAGTATCCAGTTCTGCAACGAATCAGCAAGGTAACGAGGCGGCCATCTTCAAAGCCGTGTTTGGACACAGTATCGTGTTGGCGTGCCTGGTCGGCGTG
>Ga0157379_10001818_pt1 | contig 17621 bp, 13 predicted proteins | sample S25metaG_FD_121802 | JGI IMG/M metagenome (GOLD analysis project Ga0157379, IMG submission 121802) | Switchgrass rhizosphere microbial communities from Kellogg Biological Station, Michigan, USA - S2-5 metaG | ecosystem: Host-associated > Plants > Roots > Rhizosphere > Soil | place: USA... | reverse complement strand
TGAGGGCTTTCTTTATGATTGTACGAGCTGTGAAGAACATATGAAAGATCGCCGAAAGGAAGCTACCTGTGTCTCTGATACAGCGAATTGAGAAACGTTAGACGCACCAAGCAATGTCGAATGGTCTTGCTTGTATAGAGGTGATATAAATACTGACGGCGTTAGAAATAATAATGAAGGCGCATCAGACGTGTGAGATGCAATCCGCGATAGTCCAGACTCCAAGGTGGGTTACAGTGAACTATCAGTCTCAATTGGAGGAGATTGGGGCACAATAGCTCGCATAGAACACCCATCTTCGACTAAACCATGATTTGACGCGTGGGGATTTTTTCTGTAGAGGCAACGGCAATGTCGATAGCGGTGGCATTTTTGTCAGCGACGGGATGATCGCGGGAAATCAGAGGTTGTAATTATGCCATAGGGGATGGATGTTGTAAAGACATATGCGCTGGGTTCACCGATGGAGCATGGATCGTTCCAAGACGTCGATGATGGCGGTGACGGCTGAGAGTGAAGGAAAGGGAATGCTATCGAGCACCGGGGGCGCAGGGTAGTTGAAGTTCTTGGGGGACGAAGAGTAGAGTGGAACCCAGCTAACACCCGCGCGAAATCAGGGAGATGACTGTCACTGGACGCCCGTTGGATGACTTTCCAACTTCTCTTGATCCGTCGCGCGTTGTTTTTGAGGGTAGACGTGACGTTGAAATTTGAAGTTGAAATGAGGAATTGAGTATGCCAGACAGGTCAAGAGCACGCGAAGTGAGATGCAAGACTGAGACCAAGAGTGGCAGGCATGAGATGACTCAGCCGACGAAATTTCGTTACTGGACGCCAAAACCTTTCCTGCGTCTTGACACCTCTCCCAAGTAATAGTGTCGCAGCCACAATGAATCTTCGGTTGATAATTTTTTTGGGTCATCGCCCCCCATCCGAGATGCACCACAAAACCATCCCAGCTTTTCTTTCAACTTTCTTTTCCTACAGGAGAGGTCGACACCCATATTCACCGACATTGTTATTGTTGGATTACGAATGTTGCGCAAGGATTTATACTTTGCTCTTTTAATTCATCCCTACCCACAGCTACTCTCCATTGCCCTTTTCGCTCATCTTCACCGTTTACTCTTTATTCCATCACACCGTAGACCATTCTAGAGTGTATTTAACCAGTAGATTAGTGATTTGCCGGACCAAGCTCGTCACTGAAGGCTTTGGCTTGGCCTGGCCTGGCTCGGACTTGAGCCCGCGCTTTGGTAGGGGGCCAAAATATATGGAATAAAATAATTCACTCATTATAATGAGCATCTACGAGACACCCTCATTCTAATTTAGTCTGTAATGCCTTTAGATGTCGATTAATGAGTTCTACATCAACTTTGTGTTCTTGATATAGTCGCCACTGCATCGCTAGGAGCCTACACCCGCCCGCTGGACTGGCAGGTACGAAGCCTGGGACTATGAGCCCGGCTCAGGCATTAGAAATTCTAAGCCGAACCCAGAAACCTGGGTTCCACTGGGCTTTGGCTTGGTTTGGCTTAGGGATTCCAAAGACTAGGCCAGGCCTGGGCCACTCTATTTACTTTTAGCTGATACTTATTCTGGTGGAAAACCTTCCAATATATTGCACCTTCTTAAAAGAATTCTCCAGAGCTTCAGTACCCTTCAGCCAATATCCACCCGATAAGTCGGACGACATTACCTCCATTCGAAGGAAGCCAGTACCGAAGAAACAGGATAAAAAACCTACGGAAATTGAGAATGCCAAGGAAATGAATTGCTCCATATATTCCTTCTTTTTAAAAAAAATTTTACACCAATGGGTATTGAAATTGCTCACACTTTTGCGACAAAGACGGTTCTTTATCCCCTAGTGATCTATTTCTGCACTGCTTCAACTAGATGGTTTCACGTTAAGTGGTCAGGCGATATAATACCGAATGAGGGGGCGATAAAGTATTGTTCGTCTCCTATGTCAGAATTGTAGATTGAAGTGAAACTGTGGAATCTTGGGCCTGTTACCGTACGACTTGACAGATGGAACACCGTATTTACAACATGGTTATACAATACTTGCGGGATACACTGCCGATGTACCTTCTCGATGCCAGTCCCAATTCATTTTTTCAGACTTCTACTTAGTCTATTCGCCAGCTAATATGTCTGGATGCAAGGAGCTAGCTGTTTGATGCTGTTCCTGTTAAAATAAGGTGGTCTTCGGTGTTGGAATAAGCGTCGCAATCCACAAAATAGAGTAAAATTACGTTTGACCTCGGTGAGCTCGTGAGGCAAACGGATACAGTATATACAAAATGTAAACTACTTATAAATCGAATATATGCTATGCAACCGAAAAAGGGATACAAAAGAGCACGTCGCGGAACGGAACTCGTAGCATGACCTTGCTAAGCGCTCGTAAATCCAACATTCGGTCCTTATTCGGGCGATAGCAGTGACCCTCGCAATCGAGCGAGGTTGTATGCAATTGTAGCTACGTTTAAATACAAGTATAACGGAGCTACGGCGAATGTGAAGGATCAAAATAGAATATAACATAGCTTCGCCGGAACAAAAGGAAAAGGCAGTAAATGAAGAAAAATAGTCTGGGCACGGAAATTGACTACTTGCGTAGCGCTCGTATTACAAACTATAATCTCAACAGTTCCCGCTCTCGCTCCGCCCGGGGCATGTCTCCCCTATCCTGTTCTCTAGCCGTTGTAACTCGAAGTGAGAGTACTTATTTCCGAACTAGATTTCTTTTAGGTTTCCGGAGACATACCAGTCTAGGATGAAGCGAGGGTTATCTTCCCCGTTGAGGACGGCTTGAATATAAAGGCAGTATTATATAGTATTTACTGGAATTTCCATTTGTAGGTTTCATTTTATTTCACTTAATACTGCCCTCAAGCTGACGGAAGAGTTATCTGAGACAAAGACCGGACGGATAGATGACATTCTACCATATTTCAGGGGCGAGATGGCAAGTTTTCTAGAACTCTCACAAGTCCATAGTTCACAGCCCGTCTATGTACTCTTAGCATGTCTCTTCATTCTCTATAGGCGTCAAATCGGTCCAGGATTTTACAGATCCGGTACTCAGTTCCCCTCCTGGACAACCATGTTGCTGATAGCGGTCGTTTGGTTCATGTATTGAAGGCGAAACGAAGCGTAGGAGAGGTGTGCCGATCGTTAACTGTTGAATAAGCTAATAAACGAGACTACAAAACGAAGTAAGTAAAAAGAGATTTGTAGCACGAGTCGGAAAGCTCACCTCAGTCTTTGTGCGGATACAAACGATTGGGGGAGCGGAACAGTAGCTACCTGTATATATGCGGTACAGAATGCCCGATACGACATAAAGAAAACGGAAATTCACATACCGAGCTTGGATGAACAAGCATATGACCGCGATGGATCTGAGAGGGCCACAATAAAATGGAAAGAGCGTAAAAGTAAACAAAGAGGAAAAGTCAAGTGCACTGGCGTGAACGAAACATGGCCATTGCACGCGTACATCAAAATGTAATACTTGAGTTATATTATTATCAGGTGCGTTACGGACCTAGCGGGATGCGTAGGTTTGCATTCCAACATTAACATCCCACAGAGTATCCTCCTATGAAGGCGTAGAGAAAATGCGAACACTATGGCGCCACAAAGGACCGGATGAATTGTCGAAGGCCAATGAGGTGAGTTGCTAGTTGTTGTTGCTTGCCACAACTTCGGCTGGGCGTTTCAGCGCTTGGCCACGTCTGAATATGTGGGTCGAATCCGCTGAACTCACCATCGGTAGGGTGCATTTGTGTTACCAGACCATTCACTCTCAACTCTACTTGGGACTACTAAAGTCTTCCTCCGTCGGTTATTAGCCAGCTGGCCTTTTGGAAATGTCGGCCACAGCCTAGCACCGATCCATCAACATCTCCACACGACACCACGCAGTCAGGTTGAAAAACTTCTGGAACATGTCATTTCACGTCAACATGCCGTCTCAACTCAGTCAACAGACAGACTTGAAGTGATCATCTTTACTACCTGGTAGTCCTATCCCGGCCCTCGAAGCCCTTGGAAAGAAGCATTCCGAATGGCTTTTTCATTAGCTGCTAGTAGGGAAATGTTATCAGAGGATATGCATTTCCATTCCCGTTAAATATGGCTGTTTTCCCAGGTATGCTGTTCATTCCTATATTCAACACCTGGGCTACCTTCAGATTTTACGATGGAATAGGCGTTTCTTCCTATCCGTGCCTGGAGTGTATTTATACAAATGTCGGATGTCGTCACCATCTCTTTCTCAGGCAAACAAGCGTTTATCTCTGCCAGCCGTTTTTGCGCGGGAGGAGATAACGGCTATTATTATGCCACGATCTTCAAATGCCTGTTACCAGTTCGGTAAGATACATCGGCTTTCAAACCACTCTTAATGGATCCCCATGTTGGTCTTCTCCATCGTGGCCTCACATGACGTCCCAAGATGCTTCCAAGGCGAACCCCCACCACAATCTCTTCGCAACATCCTCTCTCCGATCCATTAACTCAATTAGTGACGGAATATCAAACCTCCACAAATTCCTCGCCGATCTCAATGTTCCCAAACGACGACTTTCAGATGTCTCTCAGCTCGGCGTACCCAAGTGGTATCTCAATGGCGAAGCGCCATTGCCCCTTTTGATGCCTGGCACCAAGAAAGTTGACTTGGATGTGACTAATGGATACCTTTCGCGACATGGGATGATTAACCCGGGGTCACTGAAGGGGGGAGGTCCGCTCATAGGAGGAATACTATACAGTGCTGCACCAGCTGTCCTCGGTTCAGTTCGATATTATAATCAAGGTAATATTCAGCCCCTTGAATCATATCACATCCCGAATTCATGATAATTCAGCTCGCGTAAAGGGTGAAGTACACCTGAAACTATCAGAGCCGATCGCGATCAAATCTGTGGATGTTTTCGTGGGTGGCGTTAGTTTATCACACTCCGATTTGATGCCTCATTCTTGTTCTCTGCTTAGCTCCTCGGTACTTCAACAGGGGGGATTTACTCTTTCAATTTTCTCAGGTCTCATGCACATCTATGGGATCTCGAAACGAATGCCGGGATAGTGCCAGTAGAGCACGGTACAATGTCGTCCGGAAGCTATATACTTGTGAGTTTGCACAATCCCGAGTCTAATTTTACCAATTTAATTGGTGCATCACCCCATAGCCCTTCGAGTTCAAAGAGTTGCCGGAGTTTGTTCCTGTTGAGGTAGGTCATTTAACGCTGCCAAAATCCTTCGCCTCATGAGCTATACAGAATAACTCTGCATGGGTCCCACTTCCTCGTTCGTACACACCTTCAATTTTATCAACTTCTCTTAACCATATTTGTATTACAGCTTCTTACTACGTCAACACCGCTAATGTATCTGAATTGTTGGCTCCTAGTAGTGGTGCAGACGATCCTCCTGATGGAGTAGGGGCTGGGCTGACTAGTCTGGTTCATTACGTCGTCAGAATCGTCGTGGAATACAAGGATCCCCTTGTGCTTCCTGCCATGTAGGTTCAGCATTTTTTATTTTGTAAGTACTGAGACATGGTACTCATCATCTATATTCCCTGAGCAGATATGATCTACCATTCGCCTATTGTCCGGCATTTCTCCCCATCCCCAAACCCCCGACTCCCTTTCCTGCCATCCATCACCGAATTGATTGGCCCTTCAAACGCGAAGTCATTCAGGGATGGTCGATCACCCCCTTCGGTGGACGTGGTAAATTCAAGGGCGAGATGGTGGAATTGGAAGGCCTCGTAAGAATTCGTGTCCATTTTCGATCTTATATTTGTTCATCATCACTCAGCTCGGTATTCAAAGTCCCGAAGTATACCTTCCTGGGCAGCGTATCCATTACAGTCTCCTTCTTTGGTCTTCATCCCCATTGGCATTGCAAGAACTCAGCGATCCCAAACGGATCGATGTTTCATTCATGAGCTCGGATTTATTCGGACAAGATGTATTACATCCCGAACGACGCTCCGTAGACAATCGAAGAAGGAAAACGCTTGCTAAAGGACGGATTTGGCTCACTGAAGATGGACCGCCAGAGGAGGATAGGATTACCACGATTGACGAGAAGTTACTCTATGTTGAGGATATACATCCAAAGTCTCCTTCTCCAACACCGTCTATAGGGGATGGAACACATTATCATGGTGATTATGAAACATTTGTTGAACGGCTTGATGGGGATGTCACAGCTACGTACACTCTGCCTCCAAGCTTCAGGTATGAATATGTGGGGTGAGTAATCAATTTGTCGGTGGGATCTTCTTACTCACTTTGTTACTTACTCTGTGGAATAGACGCGAAGTAAGTATACACTTGGTTGATGAACGAATGGGGTTATTCTAATATATCCATTTTCAGTATCTCCTGAACATTTTAATCAAGCACCCCGATTTCCACCATCTCTCCCCCTACGACTTCGGTATAGAAGGCGAAACGCCCCTATGGATGGTCTTTGAACCAACTCATGAGGGAGAGAAGCATTCCTTTCACAATCTACCCGAACTTCCTTTGGTAGGTAAAACTATTGACACGGGGGCACATCCCATTCGGCTTCCTGACGTGATTGGAGGACCCTCGACGAAGCATGTCCCAACTAGGGGATTGGAGGAAAAGACCTTGATTCGATTTATGCGAGGTCCGGAACATGCCTGATCTGTACTATATTCTAATTTGTATCATGGGCCTATCCACATCTTGTCAAAAAGATATCACTGAACGAGTCAGAAAATAGCTCTTTGAGCTTGAATTGTGAATTGCCTTGTTTGACTTCTCCCACGGTTACATAAATGTACTGGGGGAAAGTCAGATTAGGGGATGCTTGTAGTCTACGGATAGAGAAAACGAGAGAAACCCGCTTCTCCGAGAAGGTGGTTTCCATACCGTTAGGATGTGTTCCTCAAGTTATAATCCACCAGTAGTGTCCACTCATGGACATGATTCCCATCTGGGACGGTAGATCAAGATGTTTATTGGTCACCTGGGAAGGCGACATTTGGGCATTATATGCAACGCCGTTAGGTATATGGAGGTTGCTCCTTGGTGATATCGGGGGATTCATATCTACAGGGAAGGTTCTGGTAGCATCAGCTCCTTGGTGAAAGCGCAATTAGAGAATAAATGCTACGAGACTTGTAAGCTACGGAATAGTAAAGCAAATGGTACAGAACTCACCTCAGAGTCTGTGCCGGTACAAACAACTGAATATGGGTGCAATATAGCTATGATTTTCATAGGAAATAGTAGCAAGGCATCTGGGATGTGAGATGGCTGCGAAATAAATTGTAGGAAGGCTATGAGCATCAGGAAACCTGACACTTGCCATGTAGTGCCACCTGGCTTGTGTAGTAGCCTCCCCCAGGCCCACTGTGAAAAGAATAAACGAATACCCCCCTCAACACTCAAGAATATTCAAGGGGGTTTGTTTGTGTCGGCGCATAGCGCTGGTGGACTGTCTGAGAGATCGACCCCACTGCAAGCGCCATGACGCCGTTGGCTCAGCCTGGATCCCTAAGTAGCTACCTAGCACTGGTTCGTACCCCATAGCAGGACGAACACCTACGTGGGCCCCCTCATCGACATGGTTGCGCATAGCATTTGCAGCTCTACAACAATTATTTTGTAATTGTTCAATATTCGATGTTCCAAGCATTTGAAAAATGAATTAAAATCATATTATATTATATTATGGGGTAGAGACAAGTGTGAAGCCATTAAAGAGAAACAAATATACTGATTAAAATACATGGTGCTCGAAGACCAGCTGCATCGAGAGCAGCAATTGGCTTGTGTTGACGCTAGTTTGTCCATTCGACGAATCGAATTCGGGAGATACTGAATGGATGACGTATATGAATACATTATCAACGGACTCACTACAGGAGGATTTGTGGCACTGTACCCAGAGAAAGGGCATGTCCCGACAGTGCAAATTGATAAAGAACGGATGCAGGGTGCACGGCAATCGCATGTGCAGGTGGCGGGATGCTACTATTAGAAGCGGTGGTGGAAGTGGGGACATCGGCAGCTCCTGGATGATGTCGGCAGAAAAGATGCCACATTGGATTTGAATGCTGGCATCATCCCCCACTTCAGGAAAATTTGCCACAGCACTAAACCGGGGCCAATTAGCGGAGATAATTTGAAAAATGAAATTGCATACTATTCGGCTATCCAAACATTCTTCCTAAAAGACACACACTTAGTCAGATTGCCCACTTCAAACTGGCGCACCACATTGAGATACTTGATATACTGTGGATGATATTCGTCCTCTGTAAACTCTTTGTGTTTGTCAGAGACTCTCTTTTCCTTTGTCTCATCACCAATGAAACCTACTGGTGTACATGCGAAAGTAATACAGCCAACAGAAGTGGATTGAATTTACACGGCCCTAGACGTTCAAGAGCAAGAGGCTCAGGAGACAGGACAGATGGTGGGTAGTAAAATGGTAATAGCTACATGGATAGCTATGGGATGAGCAGGAGATAGATAGAGTGAGGCGTATGTGAGAGGGAAAGATGCAGTGGAGTGCCTGGAGAGTCAAGTTTGAACATCCATGTCGGTTACTTCAGCCAGAGGAAATATCTGGAGTTTTGAAGGCCTAAGCGGCTGCTGGAGGTACCATAGTTCAAGTAGCATCTGTAGCTACATAGTGAACTACCCAGAACTACCTAGAGCCTTAGTGCACTATGTAGACTTTAGGCGTGTGTGTCAGGTTTCCTGATGAAGGGGGGAGATTCGGGGTCAATACCAATGACAGATCATACCTATGGCAATATTAAAACGACAAAGGTAGTAAGAACGCAATAAGGAGAACATCTGTATGGGATTATATATGCGCTGTGTAGCATAGCGCGGAGGCCAAATCATAACAGCGCGAGTTCGGGAGTGCGTACAGGTTTGCTATCAATATTCCAGCAATCCTCTCTTGTCCGCTAATGCAATAATATATCAAACCGTAGGGAAATGCACCTGAAAGTATTCGAGTGTCATCCAAGGAGTTGGGGTGGAATATAACTTACCCAATAATGCATAAAGAGGGCTACTAGAATAGAATGTCTCCGCAGATGGGGAAGCCGACAGATGATAGCAGATAAACCAAGAATTACACATTGGACAGGACAACATGTCTGCAGCAAATCCCTTCTGAACAACCCAATCTTCTATATAATTGGAAGTAGATATCACCTCCGATATGCTGACAGATCGAGGCAAAGCCACGGTTGCCCCACGAATCACCATATGAGGGAAATATATAGTTTGAGTCAGACGGAGCAATGTATACCTCGAATGCGCCAAAGCAAAACCATATATCCCTTCCCAAGATGCTCGATGGGAGAGGTGAAGTGTATCTGTAACCAATAATTACACCTCGATATTGGCATGTAAATGTTGTCACTGTGAGGATATCTTCACCCAGATAATTTTCCGATCCCCTGCAAGGTACACACGAGAATAGATATTATGTCCTTCAACACTTGTTCATTGAGAACATCCCTACCCTTCAATCACCGAATAGAAGTTCTGGCTTGGCACTGAAGGAAGCCGGACGAAGTTCATCTGCACAACCTCAACAACCCAGGCTAAAGAGAACAGCACTTAGGGAGTGTTCGGCGCCTAGTTAAGGCAAACCCCCTGCCCAAGCGAACACCCACAATGACCCTCATGTCCTCCTTCTCCACCCAAGAGCGGCGAGTGTGCGGGCGCGTCTTCGATTCCCTCAATCTGGGCACGGCCCTGAAGTAGTAGTGTCGGCCTGTATTCAAACGGTGGATCCAGCATAATGTCTTGGTTATCTTTTCATCGAGACGTGGTAATGTATCATGACCCACAAATCTACTGGGTGCATATGACGGCTTTGCGCTCCTCTGGCGATAAGTCTTATCTTTTTTATTCATGGTTCTACTCCTCCTTATGGAAATCATGTTGGAGTCGAAGCTAATCCACCGTTGAAAGCCATGTTGTGCTACAACGGAACGTCAAGGATGTGCTGACATGGCTCTTTAGTTCTTGGGGTATCTTTAAGTTGAGTCTGTTTCAGATGGTCATTTTGGGCATATCTTTCCTGCGCATTCTGTCCACTTCGTCCTTCGTTCCATACCAGATGGGTTATGCACGCCTCTCCCTCCACATCCTCGTTGTCCTAGAAATCTGGAGACCGCGGAGAGGCATCTATATTCGATCGGGCATGTTCATGTGAGCAGGTCTCTCCTTCCAACTAGAAACTCATCGCTCTCAACACCGTTCTGCCCACTAGACGAGGGCAGAGTTCATAAAATGCGTCAAACCTTCTATTCCACAAATTCTAGAAGCCTGTCTTTCTCTATTTCTCATATAGCCCCGAATCAAGCCGAGTGGCGATGTGTTTCTTTCACCACTTTCTGAAGGCCCCAGGACATCCTATGGTTTATCGATTCGTCAACTTGATTTAATCTGGTATCGGCATGACGCCTCCAGTATTCCCGTCATTGTCTCCAGATATATTGTCTCCCTCAAGAATTCCGGATCTCTCGACATTCACCCGAGCGTCGTTCAGACTTCTCTGTCTACGGCCGATACCTCTCGTTTTGATTTTATTGGTATTCCTTTCCATCTGAACAATAATTTCGCCATCCAACCTTTTATATTAAGTCAAACTGGGTTCAGTGAACGAAACACTACTGATGCATGCATATGAGCCTGCGTATGGTGTCCAGCGTATACAATTCTCGAAGGAATACCCTCAAGTACCTCTCACGCACCTCAGTTTAGCGCTCTCTGTGCTTCAGCACCCTCTTCCGTCCACGAATTTATTGTTGAAATTCCCCAGATGCAAACAGTTTCAGTTTCCCACTTCTGTATCTCCTATCAACGATCTTCTCCGTTGACTCCGATAACCACAAGGCATATCAATTGTTCAGCTCAGAATTTCACTGGTAATCCTGGCTGGAAGCCTACATTGGCCCCCGACCAGTTCAACTGCACTTCGTCCTGCCGCTCTAGAACCCCACTAAACACCATCTATTCCTACAGACGAAACCTTTGCTTGCATTCTGATTCTAAGAATTTCGACTCACCTTATCCACAAAAGTCGACGGTTGCATTATAATTCCTGGTAATTATATCTTGCACTTCATACACCGAAGGTTTCTCACAATATCCAGGAACCCGATAAAAACTACCAGGTTGGCTATTCAAGCTGTCAGAGAATTTACCAATTCGTTGCCGGTGCGTGCCGCAGTTGGATAGGTTCGATACATTACTGCTAAGAGTCTAAATTTGGATGGGCACACATCACTAAGATCTATGCCACTTTGTGCTTACTGATCGTTCTGATGTCTTAACCATAAGTACTTTCAGCGTCCATCCCACCCCTGTTGTCAACATGTTGGACTATGACCTACCTCCCTATCCCATACTCCATGCAACGAATTCCAGCACGTTTCATCTTCCACCACTCGATGGTTCTCTAACTCTACCAGAGCTGTATGAATGGCATCTCACCAATTCTCCGGACCACCCTTTCTTCGTCTTTGCTGAATCCACAGGAAACGTGAAAACGATCGTCTGGCGCGAAATATCTCTGGCAATTCGCAGAGGAGCTAGATTTGTAAAATCGCACGTTTCAGGACATGGGTCGGTAGCTGCACCGATCGTAGCTATCTTGGCTCATTCGGGTATGCCTTTAACAATCATTTGTTAATAGCTTAAACCTATACGGTTTGTTCACAGATACCATATCATATTTTGCGGTCATTATTTCGATTATGGGTGCGAACTGCATCCCGTTCCCGATCTCTCCCAGAAACTCTCCAGAAGCTCTTGCTCATATTTTGAAGGAAGTAGGCGTGCATCATATACTCCTAGGGCCTGGGATGAGCGAGCTTTGGACAAAGGCCATTCATGAGATGAAGATGGGGAATGCGGATGTATATATTCCTTCCTGGACTCCAATGCCTGTATTTGATGATCTATTTTCCAATGAAGACGTATCTGAGCAGCAGGAACTCATCATCAGCCGCAAGAATCCGCACGATACGATACTTATTCTTCATTCTTCCGGTATCTCGATCGCATCTTGCCGTCGAGATAAACCATCTGAGCTTTTCTCCAGGGTCTTCGGCGTTCCCCAAGCCCATTCCTCTGAATAATCGTCGCCTTCTTCAATGGGCTCTTCAGCCCCATTATGGAGAGGTAGACCTGACCGGAGTGGTGATAGCCATCCACGCAATACCCATGTTCCACGCGATGGCCATTACACAACTTTGTTGGCCAGTAAGGGCCCTTCTTCCCATTTCCGATCTAATTTGACATTCACTGACTTGACGCATGATGATTAGGCATCGTTTGGGTTTGTCCTTGCCGTCTTTGATCCAAGGCTACTCCCAAGGCTACCTACCCCGGATACACTCTTCACCGGAGCAAAAGATACTAATAGTCGTGTTATTATGAGCGTCCCTTCTTTTATAGAGGTAGGAGGGTGTCGATGCTCCGAATAACTATCCCGTAAGACTTATTATAATCTCTAGGACTGGGCTAAGAACCCAGAATATGTAGAGTGGCTTGCGCAAACACAAAGTGTCGTAAGTATCAATACCACAAAGACACCCCTTATGTTCAGACCCATTTCCAGTCGTTTGGGGGCGGGGCTCTCAATAAAGCAGTCGGCGATTACATGGTCTCTAAAGGGGTTCCGTTAATGAATATGTATGGTTCGTAAGTACCGCTCCTTCGCATCTCCTTCGCACCTCAAACAACTATGTGAACTGCACCGTAGCACGGAGGGAGGCTCTCTCAGTTGTGTTCTACCTGGTTAGTTCTTTCATTTTGAACTGCGTTCCTGAAATCATCTCCTGTACTCTAGCTAAGACGATTCCTGAATGGGAGTACATCAGGCTTTCAGGTCACGCCCGGGTGCACTGGAGACTACAGGACGGCTCAGAAAATTCATACGAGCTTGTTCTTCTCGTTGAGTACTCTTCCATTGAATTATTATGCGTGGTATCATTCTAACGTGGAGACCAGGACTGTCCTGGAAACACACCAAGCATTTTCAATGATCAAATAGATGGCATAAATGCATTCTCCACATCTGACGTTTTCCTACCTCATCCTTCAGAGCCAGGATACTGGAGGCTCTCAGGCCGAGTCGATGCGCAAATTGTCCACACAACTGGAGAAAAGGTATTAGTTCGCCCCTATGAGAATGTCACATCTCACGCATTATCCCTTAGACAAATCCAGCTCCTCTAGGTAATTATTCCATCGTCCCTACCTCTCGCAAATACTGATAGGCGTTAGAAACAATTCTGAATCAAGATCCGCATATCCAAAGCTCCATTTTCTTTGGCTCAGGGAAATTTCAGGCAGGAGTGCTCGTTGAGCCTATGCCGGAGTTTCAGTTCGAAACCATGACCGATGATAAATTGGCTGAATTCAGGAATCTAATATGGTGCATATCATTACTGTTCAGGTAGCGATCCATTAATATCTTCCCCAGGCCAACCGTGAAAAGAATAAACGAATACGCCCCTCAACACTCAAGAATATTCAAAGAGGTTTGTTTGTGTCAGCGCGTATATGTCTTACTGGTCTCAAATAATTGATAGATGATTTTGGCCACAGTCCGCGAAAAGCCCTTTGTTTACACTGACAAAGGCACTCCGAGAAGGAAAATCATACTTGAAACTTACAATCACGAAATACAGATTTGCTACCAAATGCATGACGAAATCTCTGGATTGGGCACTAAAGCTCCCATTCGATGGGATACCCAGTCGGTATTGGAATTTGTGCGAACGACTGTTCACCAGGTTATGGAACTCTCACTGGGAGACACAGATGACTTGTTCTTACGTGGATGTGATAGGTAATACCTCTATGCTTCTTCTTTCATTGATTATTTTGGTTGAAAGTTGTTTTAGTCTTCAGGCCACGTACATAAAGAACATTATTGTACGTGCGCTTCGCGACTCCGCCAATCTCGATCCCCGTTCAATGACCGACAACTTCGTATACGAGTACCCCACAATCACAGCATTATCAGAGTATATTTTCAAGGCTGCGACTGGGAATTCTATTCCTGCCCACGACGATGTTCAGAAGAAGATGATAATGATGAGCATGGTGGAAACGGCTGTTTCCAAACTCCCTGGACCAAGAAATGGCGCCTTTGTATTGGTGACAGGGACTACAGGGGCGTTTGGCTGTCATATCTTGGAAGCCCTGGCTAACAAATCAGATGTATCGAGAATTTACGCAATAAACCGAAAATCAGACAGGGATTTACCCTTGCTAGAGCGTCAGCGGATGGCATTGGTCAATCAAGGCATCATGGCAGATGTGGCACTCCGGAATGTGGAGCTCATCGAAGCTGATTTAACGATAGCAGGATTTGGTATCTCACAAGATGTCTACCAGAAGGTGAGAGCAAACATTTCGAGTCTCTAAAAGGCAATAATAGTGAGTTCAATATCGCAGATGCGGAATAATGTCACTCACGTGATTCACAATGGTAAGAGTTTCAACCAAATTTTATTACGAGGCTTGCTGATTCCAATATTAATAAAAGCCTGGAAAGTCGACTTCAATTTGAGGTTTAAATCTTTCGAGCCGCATATCCGGAGTCTTAAAAATCTGGTGGATTTTTGCTTGGATTCTCCACGAAGAGAATTTCCGAAATTGATATACATGAGTTCTATCGCCGTGGTTCAAAGTAAGTTAATTCGACTTCTGTCGCCTCTCATATGATGACCAGACCATACTAGATATGCCAGCTGACTTTCCACAGCCCCTGGAAGAACAAGAAGTTCCGATAGATTTTGCCTTTGGTACAGGATATGGCGAATCCAAATGGGTGGCCGAGAAAATCCTCCTGACTATTTCGCAGGCCACGCCTCTGAGGACCCTAATCGTTCGCGTAGGACAGCTGGCCGGCGGTAAGAGCGGAGCGTGGAATTCGACGGAATGGCTACCCTCAATCATTCAGAGTGCCAAAATTCTAAAATGCCTCCCAGGAGACGATAAGGTTCGTTTAGACATTCAATTTGATCCGTATCTCAGAGCTCTTTCAGGATGTATCTTGGATTCCGTCAACCATGGCGGCGAATGCAATTGTTGATTTCTGTTTTGCAGAGTGGAAATTATCTAGGATCGTTCATCTTGTACATCCTCAACCCACCCCTTGGTCGAAGCTGGCACGGGTTATATCCTCAAAACTCTCTGCGGACATTGTAACATTTGAGGAGTGGCTTACGAGGCTGGAAAGTCATACCAAGGCTCGAACTAATGGGCCTAAATCGGATGCATCCCAGGAATTAGTGAAGGAAATGACGGCCTCATACCTCCTTCCATTTTATAAGGGGATACTGGGAAGGACGAAGGGTAGCGGGGAAGCATTTGGGACCCCACGACTATCGATGCGAAACGCCTTGTCATATTCCTCAACACTCTCCGATACAACGAGCGCAGGCCTATCTGAGGCCGATGTCCAGATGTGGATGGTGCGTTGGGGGGACCCAGAATTCTATCCAGAGCCAACTCGACAAAATAAATAAACACGGCTGCATCTATGAAGGGGGAAAGGAAGAGTCATCCATTTCCAGCTTCATCATGGAAAAATATATATTGTATATCCGGTTCTCAAGGATAAAATAGAGAGCTGTTTCGGTGTAGCGTAGCGGTCGCCATACCCGCGATCTGTATATCGCATCTCGCTGGATTAAAAGTCCCTTTTCCTTTAGTTGTTATCTCAATATTGTTTGAGTTTAAGTTTAACATATGTTGCTCTTATGTGCCCTTAAGTTTAGCCCGATCATGCATATCGAGTAATTGTAATCCAGTTTTTATTTGAAAGGGATTCCCAATAGCTAAATACTTTTTCGCCTTATTTATTGTAGGAGGCGGATCATCAGGGCGCCGGACCGGCAGTTCCCGAGATGCCAGTGCGGGACCAATGGAAACAAAGGTAGAAGCGAAAGGCCATCCTCTCCTTGCCCACATTGTCGTCTCGAACCAGCTCCCTCAAGCATCCGGTGCGGGTACGGGATAGACAATGCTACGCTCTCTGTAGAGGACCTACTGCAGATCACAGTAGTCCGTGCGTTAGTAGCCAATTTTCCGGCTACGACTCTTCCCCCTCCTGGTTCGGCGTTATGATGCGACTGGTGTCGAAGGTACTGTGACCATTCCAATCTCTAACCCTGTTCGACAAGCTCGGTGTTTGGATGTGGATCATCCAAACCCTTCTGATAGCTCATGTCAGTCATTTCAGCACAATGTCATTGGCGTGCCGGTATCCTCCTTCCACTGCTTCCTCGTCTCTCGCCTCAAGCCTATCAAGCTGCTAATCATATTCCCTAATAAAGCGGTATTTATACCCTCAGTAGAATCTCCGATCCATTATCGTCCTTTTCCATTCCATCCGGCACGATCTTCCACTGGATGCATCTCCTCAAGGTTATCATATATCGACAATTCTCCACTCTTGCATTTTGGCTCGTAATTGAAACTATTTTGGGGCCAGAGCAATGGCATTAGGGTCGCTCCTCATTGGCTTTCCTTCCCAGGACGCATGGCTGCAAGCTCATCAGACCCGGAGACCCTGAGGTATCCGAGCCGACGCAGCTCATCCAAAACTCAACCTTTATTTCAGAATTCCTTCGTACAACTTGCGGGGGAGTTATCAGACCGTCACATAGGACATCTTTTTCCATCTCTGCATACCTGCCGCAAGGCTTACCTAGCGGTTATGCTGCTTAAGGGTGTCCTCTATAGGTGCATGTAACAGGTCTGGGACTCCGTGACACTTCTGGATAGCCCTTTGTCCCTTACTGTCATTCTATAGCATCTTTTCGTCTCCATACTCGACTTTTCTACATCGCCATTGTTGAATTGAAGTTGGAACATGCAACACCGAGGCCACAATCCCAGCGGAATCGGAACTAGTGCCTCTGGTTCTGTGCGTTTGGCACTACCCTACGATTATGATAGCTATGCGAATCAGAATAAAGTAGGTTTCTTCCGGTTATAAAAAGACATCGTCGTCCCTCGAAAGTGGGAAATCTAGGATCACTCACTTAGGTTCCAATGTCTCGATTCTTCCCATTGATATCTGCCGCGTCTTTCTCTACCCAAAAAGGTCCACTATTGAAACTTTTGTCTGCTTTCTCTTCTTCTGCTAGCATTGTCATTAAAATCAATTACTTGACAGATCCCCTGATCAGTAAATTTTATTTCCGTGAAGATCTTTCTCGTAGTGAGGCTGTCCAACGGTTAATCTATGGCCGGTGCTGAATCTTACTACCTTTCCACCTGAATCAATAACGGCGACAAGGGACGCACGCAACGCGTAGTTTTTATCCCCAAGAATGGGAGATTCAGTGTGTTGTATATTTCGAATTTATACTCCAATGGCATTTCTTAATTTGGGCCAGTGCCGTTGCTTCGCATGGCAACACTGATATCTTTCTTTCCTGTGCCCCTGTCCTGCTATAAAATGGAAATCAGCAAGACTCGGTTATCCGTGAGGTGGGAGACGAAGTTGCCAACATTGTATCAAGGCGTGTTTAATTGGGTTGATCAAAGACATTTGAT
>Ga0157379_10001816_pt1 | contig 17628 bp, 16 predicted proteins | sample S25metaG_FD_121802 | JGI IMG/M metagenome (GOLD analysis project Ga0157379, IMG submission 121802) | Switchgrass rhizosphere microbial communities from Kellogg Biological Station, Michigan, USA - S2-5 metaG | ecosystem: Host-associated > Plants > Roots > Rhizosphere > Soil | place: USA... | reverse complement strand
TTGCGCCTGGCAACAAGAGGGACTTCTAAATGAGAAATTTGACCAAATTGTTTTTGGGCGCGGTCAGCTTGGCAGCAGTGACGAGTGTCGCTGCCCCCGCTTTTGCCCAGGACGCTCCGCCATTTTCGCTGGCCGGCTATGTCGACATCCAAAGCGACTATAAGTTCCGTGGCATCAGCCAGAACGATCGTGAGCCGTCCCCGCAGGGTTCGTTGACCCTTTCCGGCCCGGAAGGTTTCTACGTCAGCACCTGGGCTTCGACCGTCGACTTCGATCCCAGCAAGAGCGGCAATCCCTATGTCGAGGTGGACATTTATGGCGGCAAGCATACCGACCTGTGGGGCGTCGACTGGAATTTCATGCCTTACTACTATGCCTATCCGGCGGAGAAGTATGGCTCCGGTCCCAATGCCGATTATTTCGAGCTGATCAACCAGTTCACCAAGGCGTTCGGTCCGGTGTCGTTCACCGGCACCTGGGCCTGGTCGCCCAATCTGGCGTTTGACGGCGGCACCGGCAATTACCTGGCGGGCCTGGCGTCCTACACCATCAACGACTGGCTGAGCATCAGCGGCAATGTCGGCCACCAGTGGGCGCAGAACGCCAAGTATGTCGGCTCCAGGGACTATACCTATGCCGATATCGGCGTCACCGCGACCTACAAGGGCTTTGCGCTGGATCTGCGCTACAGCGGCACGGATCTGAGCAATTCACAGTGCGGGGCCTTCTACATGGCCACCAATCACGCCTGCGCCGGCAATTTCATCGGCACCTTGACCTACAACGTCAGCCTCTTCCCGTAAAAGCTGACAGACGGCAAAATACCAAACCCGCGAGGCGCAAGTCTCGCGGGTTTTTTCTTTGCGTCACAGGTTAGGAAAATAGCGCAGGACACCGGCGATCCGCGACGGCGTGCCGTCGGAGGGGTGATGCACGCCGTCATTGACCGGCACCTCCAGAAAGTCGAACGGACTGATGCCTTCCAGGCAGGCCGCGTTGACGCCCATCTGCTCCGGATTGGAACGCCGCTGATGATGGGTATAGATACCGCAGCGCGAGCAGAAATAGTGTTTCGCCACCCCTGTGTTGAACCGGTACAGGGTCAGCGCCTCCTCGCCCGCTATGACTTCCAGCGCGCCGGTTCGCGCGGTAACGGCAACCGCCCCGCGCATGCGGCAATAGGAACAGTCGCAACGCCGCGCCGAGCGAAGCCCCTCCGCCAGATGCACCCGAAAGCGGACGGTGCCGCAGTGACAGGCGCCTTCTATATCCTTCACATCCAGCTCGATGGCCGGCTCCTCCCCATCAGGACTTCAGCGCACGATCCAGTTGCTGCATGTCGAACGGTTTCTGAAGATAGGAGGTGCCGGACGGAAAATCATCCCGCTTGGTGGAATAGCCGGACGCGATGATCACCTTGAGCGCGGGGTTTAGACGCAGGGCTTCCTCCGTCAGTTGGCGGCCATCCATGCCGGGCAATCCCAGATCGGTCAGCAGGACGGTGATCTCATCGTCCTGTTTGAGTTGCGCCAGCGCCTGAGTGGCATTGGCGGCGCCTTCCACGGCAAAGCCCAGCAACTCCACCATCTCCATGGTGGTGAGGCGGATCAGCGCCATATCCTCCACCACCAGCACCTTGCCGGGATGGCACTCCTGATTATCGGCCAAATCCGTTGCCCTCGGGAAAGACGCATCGTAGGCGTGAAAAGACGCTGCGCCCATAGTGCCTCCAAGCTTCGCCAAAACCTCGAGCCCAAACGCGCGGCCTCGCATTGGGTTCCGGCCGGCAGCGCACTTGCTGTGGAAAAGCAGCGGTCCTGACGAAGGCAGGACGATATGCGCGCGCTATCGTACACTGCCGATGCCTCTCGAACGGGAAGTCCACATGAACCCGAATCCATGGCCCGACCTCTCCGGGCTTGATCTTTGGCCGACCACCGACACGCTGCAGCTTTGGAGCCAGATCGTTGGCAAGATCCGGTTGATGCTGACACCCTGGGTCAATCACAGCTGGCATGTGCCGCTCTATCTTTCCGCCCGCGGCCTCTCCACCGGGCTTATTCCTGCCGGTCCCCGCTCCATCGAAATCGAATTCGACCTGATGGCGGATGCGCTGTTCATCCGTGACACCGAAGGCCTGGAAAACCGCGTGGCCCTGAAACCGCAAAGCGTGGCCGCCTTCTATGGCGACGTCATGCAGGCCCTGCGGGAAGCCGGCGTGACCGTGGACATCGATCCCATGCCTTGCGAATTGCCCAACGCCGTGCCGTTCGACCGCGACCAGTCTGTGCGCCGCTATGACGGGGATGTGGCGCGCGTCTATTGGCGCACGCTGGTGCAGGTCCATCGGGTGTTCCAGCTTTTCCGCACACGGTTCGTGGGCAAGTGCAGTCCCATCCACCTGTTCTGGGGGAGCTTCGATCTTGCGCTCACCCGTTTTTCGGGGCGGCCCGCACCGGCGCATCCCGGCGGGATGCCGCATGTTTCCGATGCCGTGGCGCGGGACGCCTACAACCAGGAAGTGTCCAGCGCGGGCTTCTGGCCGGGCGGCGGAAAGATCACGGGGCCGAGTTTCTACAGCTATGCCTATCCCATGTCGGCCGGCTTCGCCGATGTCCGGGTGCGGCCCCAAGCGGCCCATTTCGATGCCGAGATGGGTGAATTCCTGTTGCCCTATAAGGCGGTGCAAAGCGATGCCGATCCGGACACGGCCCTTCTGGATTTTCTCCAGAGCACCTATGAGGCCGCCGCCAATCTGGCGCAGTGGGACCGCAGCCGCCTGGAACGGGCCACCGGCCCCATCGGCCATCCGCCGGATGGTGTTTGATCGCCAGATTTACGGCGTGCCCGGCTTGTAACCGGGGCCGCGCAGTACTCGTCCCGGCGTCGCGTTGGTGGGCTTGCTGTCGGCCACCACCGCCTTGCCATTGACCAGCACCCAGGAAATGCCGGTGGCATACTGGTCTGGCTTGTCGTAGGTGGCGGTGTCGCGCACCGTGTCGGGATTGAACACCACTACGTCCGCCTTCATACCTTGACGCAACAACCCGCGGTCATGCAGGCCCAACCGGTTGGCGGCCTGGGACGACAATTTGCGCACCGCCTCTTCCAGCGAAATGACGTGCCGCTCGCGCACAATGTCGGCCAGGATGTGCGCATGGCTGCCGAAGGAGCGCGGATGCGGGCGGCCGAACGAGGTGTGCACGCCGGCGGGCAAGGCGATGCCGTCGGAGCCGATATCGATCCAGGGATATTTGAACGCCGCCGCCACCGCCGCTTCCAGGCTGGGATCTGGCGGGCCGATATGGAAGCCTTCCGCCTTCTGTTTGATCAGGAAATCCACCATCGCCTCTTCCGGCGAAACGTGGGTGCGGTCGGCCACCTGCTGCATGGTGTAGCCGTCATAGTCCAGGTTGGCCGAACTGAAGTGATAATCCTTGTACTGGCCGGGATGCTCCTGCAGCTCCTTGATGACGCGGGCGCGGTTGGCGGGCACCTGCAGGCGGGCGGTGATTTCGGCGGCGTTGCCGACCTGGGCCCAGACCGGCAGCAGCTGGCGCACATAGGTCCAGCCGATGGTGTAGGGATAAGCATTGGCGGTGACGTCGACACCGTCGGCGCGTGCCTTCTCGATCATCGGCGCGAAGTCGGGATTGCGGGCGATGCTGCCGCCGACATGCAGGATCTCCACCGGGATGTGCGCGCCCTTGGCGATGGCGATGGTCTCCTCCAGTCCCGACAGCCCGGGACCGGGGCGCATATGCACGGTGTAGATGCCGCCATAGCTCGCCGCGACCTTGGCCAGCTCGATCATCTGATTGGTGTCGAAGAAGGAATTGGGCAGATAGTAAAGACCGGCGGAGAGGCCGATGGCGCCCTCCTCCATCGCCTGGCGGATCAGGACTTTCATCTTATCCCACTCGGCCGGCGTGGGCTGGCGGTCTTCATAGCCCATCACCGAGGCGCGCACCTGTCCGGCGCCGACATAGGACACGACATTGGGCCCGATGCCTTTCTTCTCCAGATACGAGAAGAAGCCGCCCAGGGTGGTCCAGGTCCGCTTCACCGGCGGCGTCACCATCATGGGATCGTCGACTGCCGGCCCCAGGACCGGACCGGCCGACAAATGCTCGCCCATCAGTTCGGTGGTGATGCCTTGGGTCACCTTGCTCAAGCCGCGCCCGTCAAAGGCAAGACCGAATTCGGAATGGCTGTGCATGTCGATGAAGCCGGGCGCCACCACCTGGCCGGTGGCGTCGATCACCTTTTTGGCCTTCACCGGGGCGCGGCCGACATAAACGATACGGTCACCGGTGATGGCGACGTCCTCCTGCATGCGCGGACCGCCGGTGCCGTCCACCACCTGGCCGTTCTTGATCAGGATGTCGGCCTCAGCGGCGGGCGGGCTTTGCGCTTCGACCGTGGCGGCGCCGGTGACCAGGCACAGCGCGATGGCGGCCGCCCCGCGGCCCAGAGTCTTTTTAAGCCCAAGCGCCATTATCCCCTCCCTGTGCCCATAGTGTAAGTTTGAGACCGAAGCACGGGCAAAACAATCGCCTTCCAATTAGCGGGCGCTTTTTTATCTCAAGTCCGATCTAGCTATTTGGGAGCTTCTGGCGCCGCCATATTCTCAGGCTTTTGAGCGGCTTTATGATATCGCAAGCGCGGCTTGAAAGTGGGATAGAGTTTGCTCAGGGTATCTAGCATCCTGTTTATCAAACTTGCCGCGTCAGGAGTAATCGACGGCATGCCTACTATTGGCGGCCCTGGAATACGATGAAATCTATGCAACGGGTTCATACAATTAACAAAAACGGCATTACGAACGGCCGTCCAATGACCGTGGGTATAGCCTGAAGCCCAGTCATAAAACTTATTATATGTTTCCAGAACTCCAGCATCTTCTGCCATCTTGCGTAAGTTGAGATTGGCCCAATTTCCAAGTTGTATGTCTTGAAATTCCATCCACATATCTTCATTGGCTAACTGTTCTATCAGCTTTAAGTCCACGAAGGACGGCACCTCGTCTTCTCGAATATTTTTTAGAAATGCCAGCTTCGCCTGACCGGCACCGTATTGCCGGTATTGCTGCCAAAGCGCGGCATCATCTTTAGCCGCGAGATACTGCAAAGTAATGAATGCCTCTACAATCGATCGAAGAATAATCCTGCCCTCCGTGACCTCATGGCCATACCCAACAGCGGCATTTAGCAAAAGTGAAACGGCATACAGAGAAAGCCCAAACGCTCCATCATGGCGGGCGTCTGGAGCGGTTGTGCTTATTGTCTCGTCAAAATGATTTTGAAGCGCTTGAAAAACATCCGCCACCTCCCTGCTGACATCCTTTTGTGCAGCGGATGGCGGTGTGAATTTTTCGGCGGCGATACATATCGTTTTTGATTTCATCTCACGCCAAAAATCCTCCCGATGATCTGGAGGCAATTCGACGCCCGCAGCCAAATTCTCACCGAACTCGAACTGCCGAAACCCTATCTCGCTAGCTCGAATAGACGGCCGGACTGCACGCATATCACCCTTATTCGGATAGAGACGGTATTCTTCAAGTCGCTCTGACATCTCGCCTGAAAACTGAACCTTTCCCACGACAATTAGGTACATCAGCTTTATCCACCGAATGTCAGTAGATTTCTCGGACTGGTGATCAAAAGTTTCTGCGACTGCTGCGGCGAGTTTTTGATACCCCGCCTCCGCGTCCGGCATTTTTAAGCAACGCTCCCAGTGAATTTTATCCGGGAGGCAATCGACCAGACGAAGCGGCGCTAAACAAGCAGCGGCCTCTTCATCACCCAATACATCCTCGAAAATCTTATCGAATTCGTCAGGTGGAAAAAGCGAGAGAAAATTGTGTGTAATAAACCTATCGCGCGCGTTGGGCAGATTTTCTTTGGCCCTGATGACAACACCCCGGAAGTGCGATAGGTACCTATCTCTATCCAAATGAGCCGCTAAGAGGCATGCCCAAAGAATGTTGGGAATGCACTCGGTATACCAAGAGCTCCACTTTGTTGGACCGGGTATCTTCGACCATGGCGAGCGAACCATCTTTCCAACACGCTGATGGCTTTCAAGCGAGGAGATGTTCCGGTCTCTGAAGTCTTTCTGCTTGATGTGGGAAGACCGCTTTTTCTTTTTCATCCATGATTCGCCTGGCACTGCTGTCAGGCAGAGTTTTCGTCAATCGAATGGAAAGCAAAGGGATCAACTAAGAAAAATGTGGATGAGGAATTCTCAGGTGTGCTCGTGTATCGCGATCAGAGGGGAGTAGAAAGCGACTAAGCGTTTGAAAGAATTGGTCGGAAAGAGAGGATTCGAACCTCCGGCCCCTACGTCCCGAACGGAGCCATCGTATTTTAGAGTCAGCGCGGGAAATCGCACTGAAATCGCACCGGAAAAAACCACTTAGGCTAAGTGCCTGAAAAATTGGTCGGAGAGAGAGGATTCGAACCTCCGGCCCCTACGTCCCGAACGTAGTGCTCTACCAGGCTGAGCTACTCTCCGAACCAGTGCGAAAAGGGGTACCCCTCGCCTCGGGAGGCGCCCTTATAACGATGCCCCCCCGCCCCCGCAACCGGACGGCAAATCTTTGTCAGGACGGCCGTTTTGGCGGTTTGCGCAGGCGCCCGGCTGGCTTTATACGGGGCGCCCCGAGGGTCTTTGAAGCGTCTTGGGGCGTCGCCAAGTGGTAAGGCACTGGATTTTGATTCCAGCATTCGGAGGTTCGATCCCTCCCGCCCCAGCCAGCTTTATCTCTCGCCATTCGCGCTAAGCGATCCCCGGCCGCTCGCCTAGGCTCGCGGCGTTCGGCACTCAAATCGGTCCACTGGACCGATTTGCCCCGCTATGCGGGTCGTGCCTCACCCCTCCCGCCCCAGCCAAAATCCCGCTTCGCGCGTTATGCCAGGGCCATGCGCCCTGACCGGCTCCTGCCCGCCCTGATTTTGGCGACCGGCCTTGCCGGTTGTGCCACCCAGCCGGCCCCTTCCCCGCCGCCGGTGACCGCGACCCCGCCGCCTTCGGCGGCCGAGCCCCTCTTCACCCAGACCGGGCTCGCCTCCTTTTACGGCCATGCCCATGACGGCAAGATCGCCGCCAGCGGCCAAAGCTTCGATTCCGGCGGCCTCACGGCGGCGCACCGCACCCTGGCCTTCGGCACCCTGGTCAAGGTGACCAACCTGGACAATGGGCAGAGCGTGACGGTGAAGATCACCGACCGCGGGCCGTTCGTCAGAGGACGGATCATCGATGTCTCGCTGGCCGCGGCGCGGGCCCTGGGCATGCGGGAAAAGGGCGTCACCCGCGTAAAGCTGGAGGCTCTGGGGCCGGAGATGGCGAAAACCAGCCAAGCGGCCAGCTAGCCGCCGCGGGCGAAAGGGTTCCCAAAAGCCGGTCGGCGCGCTATCGGTTGACCCGATGCACCGCGTTGCCCTGTGTTTTCTGCTTGCCGTGATTGGTCTTGCCGGCTGCGCCACCAAGGCGCCGCCGCCCGCTCCGCCTCCCGCCGTATCCGAGGCGCCGCCCGCGCCGGTCCCGGAGCCCGCGCCAGTCCCCGAGCCCGCGCCGCAACCATCACCGCCCGCCGCAGCGCCGCCGGCCATGGCGTCACGGGAACAGCCGATGCCGCCGCCGCCATCAACGGGCAAACCTTTCCTGACCCAGACCGGACTCGCATCCTTTTACGGCCCGGCCCATGACCGCAAGCGCACGGCCAACGGCAAGGACTTCGACCACAGCGCCTTCACGGCAGCGCATCGCTCGCTCGCCTTCGGCACCCTGGTGCGTGTGACCAATCTTGCGAACCGGCGCAGCGTGACGGTGGAGATCACCGACCGCGGGCCGCACATCAAGAGCCGCATCATCGACGTGTCGATGGCGGCGGCGCGCGAGATCGGGATGCAGAGAAAAGGCATAGCGCGGGTGAAGGTGGAAGCCTTTCGCGCCGAGCGGGCCGGGGACGACTAACCGCTAGCCGCGAACCGGCCGGCGGCGATGGAAGGACCAATCCCACATCGGAACGGTGCGGTCCTCGCGCTCACGCCCGCCTTCCACGGCGGCGAACCAGGCGGCTGCCGCGCCGACCATCAAGGCGACGCCCACAAAGAAGGCCTGCAGCACCAGGGCCATCCGGGCCTTGTGCAGTTCCTGTCCGGCGGCGGCGATCTCATGATCGACATGGGCGCGCGCCTCTTCGATCGGCATTCCGGTGATGGTGGCGGTGAGCGAGGTGAGATAGTTGCGGTCGCTGTTGGGCACGCCATTGTGGCTGGAAGACTTGAGCAGGATGCGCGCCGCTTCCGCCCGGCGATAGGCGATGTCCACCACAGGCCGGTCGGTGCGGAACAGCTCGTCCAGCTCCGAGGCGATGATATTTTCTCCCGCCACCGATTGGGCGGCGCCGGATTGCCCGCCCGAAGGCGCCAGCGCCGGCGCGGCGGCCGCCGCGACAGCCAGCGTCAAAACAGCCGCCAGCACCACAGCCAGGGCCCAGGTGACCACGCCATGCATGCCGTCGCGGAATTCCATTTCCGCGCCCGCGAGATCGAGCGGTGCCCTGAGCCGGCCGGCGACATAGCCGCCCAGGCCGAAGGCGGCCAGCGCCGCGAACAACAGATAAAGCCCCGACAGCATCCAATAGACGGAAGAGGAATCGCGCCAAGTGGGCGCGGTGGAAAGCACCGACAGGCCCACGCCAGCCGCGAAGGCGTGCAGGGTGAAAGAGACGCCCGCGGCGCATATGGCGCCCGCTATGATCGCGGGCCATTGCAGCAGCGGCTCGCGCGACACGGCAATCACTTCACCCGGGGCGCTCATGTCAGCGCATGCCGAAGAAGGAAAGGACCGCCATAATCACGACCACCAAACCAACCAAATAGATCAAACCGTTCATCCGGCGCTCCTGCACAGATTGCCCCACCGTAACGTGATGTGACAGTCATGGTTCCCGGCAGGCCGGTGCGGTGACGTGATCTTTTGTTGCGGTTCAAGACAGCCGGTTCCGGCTATTACTTATGTTGTCACCTTTCGGGGAATCGCCATGCCAGCCGCCCTTGCGCCGATCGTGCTTCTGTTCTGCTCCAATGTGTTCATGACCTTTGCCTGGTACGGGCAATTGAAATTCCCCAATGCCGTGCTGTGGCAGGTGGTGCTGGTGAGCTGGGGCATCGCCTTCTTCGAATATTGCCTGGCAGTGCCGGCCAACCGCATCGGCCATCAGGTCTATTCCGCCGCCCAGCTCAAGACCATGCAGGAGATCATCACCCTGCTGGTGTTTGGCGTTTTTTCGGTCACGTACCTGGGCGAGAGTTTGCGGTGGAATCACATGGTCTCCTTTATGTTTCTGTGCGGGGCGGCGTATTTCTCCTTCAACAAGTGGAGTTAGGGACCCGGCCGATCGCGGCGTGCGCCGGACGAAATGGTCCACTGGACCATTTCGTCACACCCGGCGCACTTCTTCTTCCATAAATGGTCCTGACGGATAGGCTTGGGGCCTGCGTTTTCCAGGGGCTTTCCATGCGAACAATCTTCACCGCGGCTTTGGCTGTTTCACTCACGCTTCCGGCCTTCGCCCAGACTCAGCCCGGCCAGCAGCGCTTCCGCGCGCTCTACAAGGAGCTGGTGGAGACCAACACCACCCTGTCGGCCGGCGACTGCACCCTGGCGGCCAACAAGATGGCCGCGCACCTGAAAAGCGCCGGTTATCCCGACAGCGACCTGCACATCTTCACCGCACCCGACCATCCCAAGGAAGGCGGGCTGGTGGCGGTGCTGCACGGCAGCGATCCCAAGGCCAAGGCGATCCTGCTGCTGGGCCATCTCGATGTGGTGGAGGCCAAGCGCGCCGACTGGACTCGCGATCCCTTCACCCTGATCGAGGAGAAGGGCTATTTCTACGGCCGCGGCACCGCGGACATGAAGGCGCAGGTCGCGGCCTGGGTGGACATTTTGGTGCGGCTGAAAGAGGAAGGTTTCAAACCTGCCCGCAGCATCAAGATGGCGCTGACCTGCGGCGAGGAAACCTCCACCGCTTTCAATGGCGCTGGCTGGCTGGCCGGCCATGAGCGCGCCCTGATCGATGCGGAGTTCGCGCTGAACGAAGGCGGCGGCGGGCGGCTGGATGCCAACGGCAAGCAGCTGGTGCTGACCGTGCAGGCGGCGGAGAAATTCCCGCAGAACTATCAGTTGGAAGTGACCAATCCCGGCGGTCATTCCTCGCGGCCGGTGCCCAACAACGCCATCTATCACCTGGCGGCGGGACTGACGAAAATCAGCGCCTATCAATTTCCCTTCATGGCCAGCGACATCACCAAGGCCTATTTCGCCAAGATGGGACCGCAGGTGGGCGGCGAGATGGGCGCGGCCATGACCGCCTTTTCCAAGGGCGACATGACGGCGGCCAAGAAGCTGGCGACGGATCCCTCCTACAATGCGGTGCTGCACACCACCTGCATCCCCACCTTGCTCAGCGCCGGCCATGCCAACAATGCCCTGCCGCAGCGCGCCGACGCCAATATCAACTGCCGCATCTTCCCCGGCACCAGCGTGGAAGAGGTGCGCGCCAAACTGCAGGAACTGGTCGGTGATTCCGAGATCAAGGTGACAGCCAGCGACAAGCGCAGCGAAGTGCCCAAGGGGCCGCAGCCATTGACGCCCAAAGTGTTCGGTCCGGTGGAGTCCGTCGCCGCCAAGATGTGGCCCGGCGTGCCGGTGGTACCCTTCATGTCGGCGGGCGCCACCGACGGCGCTTTTCTTACCCCCGCAGGCATTCCCACCTATGGCGTGTCGGGCATGTTCGGCGATCCCGACGGCAACGGCGCCCACGGCCTGAACGAGCGGCTGCGCGTCAAGTCGGTCTATGAGGGGCGTGACTTCCTCTACCAGGTTGTGAAACTCTACGCCCAACAAAAATAACGTTGGGGAGGGTCATGCGGAGAATCTTGGGCACGGCGCTGGCCGCGGTGCTCGCTGTTCCGGCGGGCGCACAGAACTTGCGTCCCGACCAGCAGGCTTTCCGCGCCATCTACAAAGAGCTGGTGGAGACCAACACCACCCTGTCCGCGGGCGACTGCACCCTGGCCGCGCAAAAAGTGGCGGCGCGGCTGAAAGCGGCGGGCTATCCCGATCATGACCTGCACATTTTTACCGCGCCGGGCCATCCCAAGGAGGGCGGGCTGGTGGCGGTACTGCCCGGCACTGACGCCAAGACCAAGGCGATTCTGCTTCTGGCGCATCTGGACGTGGTGGAGGCCAAGCGCGAAGACTGGACACGCGATCCGTTCAAGCTGGTCGAGGAGGAAGGCTATTTCTACGGTCGCGGCACTGCCGACGACAAATCCGTCGCCGCCGTCTGGGTCGATACCATGCTGCGCTTCAAGCAGGAGAAGGTGGCCCACAGCCACCCGCTCAAGCTGGCGCTCACCTGTGGGGAGGAAACCAATGGCGCCTTCAACGGCGCCAAATGGCTGGCCGCCAACCATCGGGCCCTTATCGATGCAGAGTTCGGCCTGACCGAAGGCGGCTGGGGCACCATGGATGCGAGCGGCAAGCGCATCGCCCTGGGCATCAATGCGGGGGAGAAACTGTCCCAGAATTACCAGTTGGAAGTGACCAATCCCGGCGGCCATTCGATGCGGCCGGTGAAGGACAATGCCATCGACCGGCTGGCGGCGGGACTGCTCAAGATCAACGCCTATGATTTTCCCATCCAGGCGACGGATGCCTCCAAAGCCTATTTCGCCCGCATGGCACCTTTGACCGGCGGCGCCATGGGTGCGGCCATGACCGCCTTTGCGCGCAATCCGCAGGACACAAAGGCGGCGGCGGTGCTGGCCCAGGACCCCAGATACAACGCCACCATGCGCACCACCTGTGTGGTGACCTTGATCAATGGCGGCCATGCCACCAACGCCCTGCCCCAGCGGGTCAATGCCAATGTCAATTGCCGCATCTTCCCCGGCACCACGGTGGCGGCAGTGCGGGACAGGTTGCAGGCGCTGGTGGCAGACAGCCAGATCAAGATCACCGCCCAGCCGGCCCGCAGCGATCCTTCGCCGGCACCGCCGCTCACCGACGCAATCATGAAACCGATTGTGGCCGAAGCAACCAAACGCTGGCCCGGCGTGCCGGTGATTCCGCAACTGGAGATCGGCGCCACCGATGCCGCCTTCATGACGCCGGTGGGCATTCCCACTTATGGCTTCACCGGCATGTTCTTCGATCCCGACGGCAGCCGCCTGCACGGCCTCAACGAACGCATCCGCGCGAACGTGCTTTATGAGGCACGCGACTATCTCTACGACCTGGTCAAACTCTACGCGAAATAAGCCGGGACAATTCGTCTTCCATGGCACGGAAGACGGGTCCCCACGCGCCGGTCGACGGCTGGCGGAACAGGCGCAGGCTGGGATACCAGGGGCTGTCCTCGCGGTTCAGGAACCAGCGCCATTCCGGCACATGTTTCAGCGCGATCCAGCCGGGCACGCCCAGTGCGCCGACCAGATGCGCCAGCGCCGTGTCGCAACTGATCACCAGGTCGCAATTTTCCATGATCGCGGCCGAATCCAGGAAGGCGCCGCCCCCCTCGTCGAAGCCCGGGAAAGTTTCAACCCGCATGCCGGCCTGTGCCAACTGTTCGCTGCCGGCGTTGCGTTGCAGGCTGATCAAGCGCACCCCGGGAATGGCGGCAATCCCCGCCAGCGCTGAAAGCGGAAAAGACTTTCCTTCCGCGCCCATGGTGACGGCATCGCCTTGCCAGGAGATGGCGATGCGATAGCCCTCATTGCCGAGACGCGCACGCCACTGCGCCACGCGCGCCGGCTCTGCCGCCAGATAACGGGCCGTCGCCGGAATGTTACCACCCAGCGCCAGCGGCAGGCTCATCAGCGGGATGTGATAATCGAAAACCTCGGCTACCTCGCCCAGACCTATCGTCGGCACTTGCGGCACCGCGCTTTGCAGCAGGGGCAACAACGGATCATTCACCGACAGGATGACGCGCGCGCCTCGCGCCTGGGCCAGAGCCACATAGCGGTAGAACTGGATCGCATCCCCCAGCCCGCGCCGGATATAGACGAACAAGGTCTTGTTCCTGATGTCTTCCGCCCCGGTCCAGAGCGGCTGGGAAAAATTACGCGCCTCGTCAAGGTCGGGCATCTCCTTGCGCGCCTCGAACAATGGCCAGCCTTTGGCGAAGTCCTGCTCCAGAAGATAAAGCAGCCCCTGGTTCAAGCGGATTTCCGGCATGTCCGGCGCAAGCGCTGCGCCACGGACGTAGCTTTGCCGCGCTTCGTCCAGCCGGCCCAACTGCAGCAGCGCCACGCCGCGGCTGTTCCAGGTCGGCGGCGCGTCCGGCGCGATCGCCAGCGACTGTTCATAGGCGGCCAGGGCCTCGTCGTAGCGGCACAGCCGCTGCAGCACATCGCCGCGATTGGCATGGGCTTCGGCATAACCGGGATCCAATGCCAGCGCCCGGTCGTAACCGGCCAGCGCGTCCTCCAAACGCCCCAGCTTCAACAGCACATTGGCCCGGTTGTTCAGCGCCAGCGGAAAATCCGGCGCAAGCGCCAGTGCGCGCTCGTAGCTCGCCAGCGCCTGGTCCAGCCGGCCAAGGTCTTTCAGCACATTGCCGCGATTGCACCAGGCCGGCGGATAATTGGCGTCGATCGCCAGCGAACGGTCATAGGCGGCGAGCGCTTCCTCCAAACGTCCCAGATCGTTCAGCACATTGCCGAGATTGGCCAGCGCCAGTGCGTCGTGCGGCCGGGCCGCCACCACCGGCGCGATCAGTGCATGGGCCTCGCCGGGCATGCCCTGCTGGGCCTTGAGCACCCCCAGCATATGCCGCGCATCCAGATGACCGGGATTGGCGGCCAATATCTGCCCGTAAAGCCGTTCGGCCTCGGCCAGCCTGCCTTGGCCATGCAAAGCCACCGCTTGATCGAGCAGGTCCGTCATCTCAATGGAGCTTCAGTTTCGGCCGGACGATGTGATTGACATGACCCACCAGGATCAGCGCCAGGCCCTTGAACCAGCCATGGATGGCGATCAGGTGCATGCGATAGAGCGAAAGATAGACGAAACGCGCCAGCCGGCCTTCGATCGCCATGCGCCCGCCGATCAGATTGCCCATCAGCGAGCCCACGGTGGAAAAATGGCTCAGCGACACCAGCGAGCCATGGTCGTGATAGACGAAATTCCGAAGCGGCCGCCCCCTGATCAAGGCGACAAGATTGTGGAAACAGACCGCCGCCATCTGGTGCGCGGCTTGCGCTCGCGGCGGTACGGGCCTGTCCTGGCCTTCGGGCACGAAGGACGCGCAGTCGCCGATCGCGAAAACACGGTCATCGCGCGTGGTCTGCAGGGTCGGCTTGACCACCAGCTGGTTGCTCCGTGTCACTTCCAGCCCCAGGTGCTTCAGCATCTCCGGGCCTTTGACGCCCGCGGCCCATACTTTCAGATCCGCTTTGATCAGCTCGCCCGATTTGGTGAGCATCCCTTCCGCGGTGGCTTCCACCACCTGCTCGCCGGTGACCACCCGCACGCCCAGGGCTTCCAGCTCCTTGTGCGCGGCTTCCGCCAGCTTCTCGGGCAGTTGCGGCAGGATGCGCGGCCCCGCCTCGATCAAGGTCACCTTGATCCGGCTTTCATCGAACACTTCCAGCCCGTAATGGCGCAGTTCCGCCGCCGCGTTGTAGAGTTCCGCCGCCAGTTCCACGCCGGTGGCGCCGCCGCCCACGATGTCCACCTTCACGGAGACGTCCGCGCCGGGATCGTCCTGCAAGGTGCGTGACACGCGCAGGCAATGGTCCAGCAGCTTGCTGCGGAAGCGGTCGGCCTGCAGCCGGCTGTCCAGGAAGATGCAATGCTGCGCCACGCCCTTGGTGCCGAAATCGTTGGAGACCGAGCCCACCGCCAGCACAAGATAATCATAGCGAATACGGTGACGGCCCATGATCTCGCCGCCGTCTTCATCCAGGATGGGCGCGATCAGGACATGGCGATTGGCCAGGTCCACGCCTTCCATCACGCCATAGAAGAAGCGATAACCCCAGGCATAGCCGTGGCTGCGATAGCCCACCTCATCCAGATTGGCGTCCAGCGAGCCGGCCGCCACTTCATGCAGCAGCGGCTTCCAGATGTGGGTCCGGTTTTTCTCCACCAGGATGATGTCGAAATGCTCGCGCCCGAAATGGGCGCCCAGCCGTGCCGCCAGCTCCAACCCGCCGGCGCCGCCGCCCACCAAGACAATTTGAGTTTTACGCGGCTTGCCTGTCTCGCTCATGCGGCGAGAGATAGCACACCGGTGTCCCGATTTCGAAATTCACACGAAACCGCGACACTGGGCAGCTTTCCCTTGCCCGTTTTTTCAGCCAGTCTGCGGCCAAATTTGAAAGGACAAAAAATGAGCGACTTCCGTATCAGCCTGGACAAGGCCAACACCGTCATTGCCGCCACCTTTGCCAAGGGCAAAGAGGCAGGCATGAAGCCGCTGTCCTGTGTGGTGGTGGATGCGGGCGGCCATGTCATCGCCTTCCAACGCCAGGACGCCACCAGCTTCCTCAGGCTGGACATCGCGCGGGGCAAGGCAGCTGGGGCGCTTGCCCTGGGCGTCAATTCGCGGCGTATCGGCGAGATGGCGGCGGAGCGGCCCAGCTTCATCGCCTCGCTGGGACACCTGGCCTCCAATGGCCTGATCCCGGTGGCGGGCGGGGTGATCGTCAAGGGGCCGGATGGTCTTGCGATTGGTGCCGTGGGCGTGACCGGCGACACCAGCGACAATGACGAGATCGCGGCGCTGGCCGGCATCGCGGCGGCCGGGCTCACGCCGCTGTAGATACGCGCAACACTCTGGCGCGAGGGATTTTGCGGCGTGGGCAGGAGGCCGCACGGAACGTACCCGGCGTACGTGAGTACGGCCGACGAACCCATGACGCAAAAGACCCGCGCCATCCCGTAAGCACCTTAGGTCTGCTGGCGGAACAACTGCCGCACAAAACGGATCTCATAGAAGGGCTTGGACATGCTGCCGTCGTCGTGCGGCGTGGCGGGATAGCTGACCACGAAATACATATAGGCCTGGGGCAAGGGCTGATCCTTCTCGTCCAGTTCCTGCAGGATCAGGGAATTGCTGATCACGCCCTGGTTCATGGGCCGCGCATGTCCCACCGGCGGCAGCAGCTTGTGCCCGCCCGCTTCGACAAAGCTCTTGGCCGCCGCCATCAGCGGCGTGCCGTCCAGCGGCTGCTCGGAGGCGCGGCGCAGCGCGCAGGTGTGGAAGGGCGGCTCCTCGACGGTCAGCACATATCGCGCGCTTACCCCGCCGACCACCCAGCCCACGCCATTCTCCTTGTGCAGCATGGTCTTGACCTGGGCCTGTGTCAGCGCCTCCAGCCTGTCGCTCTCAGCCAGCTTGTGCAGGGCCTGGTCGTCGGGAAAAGCCTTCAGGCAGTAGGACGAGAACAGCCGCACAAACTCGTCGGAGACGGGCGGCGGAGAATCATCGGCCAGCGCGGCACCGGCCAGCAGCACAAAGCCGCAGGCCGGCGCCGCCCATTTCACGCCAGGGCCTGCTCAGGCGCGTGCAAGCGCCGATTGGGATTGACGACAAACCAGGGGAACATGCAGACGAAGCAGATGCCGGCTGCGATATAGAAGGCATATTCCCAGCCATACCATTCCGCGAACAGCGGCGTCAGCGAAGCGGTGGCCGCGCCCGCGATCTGCCCGCCCATATTGACCAGGCCGGAGATCACACCGGTGAACGGCCCCCCGAAATCCGCCGCCACCGCCCAATAGGTCGCCTGGCCCAGATAGAGCGCACCCGCCCCGCCCGCCAGCACCAGCACGGCCACGGTGGTGTCCTGGGCGTGGCTGCCGATGATCAGGAATATCCCGGCAAGGAAAAGCGTGAAGGCGCCGAACAGGCTGCGGCCCACATACTGGCCCCGGTGTTTAACCAGCCAATCGCTGATGACCCCGCCCAGCAGGCAGCAACTGGTCATGGCGATGAAGGGCAGCATGCCGAACAGGGCACTGCTCTTGAGGTCCATCCCGCGCCCATCCTTCAGATAGATGAAGAACCAGGTGTGGAAAATGAAAGCGACATAGCCGAAGGCGATATAGGCCAAGGTGGTGCCCCAAACGTCCATGCTGGTGAAAATTTTCACCCACGGTACCGGCGGCATGACACCTTCCACCTTGAGCGGCATGTCCGCCGCGATATGCGCCTTTTCTTCCGCCGTGACACTGGGATGCTCGGCCGGCGTGTCGCGCGCCACCTTGTACCAGATGTAGGCAATGATCAGCCCGATGACGGCGGAGACATAGAAGACCGAATGCCAGCCCCAATTGTAGACGATGAAGGCCACCAGGGGCGGCGCGGTGCCGGACCCGAAGCCGACGCCGCCGAACACCCAGCCATTGGCCTTGCCGCGTTCATGGGTGGGAAACCAGGCGGCGATGAACTGGTTGGACGATGGATAAGCCACCGCTTCGCCCAGCCCCAGGATAAAGCGCACCGCGATCAGCACCCACAGCGAACTTTCCATGGACGGCGGCACCAGCGCAGTTGCCACCGACAGCACGCTCCACCAGATCAGGCCATAGGTCAGCGTC
>Ga0157379_10001814_pt1 | contig 17638 bp, 13 predicted proteins | sample S25metaG_FD_121802 | JGI IMG/M metagenome (GOLD analysis project Ga0157379, IMG submission 121802) | Switchgrass rhizosphere microbial communities from Kellogg Biological Station, Michigan, USA - S2-5 metaG | ecosystem: Host-associated > Plants > Roots > Rhizosphere > Soil | place: USA... | reverse complement strand
ATTCGAAGTTAATACGGAGGATTGATCCATGCTGAATACCGGCGGTCGATTTAGCGAAACCCTGATGGCTTTTCCGCTATTATCGCGGTTTCCGTCCGCCACGCCTCCATCCCATGCGATTTTCCTCTTTCCTGCCCAAATTCTGCTTGATCCTGCTCGTCGTCCTCGCAGCCGGCTGCCATCGCGGCGCCAAGAAAGGCGATGAAGTGGAATACCTGCCGGTCGACCAGATGTACAGCACGGCGAAAGCGGCGCTCGATGACGGCAACTACGGCAAGACGATCAAGTACGACGAACGCCTGATCGCGCGCTTCCCGTTCGGCGCCTATACCGAACAGGCGACGCTGGATCTGGCCTACGCGCAGTACAAAACCGGCAAGCCGGAAGATGCGTACTCGACCGTGAACCGCTTCATCAAGACGTATCCGACGCACAAGCATGCCGACTACGCCTACTACCTGCGCGGCATCGTCAATTTCGACCGCGACAAGGGCTTTCTCGATCGCTACGCCAACCAGGACATGACCAAGCGCGATCAGGGCAACACGCTGCAGTCGTTCGAGGATTTCAACGATCTGGTGACGCGCTATCCGAACAGCCGTTATAGCGCGGATGCGCGCCAGCGCATGATCTACCTGCGTGACAACCTCGCACACAGCGATGTCAACGTGGCTGAATTCTACTTGCGCCGCGGCGCTTACGTCGCCGCGATCAACCGTAGCAAGGACATCCTCGAAAAGTATCAGCGCACGCCAGCCGCCGGCGACGCGCTCGCGATCATGACGGTCTCCTACAAATCACTCGGCCAGAACAAACTCGCCGAGGATTCCGAGCGTGTGCTAAAGCTCAATTATCCGGAACACGCCTACTTCAGCGGACGCTTTCCGAAGTATCCGCACTGGTGGTGGCGCATGATCCCGTTCCGCAGCTGACGACTAGCGCCACCCCGAACTGATTGGATAACGCCGGTCGCGGCCGAATGCGCGCGTCGAAATCTTCGGTCCCGGGGCCGCCTGGCGACGTTTGTACTCGCTCGCCAAAACAAGCTTCGCTACGCGTCGTACGGTCGCCTCGTCGAACCCGGCCGCGATGATTTCCGCCTGCGATTGCTCGCCCTCGATGAAGCGTTCGAGGATCGCATCGAGCACTTCGTATGGGGGCAGCGAATCCTGATCGGTCTGGTTCTCGCGCAGTTCTGCTGACGGTGCGCGATTGATCACCGCATGCGGTATGACGTCACCGCGCCGATTGCGCCAGCGCGCCAACGCATACACGAGCTGCTTGTAGCAATCCTTGATCGGCGCATAGCCGCCGCACATATCGCCATAGATCGTTGCGTAGCCGACAGCGTATTCGCTCTTGTTGCCAGTCGTCAGCAGCATCTTCCCGAACTTGTTCGACAGCGCCATCAGAATCACGCCGCGGCAGCGCGATTGCAGATTTTCCTCGGTCACGTCGACAGCACGGCCGGAGAACGCCGGCGCGAGTGTGTTGTTGAAACCCACGAAGGGTTCCGTAATCGGAATTGTCAAAAGTTCCACACCTGACGCCTCTGCCTGCTGCGCGGCAAGATCGTTGCTCAGATCGGAAGTGAAACTCGACGGCAGGCGTATGCCCGTAACACGCTCCGCACCGAGTGCATCGGCTGCCAGCGCAAGCGTCAACGCCGAATCGATGCCGCCGGACAGGCCCAACAACACCCCTGGGAAATGGTTCTTGTCGACATAATCGCGTATGCCGCGCACGAGCCCCGCGTAGACGCGCGCTTCGCGCGACGGGTCGGTCTCGACCGGCCAATCGATAGCTTTGAATTTGCGCGCGGCATTGTCGTATTCTGCGATCAGCAAGGCGTCGACGAAGACCGGCGCGCGCGCGGCCACGCGGCCGTCGGGTTCGACCAGCAACGAGCCACCGTCGAACAACAGGTCGTCCTGCCCGCCGACGAGGTTCAGATAGACAATTGCGACATTGTTCTCGCATGCACGGCGCGCGAGTAGTTCCTCGCGCTGTGCGGATTTGGCCAGATCGAACGGGGAGGCGTTGATCACGATCAGCAGCTCGGCACCCTTGCTTGCAGCGAGCGCCGCAGGTTCCGGTTCCCAGATATCCTCGCACACGAGCCAGCCCACGCGCACGCCGGCGAACTCGGTTACCGCTGAATCATGTCCGGGGCGGAAATAACGCTTTTCGTCGAAAACCGTGTAATTCGGCAACGCCTGCTTGTGTACCGTGAACGCGACCGCGCCATCGGTCAGCAAACTTGCAGCATTGTATACTTCGCCGAGCGTATGCGGATGGCCGACGTATGCGGCGATGCCGTCGGCGGCTTTCGCCACCTCGGCCAGTTCGCGCTCGCACACGGCAAGAAAACTCGGGCGCAACAATAGGTCTTCCGGCGGGTATCCCGATAATGTGAGTTCGGGAAAGGCAATCAGCTGCGTCCCCTTTTCCCGCGCGTCGCGCATGAGTTCACGTGCGCGCTCGCCGTTGCGCGCGACGGCGCCGACTGGGAAGTCGAATTGGGCCAGGGCAAACCGCAGTGTTGCCATCCACAACCTCAAAAACAAAGGCCGCGAAAATCGCGGCCCTGGATTATCGCCGATTCCTGCGTCGCCTACTTCATCCGCGCGGCGATCGCTTTGCCCAAATCTGCTGGCGACCTGACCGTTGTCACGCCGGCTTTTTCCAGCGCCGCAAACTTCGCTGCCGCCGTGCCTTTGCCGCCGGAAATAATCGCGCCGGCGTGGCCCATGCGTTTGCCGGCGGGCGCGCTCGCACCGGCGATGAACGAAACCACCGGCTTGGTCACGTATTCGCTGATGAACTCCGCCGCGTCTTCCTCGGCGCTGCCGCCGATTTCGCCGACCATGATGATGCCCTGGGTCTGCGCATCGTCCTGGAACAATGTCAGGCAATCGATGAAGTTCAGGCCATTGACCGGATCGCCACCAATGCCGATGACGGTGCTCTGGCCAAGTCCGACGTTCGTAGTCTGGAACACGGCCTCGTAAGTGAGCGTACCCGAGCGCGAAACGATGCCGATCTTGCCGGATTTATGTATATGGCCCGGCATGATGCCGATCTTGCATTCGCCCGGCGTAATGATGCCCGGACAGTTCGGCCCGATCAGCACGGTCTCCGGATACGCCTTGAGCGCGTTCTTCACGCGCAGCATGTCGAGCACCGGAATTCCCTCGGTGATCGCCACGATCACGCGGATGCCGGCGTCGGCCGCTTCAAGGATCGCGTCGGCGGCGAACGGTGGCGGCACGAAGATCATCGAGGCATCGGCGCCGGTTTCATCGACGGCGTCCTGCACTGTGTTGAACACCGGCAGACCGATGTGCAGCGAACCGCCCTTTCCCGGCGTCACGCCGCCGACGAGTTTGGTGCCATATTCCAGCGCCTGCTCGGAATGGAACGTTCCCTGCTGGCCGGTGAAGCCCTGGGTGATGACTTTTGTGGATTTGTCTACCAAAACACTCATCTGGAAACCTCGTAGGGCGCGTCTCGGACGCGCCATATTGAATCTCTGGGACAACGAAACGGCGCGTCCAAGACGCGCCCTACATCACTTTGCTGCTGCCACGGCTTTCTGCGCCGCATCGTTCAAATCCAGGGCCGGCGTTATCTTCAACCCGGAGTTTGCGAGCATCTCGCGACCTTTCTCGACGTTCGTGCCTTCCAGCCTCACGACGACGGGAATCGTAAGACCCACCTCCTTCACCGCCGCGATGATGCCTTCGGCGATCAGGTCGCAGCGCACGATGCCGCCAAAGATGTTGACGAGGATGCAGCGCACCTTGTCCGACGACAGAATCAGCTTGAACGCTTCGGTCACGCGCTCCTTGGTCGCGCCGCCGCCGACGTCGAGAAAGTTCGCCGGTTCGCCGCCGGCAAGCTTGATTACATCCATCGTCGCCATGGCCAGGCCGGCGCCATTGACCATGCAACCGATGTTGCCATCCATCGTGACGTAATTGAGATTGTGCTTGACCGCGACCGCTTCGGCGTGATCCTCCTGCGACTCATCGCGCATCGCGACCAGATCGGCGTGGCGGAAATCGGCGTTGTCGTCGGAGTTGACCTTGCCGTCGAGCGCGAGCAGATCGCCGGACCGAACGATCGCCAGGGGGTTGAGCTCGACCAGCGACAGGTCCTTGTCGTTGAACAGTCGATACAGCCCGAGCATGATCTTGGTCAGCTGCGTGGTCTGTTTCGCATTGAGCCCCATTGCGAACGCGAGCTTGCGGCACTGGTACGGCTGCAGGCCTTCGACGAACTTCACTTCCAACGTGTGGATGTCCTCGGGGTTTTCGCGCGCAACCTGTTCGATATCCACGCCGCCGCGCGCCGAAGCGATGAATGCGACGGACTTCGTCGCTCTGTCCACAAGTATAGAAAGATACAGTTCTTTAGTGATGTCGGTCGCTTCGCAAACGAGCACGACGTTGACCGGCAACGCGCGTCCGCCGGACTGATACGTCGCCATCTTCGTGCCGAGCATCTTTGCCGCGGCGGCCTTGGCCTCATCCGAGGTCTTGACCAGCTTGACGCCGCCCGCCTTGCCGCGCCCACCGGCATGGATCTGCGCCTTGATCACCCATTCGTCGCCGCCGAGCGCACGCGCCGCTTCCGCAGCCTGCTCCGGCGTGGTGGCGACACGGCCGGCCGGAACCGGGATGCCGTAATCGGCAAACAACTGTTTCGCCTGGTATTCGTGGAAGTTCATGCGCGGGCCTGCATTGGGATTGCGGGAAGCTGCGCCAGGAAAGCGCTAGCGTGAAGCCGTGTATTGTGAACAATGACGGTGACAAAAAAAAGTGGCGGCCCGATTGCACTAGCGATTGCTATACTCGCAGAAGCATGCAAGACGCCGTGGCCACCACCGCCGATATCCGCCCGCGCCCAGCGTCGGTGCTCAGTGAGATCAGCCGGCGCGAACTGTATTTCTTCAACCTGTTCCGCGTGATCCAAGCTGTGATCATCGGCGGCCTGCTGCTGAGCCCGCCGGAACTGGGCTGGATCCGCCTCGATCACCCGCTGCTCGGCCGCGCCTGCGCGATGATCTATCTAGTGCTGGCCGCCTACGCTCTGCTGCAAACCGAGCGCTGGCGCCGCGATCTGCAGTTCAAGGTGGCGCTAGCGTTATTGCTCGATATTTGCGCGACCACGGTCGCCATGTTTTCGCTGGCCAATCCGCCCAGTGCCATTGCGATGCTGCTGCTGGTCAATGTCGGCGCGGGCGCCTTGTTGCTGCCACCGCGTCTGGGCGGATTCTTTGCTTCGCTCGCCGCCCTTGGCGTCCTCGGACAGTGCGTGTACGGACGCGTCGTCGAGTTGGAGGACCGCAACCTGCTCGAAGCCGGACTGTATGGCCTGGGCTATTTCGCCACGGCCACGCTGTGCTTCGTGCTCGGCAAGCAGATGCGCGAGACCGAAGCCTTGGCCGAACAGCGCGGACTGGACTTGGCCAATCTGGCGCAAATCAACGAGTTGATCATCCGGCGCATGAAAACCGGCGTGCTCGTGGTCGATGACGCCAATCGCGTGCACCGCTGGAACGAATCGGCGTGGGCCTTGATGGGAAATCCGAAGCCCGGCCAACGCGATCTCGGCACTGTCGCGCCGGAGTTGTCGCGGCGACTCTATCACTGGCGTTCCACCGGCAAGATCGACAACCTCGCCGTGGCTCTTGCAGAAGGCGTGCCGGAGGTGATACCGCGCTTCACGAAGCTGGCGTCGAATGACGACAAGCATGTGCTGATCTTCCTCGACGATACCTCGCTGGTTTCGCGACGCGCCGAAGAACTCACGCTGTCGTCCCTCGGCCGCCTTTCGGCATCGATCGCGCACGAGGTGCGCAACCCACTCGCCGCGATCAGCTACTCGGCGCAGCTACTGGCCGAATCCGAGGACCTGACTGACGCCGACAAGCGCATGGTGGAAATCATCAACAACCATTGCAGCCGCGTGAACGAGATCGTCGAGAACATCCTGCAACTGTCGCGGCGCGAGCGCTCGCGGCCGGAGAGCCTTGACCTGTCGGTCTGGGCCACGCATTTCGTCGATGAGTACAAGGTAGCGAACGACATTGGCTCCGATCACCTACGCGCTGTCACGCAGGCCACGCACGTCGAAGCTCTGGCCGATCCGCAGCAATTGCAGCAAGTTGTGTGGAATCTCGTACAAAACGCGCTGCGTTATGGGCGCCTGCCCGGAGAATCCGCACGCGTTTCCGTGGTTGCGCGCATGCAGGCCGACAAGGGACCGCCGTTGATCGAGGTTGTCGACCGCGGCCCGGGGATTCCGGCAAAAGTAGCTGCGCAGATCTTCGAGCCCTTCTTCACTACGTACGAGTACGGCACAGGACTGGGTCTGTATCTAGCGCGCCAGATGTGCGAAGCCAACCAGGCCGGTCTGGAGTATGTCCCCGTCGCCGGCGGCGGCAGTTGCTTTCGCATCACCCTGCCTGGTCCGGCAGCGGTGGTGAAGCCGCATTGAGGATAAATGCAATCCCGCTTGGCGACGTGTGCCTTATTTCTGCTGGTCTTGGGCGTCGTTGCGCTCATCTACTGGCCGCTCAGCAAGGCCGATTTCGTCTGGGACGACATCATCTGCTTGCGTGATCCCGCCTGGCTGCGTCAAGGGGACGCGTGGAAACATTATGTCTTTCGCGACTTCTGCGACTGGACGAACTACTTCCGCCCGCTAGCCGTGGGGTTGTTCGTGGTTGAGGTCCGCCTTTTCGATGTGGCTCCGGGCCCGATGCACCTGGTTTCGCTTGCGCTCCACGTGCTCAATACATTGCTGGTAGGGTTCCTTGTGATTGCGGCGGATGCGCCAAGCCAAATCGAGCGGCGCACGCTGATGTTGGCGGCAGTTGCAATGACGCTTTATGGCTTGCACCCGGCACTCGTGGAACCGGTTGCCTGGATCAGCAGTCAAACGGAATTGCTGTTGACTTGCTTCATCTTGCTCGGATTGCTGCTCAATCGAGTGATCCGGCATCACCTTGCGCGCGCCGTGTTGGTGGCGTCGTGTTTTTTCCTCGGCGCATGCGCCAAAGAGTCGGCGGTGGCGTTCCCATTGGTTCTCTTCCTCTTCGACTGGATAGACCCCAGATACACGTTGGGACGGCATACGGTATTGCGCGAGATCCTGGGCAAGCAACTTGCGGTCTACGCCGCAGTCTTCGTTGCGGGTGTCGCCTATCTGGGATTGCGTTGGGGCGCACTCGGACATCTTGTCGATCCACACATCGATGCTGAAGCGCTGCCTCCACTTTTGGCCCGTCTGCAGGAAGCGTGCTTCGCTTATCTGACTTACTGGCGCATCCTCCTGTGGCCGGCGTTCGATCTGGGACCAATGCATGTCGTCAACATGGACCAGTTTGTCACGGTGGATGCATTCGCGATTGCGATCGATGCGCTGTCAATGTTGGTCTGCGCCACTGGCATCTGGTTTCTGCGCAAACGACACCCGATCGGCAGCATCGTTCTGTGCGTCACCGTAGTATTGCTGCCTGCGCTACATATCCTGCCGGTAGCATTCGACGCCAGTCTTTATCACGCCCGCTATGCGATGACGGCAGTGGCGCTGGTATGTATCTTGGCGACCAAGATGGCGATTGACTCCCCGCTTTCACTGCGCCCGTGGAGAGCGGCCTTGGCAACCGTCTTTCTCGCATGGTTAGGGATGGCCATCGTCAATATCCGAGTGACCCTGCCATTGTGGGCCGACGAAACGCACCTGTGGCAATGGGAGCTTCGCACCAACCCGAAATCGGTGCCGGCCAAGGCGAGTTTACTGGCCATCTACATGAAGCAGGGAAACCGGCCAGGCGCGCACGCCATGTTGACCGCGCTCACCCCCGACATCGCGTCCTGCCCGAGTTGCCTGTTGGACGCTGCGTACCTGGCACTGGCGGAGGGAGACCTGCAACAGGCCGGCGCCATGTTGGACACCCTCCGAAACGACTCGCGTCTTACTCAAAGCCCTCGACTGTTGCATACCTTCATTGAGGTCAATGCGCTCCTGCTGGAGGCGCAAAATGACCTGCCGCGCGCGGAAGAGGCCTACCGCGACGCCATCAACGTCGACCCTTTGGAACCCGTGGCGCAAATGCGGCTCGCGATCCTGCTCTGGCACGAAGGCAAGCGCGAAGAAGCCCAGCGCACCGCCGAGTTGGCTGTGTTGCTCTTTCCACCTGATGTGCGCGACGTGCGACGCCACGAGTTGCGACAGGTGTTCGGCGGGGTGGCCGGCGACCGGCAAGCGCCAACTCAATGAGAGCAATGCTTGCCCGCACCATCCCTACAACAATAGCGATCTTGGGTGCTGTTGTATGCGTCTACGGCTCTCTCATTTGGGCCGGTTTCGTCTGGGACGACAAGACCTGCTTTCATGACGCAGCCTGGCAAGCAGCAGAAGGCGTCTGGCCTCGATTTCTATTGCGAGGCTTCTGCGATTGGGTCGACTATTTCCGCCCATTGGCCGTCATGTTGTTCATGTTCGAGATCCGCGCTTTCGATGTGGCACCGGGCCCGATGCATCTCGTTTCGCTCGGAATGCACTTGGTCAACACACTCTTGATCGGGCTGCTGACGTCACAGGTCTCTCAACTGCGCAAGACGGGATTGGCACATAGGTGGGCTGCCATATCCATGCTGTTTTATGGACTGCATCCGGCGTTGATCGAGCCGGTCAGCTGGATCGGATGTCAGGCTGAACTTGGCGTCGTGATGTGCATATTGGCCGGCCTGATCCTCAATCTGTCGATCGCCTCGCCTCTGGCAAGAACAATGGCGGTGTCGCTGTGTTTCTTTGCCGCTGCCGGCTTCAAGGAAGCTGCGGTCGCATTTCCACCTTTGTTGGTGCTGTTCGATTGCATGCGAGAGCCAGCGCAACCGGACGAACCTGCTTGGCGCTCGCGCCTAAGCCAAGTTTGGAATCGGCAGAGAATGGTCTATGCAGGCGTCATGCTCGCGGGCATCGCCTATCTTGCATTGCGTTATTGGGCGCTGGGACACACCGTCACTCCACGCACGGCGGAGTCGGTGTTTACACTCGAACGCCTGCAACGCGTGAGCTTTACCTACCTGAGTTACTGGAAGTTGATCCTGTGGCCAATGATGGGCCTGGGTCCAATCCATACCTTCGCAAGCGAGCGCTTCACAGCCATCAACCTGCAGTCCGTGCTTATCGACATGGCCGCCGCAGGTATTGCCTTGGGCGGAATCTACGCGCTCTGCAGGCGCCTGGAGCCTGGATTTCTCATTGCTGCGGTCACTGTCGCCATGCTGCCGGCACTCAACGTCGTGCCGGTCGCTTTCAACGAAAGCCTATATCATGATCGTTATGTCATGACCGCTGTGGCCGTGAGCTGTGTACTCATGCCGTGGCTCATGGCGCCAGTGCTTGTGCGTGGGCGCCGCTTGCTGCGCGTGCTGGTCACGGTCATTGGCGTCGTCTGGCTCGCCTTCGCAGTAGCCAATATCCGCGTCACAATACCCCTGTGGACTGATGAGTTGGGCTTGTGGCAATGGGCGTTACGCGAGAACCCGGACTCCAGCATTGCCCAAAGCCACTTGTTGTCCACCTACCTCGTGCGCGGCGACTTTGCACGTGCGCGACCGCTGGCTGACGCACTGATGGCAGCCGACCCGCCTTGCGTGACTTGCATATTCAACTCGGCAAACCTGGCTTTTGCGGAGCACGACTCGATGCGCGCGACGCGGGCTCTGGACCGGCTGAAGGAGTTGCCGATCGTGGCGCACGATTCACGCTTGTTGCACGGTTACGTTTTTGCTTCCGGGCAATTACTGGAACTGCGGAACGACTTGGCCGGCGCCGAAAGTGCGTACCGCGACGCGATACGGCTGGACCCGGATGCTCCGCTTCCACAAATGGCACTCGCGTCCGCACTGGCGAAACAGGGCAGGATTGAGGAAGCCCGCAACGTGGCCAAGCATGCGCTACCGTACTTCCCACCCGACGAACGCGAACTGCAACGAGTGGCGTTCGAGCGTGATCTTTCCGTCGCAGCCGGCGGTGCAGGACTTTAGCTGCATGATCGCCGCAAAAGGACATGGGCGCAGATTCCTGGTAGGCGCCGGCATTACCATTCTCGTTGCACTCGTCTATTGGCCTGTGCTGCGTGGAGGATTCGTTTGGGACGACAAGCTGTGCTTCCACGATGCTGCCTGGTTGCGCAGCGGCTCCGCCTGGACTCACTACGTGTTCCGGGATTTTTGCGACTGGACGAGCTATTTCCGGCCGCTGGCCGTAGCCGTGCTGACCGTGGAAGTGCGTGTCTTTGACTCCGCTCCGGGCCCGATGCATGCCGTATCACTTGCGTTGCATTTAATAAATTTGCTGCTGGTCGGCGTGCTGGCCCGGACCTTCCTGCCGCACACGGCGCAGGAATCGCCATGGCCGGCTGCCATGGCCTCACTCGTTTATGGCCTACATCCCGTGCTCATTGAACCGGTCTACTGGATCGGCTGCCAGTACGAGATGCTCGTAACGATGTTCATATTGCTGGGACTGTTGGCCAGCAGCCTGATCGAGCATAAGGCTCTGCGCGCGATTGCCGTCGCTTTCGGTTTTTTTTTCGCCGCCTGCGCGAAAGAAGCGGCCTTGGCGTTCCCGCTGCTGCTCATCCTGTTCGATATGACGCAGGGCGCGCAAGCGAAGACAGCTCCAACTACGTGGCGCGCCCTCCTGCTGGCACTTTGGCGACGCCAGCACGCGGTATACCTGGCAGTTGCCGTTGCCGGCTGCGTCTACCTCGCGCTACGTTACTGGGCCATCGGCCTAGCCCTGCACCAAGGCACCGCAGAGGCCCTGGGGCCCATTGCCCGTTTCCAGAAAATCATCCAGGCTTACCTTGACTACTGGAAACTCCTGGTTTGGCCGATGACCGGACTGGGACCCATTCACCCTTACGACGATGGGCAGTTCAGCGCAATCAACATCTCGTCTCTGGTCAACACGTTGTCAGTCGCTGCCATCGTTGGCTGTGGGTTGTACGCATTCTGGAAGCGTGATGCGCTTGGAACCCTGATTCTGGCTGTCTCGGCCGCACTGCTGCCGGCGCTGCATATTTTGCCGATTGCATTCAGCGAAAGCCTGTACCACGAACGCTACGCGATGACTGCGCTCGCCGTTGGCTGCGCCTTGCTGCCGGCCACGCTGTGTCGGCACGCGGGGTATCTGCCGCAACGTTGGTTGTGGGCACCTGCATTGCTGGCGGCTGCGTGGCTTGCCTTGGGTGTCATCAACATTCGGGTGACGCTGCCATTATGGTCGGACGAGCTGGCCCTGTGGCAATGGGCGCTGCGCGAGTACCCTGACTCCATTGTCGCCAAACAACATCTTCTGAATAAGTACGTCGAGCGAAATGATCGTGCGCGCGCACACGAACTCGCCTATGCCTTGATCAGCGGGAACCAACAATGCCCCGTGTGCATGCTGACGATAGCGTACCTCGCACTGGGCGAGGGTGACGCCACACTGGCCGCCACTGCAGTGGACAGGATCAGGAATGCGCCAGCCTTGCCCGATGATCCGCTGTTCCTGCAGGAATATATTCTTGTAATCGGCGGCCTGCGCGAGTTGCAGGGGCAACCGAAAGCCGCCGAAGAGGCTTATCGCGACGCATTCGCGATGGCGCCTCTTGACCCACAGCCAGCCAAGAGACTTGCCCTCCTGCTTCTGCGGGAAGGCGCGCTCGAACAGGCCCGTTTGTACTCGAACATGGCGCTTTCGCTGCTTGCCGCGGACGAGCGCGACGCCTGGCGTGCTACCTTCGAGCGAGCCTTGACTGCGCCCGCGCCCCACCAATGAAAAGCGATTTTTTTCTGCGATGAACTCTCGATCCTGTTTTGCGGCCTTCGCCATACTCGGTTTCGTGGCGTGGACATACTGGCCGCTGCTCGACACCGGCTTCATCTGGGTCGACAACATCATCTTCCACAATGCCGCTTGGCTGCGCTACGGCGACAGCTGGAAGGAGCGCGTATTTCACAACTTTTACGACTGGGTCAATTACTTCCGACCTCTGACGGTGAGCCTTTGGGTTGCCGAAGCACGCGCATTCGACGCGGCGCCGCGACCGATGCACGTCGTATCGCTGGTGCTGCATTTGACCAACACCCTGCTGGTGGGAGCGCTCGGCCTGCGAGTCACGCCGTCAACGACCGTCCGCGCGAGCTGGTTTGCGGGTGTCGCGATGTTGTTGTATGGCGCCCACGCTGCGCTCGTGGAGCCTGTAGCGTGGATCTCCAGCCAGGCAGAGATGCTCGCCACGTTGTTCGTGTTGCTGGGCCTGCTGTTGAACGCGACCATGCAGCGATCCACGCCGAGGTCGGTGCTCGTCGCCGCAAGTTTTTTTCTTGCGGCGTGCGCGAAAGAATCCGCGGCAGCCTTTCCGCTGCTCATCGTCCTGTTCGACTGGATGCGCCCAGCCCCAGAGCAGGGATGGGCGCGCATGCGAGCACTATGGACTCGCCAGCGGAAGACCTATCTCCTCGTGCTACTTGCCGGTGTTGGCTACCTGGGCTTGCGCTACTGGGGTCTGGGTTTCCTCGTACAGGGCGCCGGCACCGAAGCGTTTCTCTCCTGGTCCCGTTTTCAGACGGCCAGCTACGTGCTGGTCACCTACTGGCGCATCATGTTGTGGCCAATGTCCGGCTTGGGTCCGATGCACCTGGTCGATACACGCCAGTTCGCAACGTTCAGTGGGGGGCAGCTAGGCGCCGACTTGGCCGCATGCGCCGTCCCGCTTTGCGGGATTTATCTAGCCTGCAAGGGCAAGCCGCTCGGCGTGCTGATTTTGGCAATCACCGCAGCCCTGCTGCCTGTCATGCACCTGATTCCAGTTGACTTCGACATGAGCCTCTACCATGAGCGCTACGCGATGACGGCGATCGCGGTTGCGTGTGCGCTGATTCCGAGCGTGCTGAACAGCTTTCCTGTTGGGCATCGGCGGGCGCGACCCTGGTTGACGTTGGGGGCCATCGTCATGCTTGCCTGGATAGGCATTGGTGTCGCCAATATCCGCATCACATTGCCCCTGTGGACGGACGAAGTCCGGCTCTGGGTCTGGATATTGCGGAGCTATCCGTCATTTGCGCCGGCCAGAAGCCATCTCTTAGTCGCGTACTCCGAGTCTGGAGACAAGACGCACGCGCGCGAAGTGGCCGACTTGCTGCTTCGGCAAAATCCCGAATGCGCCGACTGCATGCTCAACGTTGCGAGCCTAGCGGTTGCCGACAATGATGTAGCGCGCTTGAAAACCGCGCTGGAGAATGTGCAAAAATCCCTGCGCCCGCCTTTCAACCAACGCCTGATGCAGGCGTATATGCTCGCCGTGGGCCAGCTGCACGAATTGCAGGGCGAAGCGCAGGACGCAATCTATGCCTATCAGGACGCGATACGAATCGAACCGCTCGATCCCGTGGCGCGCATGAATCTCGCGCTCGTTCAAGCCCGCTATGGAGCTGTGGCGGAAGCACGCGCGAACATGGAAATGGCCTTGACCTTGTTTGCACCCGATCAGCGCGAGCAGCAGCGTCAGGAATTCGAGCGCATCCTCGCCGCCTCCAATACAAAAGCGGGCGACACACCGACGGCCCACCCGTAGGCCCTTCACGTGCGCGCCTTTTTCGCTTAATGTCGCGCACCATGACTGCCAACACTGCCCTGGTCATCGATGACGAACGTGATATCCGCGAACTGCTGACGATCACCCTCGGGCGCATGGGCCTCAAAGTCGACACGGCGAGCGACGTCGCGGACGCCAAGCGCCGTTTGGCCGAAGCACGTTACGCCCTGTGCTTCACCGACATGCGCCTGCCAGACGGCAGTGGCCAGGAAATCATTGAACTGATCGCCAGAGAGTATCCCGAAACGCCGGTAGCGATGATTACCGCGTACGGCAACGTCGACGCGGCCGTCAATGCGCTGAAGGCCGGCGCATTCGATTTCGTTTCCAAGCCCGTCGACATCAATATGTTGCGGCGGCTCGTGCAAACCGCGCTGCGCCTTTCCGAAGGCAAACGTTCGGAGCCGGCCAATGCCGGCGCCGGCCGTATGCTCGGCGATTCGCCGGCAATCCAGGAGTTGCGCACGACGATCGGCAAACTTGCGCGCAGCCAAGCGCCTGTTTACATCAGCGGCGAGTCGGGTGTCGGCAAGGAACTGGTCGCGCGCTTGATCCACGAGCAGGGGCCGCGCGCGGGCGGCCCGTTCGTGCCGGTCAACTGCGGGGCAATTCCATCCGAGTTGATGGAATCGGAATTCTTCGGTCATAAGAAAGGCAGTTTTACCGGCGCGCAAACCGACAAGGACGGCCTGTTCCAGGCCTCCCATGGAGGCACGCTGTTTCTCGACGAAGTCGCCGAACTGCCTGTACACATGCAGGTCAAACTGTTGCGCGTCATTCAGGAAAAAGCGGTCCGCCCGATCGGCGGTCGCGCCGAGGTGCCGGTCGACGTGCGCATCTTGTCAGCAACGCACAAGAACCTGGGAAAACTGGTCGATGCCAACCAGTTTCGCCAGGACCTGTACTATCGCATCAATGTGATTGAATTGCGCGTGCCGCCGCTGCGCGATCGCCGTGACGATATCCCCAAGCTGGCCGGACGAGTCCTCGAACGCCTGGGCCTAGACAGCGGCCAGCCCTCGGCCAAGCTGACGCCAGATGCGTTGGCCGCCCTGCTCACGTACGCATTCCCGGGCAACGTGCGCGAACTCGAAAACGTCCTCGAGCGCGCAGTAGCCCTGTGCGAAAACAACACGATCAAACCGGACGACCTGCGCTTGGCGCCCGGTGCGGCGCGCAATGCAGCCCCTGCCGTCGCCGAGGAGGACGTCGGCGACGAAGATCCTGATGCCGGGGGGCTAGACAGCTACATCAGCAATCTCGAGCGCGAGGCGATCATGAAAGCGCTGCAGGAAACGCGCTACAACAAGACTGCAGCCGCAAAGAAGCTCGGCATCACGTTTCGCGCATTGCGCTACAAACTGAAGAAACTGGGAATAGACTGAATGTCACGCTGGCGTGCAGCGGCCATCAACTTGTCGATCAGTGTGCTTGCTGTTTTGCTGGCCGCGGCTTTGCTATTCGGTCTATGGTATCCACCGCCCTACTTTCATGCTGCGGGCGCCGATGTGCTGGTGCTGCTGCTCGTCGGAGTCGACCTAGTCATCGGTCCCCTGCTGACGCTCATCGTATTCCGTGCGGGCAAGCGTGGCCTGGCTTTTGACCTCTGCAGCATCGCCGTCTTGCAGACCGTTGCGTTGGTCTACGGCTTGTCAGTGGCGCTGGAATCCCGACCCGTATTCCTTGTCGGTGTGCTCGATCGTTTCGTCCTGGTTTCCGCGAACGAAATCACCGACGAAGACCTTGCATCAGGCACAGAACCAGAATTTCGTCAGCGCTCCTGGCTCGGACCGCGCCTCGTTGCCGCGGAATTACCCGAAGATCCGGTAGAGCGCAGCAAACTGACTTCGATCGTGTTCACGGGCCGCGACATACAAGACATGCCGAAGTATTACCATGTGTATTCCGACGCCGGCAAACGTTTGTTGCCCAAAGCCAAGGCGCTGGATGTCCTCCAGCGCATGAGCCCGCAACATCGAGACGAAGTCACGCGCTGGTTGCGCCAATCCGGCCGTACCGGACAGTCAGTTGCCTGGTTGCCGCTGCAGGCGCGCAAGGCGGACCTGACCATGCTTGTCGACGCTGAGTCCGCCAAGCCGCTGCAAGCCCTGGCGCTGGATCCTTGGCAGTGAACAGTTGGCACTTGGCGTGCATCTCCGACTACGGATCTCCGAGAATGCCATGCCGATGCGCCGAAATTCAGGCTTTACCCTTATCGAGTTGATGATCGTCGTGGCGATTATCGCGATCCTTGCCGCCATAGCGCTGCCCGCCTATCAAGACTACGTCATCCGCTCGCAAGTCAGCGAAGGCGCCGTTCTGGGCGACGGCGTCAAAGACGCGGTTTGGGAGTTCACTTCCAATGAGGGCCATATGCCGGCCACCAACCAATCGGCAGGCCTGCCGCAGGCCACTTCGATCACCGGCAAGTTCGTCGACGAAGCCCTCGTGAGCGGCGGCCACATCACGATCACATTTTCATCCTCGGCGCCGCAGCGGGCCAATGCCGCCATCGACGGCAAGACCCTGATCTTCTCGCCGCTGTTCGGTGCCACGATGGGAGCCATGAAGTGGGTATGCCAACCCACCGGTACCGTGGATGAGAAGTACCTGCCGACAATTTGCCGCGTGGGCACCAACTAGAACTCCAAATCGCGGCACGGCAAGCGCGCTTTCCGCCTGGATTCAGGACCGCCACTGACGCCCTGCGTCAGTTATGGGCAATAATCGTCGTGCCTCGATGCGGAAAGCCCATTTTTTTCGGAAAAGATCCGCAAAATTCGACAAATCCGGCCTCGGTTTGTGACCGAGTTCACTTGCTCACCGAATACAGCCAAGTGCTTGTTTGTGGCATGGAAGATGCTACAGTGTGTATTGAATTCCCGTTGGTCTAGGGTGGACGCCACGGACGCGAAGGCTGGCCGGAACGACCGGGATTCAGGGGCATGTCTCAAAAAGTTAGCTAACTTCCAAAGAGGAACTACCATGAAGAAGATGCAGGGTTTTACCCTTATCGAGTTGATGATCGTGGTCGCGATCATCGCCATTCTGGCGGCAATCGCGCTGCCGGCGTACCAGGATTATGTGATTCGTTCGCAGGTTTCGGAAGGCTCGGTGCTTTCCGATGGTGCCAAGACTGCCGTTGCTGAATTTTATAGCAACGTCGGCCACGCTCCGTTGACCAATACCTCGGCGGGCCTGGCCATCAACACGTCGATCACGGGCAAGTTCGTGGACGAGCTGGATGTTGTCTCCGGCGTCATCACCACGACTTTCGCCAGCACCTCCCCGCAGCGCGCGAATGCGAGCATCCACAACTCGACCCTGTCGTTCTCGCCGATCTTCGCCGCGACCGCAGGCAGCACGGTTTGGAAATGCACCTCCGCCATCGCGCTGAAGTGGCTGCCGACGATTTGCCGCACCGGCACGAACTGATTGCTCAGTTCCAGCAAGTCGAAAAGGGCCGCGTTATGCGGCCCTTTTTTTTCTGCAAATGATCCTCACTCGCACCGCTATCCTGCCGTTAGTACCAGCACTGCTGGTCGCTGGCCTGTGGGCACTGGTGCCGGGCTTAAGCGGCGGCTTTCTCTTTGACGACCATGTCAACTTGCCGGCCCTAGGTGAGTACGGGGGAGTGCGCGACTGGCGCACGTTGGCTCTGTATCTCACGAGCGGACTTGGGGACCCGATTGGCAGACCATTGTCGCTGCTCAGCTTTCTGATCGACGCGACGAACTGGCCAGCTTTGCCCTACCGGTTTCTGCTGACGAATATCCTGCTGCACCTGCTGAACGGAATGCTGCTACTACTCTTACTGCAGCGCTTGGGCGACGCACTGCGGCTCAGGCCTGTTCACGCGCTTTTGGCAGCTGTGCTCGCCAGCGGCATTTGGCTGCTACATCCGCTGTTCCTGTCAACAACGCTCTATGTCGTCCAGCGCGAAACCATGCTGGCGACCACGTTTGTCCT
>Ga0157379_10001812_pt1 | contig 17646 bp, 15 predicted proteins | sample S25metaG_FD_121802 | JGI IMG/M metagenome (GOLD analysis project Ga0157379, IMG submission 121802) | Switchgrass rhizosphere microbial communities from Kellogg Biological Station, Michigan, USA - S2-5 metaG | ecosystem: Host-associated > Plants > Roots > Rhizosphere > Soil | place: USA... | reverse complement strand
TGGCTCGCTATCTTCGCCTGCATCGGCGGGTCTCTCGGCAATCGTTATTCGTCGCAGCATCTGGAGTTAGTCTTGCAAAAGTCGCGCTCCATCAATGGCGTCATCCCCGGAGACTCGAGTCCGAAGAATCTTGCGCGCATCGGCAAGGTTGCCGGCCCACCTCTGATCCGCTCTACGCCAGATCTTTCGCAAGCTCAGGATGCCGCCTTTTTCAGAGTGGGCTTTCTAGATGATCCCCACCCTGGAACCGCTTACCACTCAAGATATTCAGGATTCTTCTTCCATCCCGTAACCATGGAGGCGAAATTATTCCAGCCATGCAGAACGACCATGATGAGGTGTCCCAGAAGGAAGAAGAGAATCGCCCACATCACCGCAAAATGCCAGATTCGGGCCCAGTGAAACCCGCCCATCATCCAGGCCAGCCAGGAAAACTGCACCGGCTTCCATACCGCCAGCCCGGTCAGGACCGACAAAACGCCCAGTCCTACGGCTGACGTGTACGCCAGCTTCTGCAGCGGGTTGTAAACCTCGCGGACGGCCGGTTTAGGTCCAAAGAAAAAGTAGTAGTGCACCATAGGCCAGACGCCGCGAATATCCTGCGGAGTGAACAGCACCTGGCGATAATTCAGGCTGAACACTTGATAACCGAGGTAGAAAAGGCCGGTCGCGATATAGATCCACATGAAGGTTAGGTGCCACTGCAGGCCGCCGCCCAGCCATCCTCCCAGGGCGAACGACTGGGGCCAGTGCAACAAATCCTTCTGCGGGATTTTCGCCCCGAAGCTGGGAAAGGCGCGAAATATCTGAAAGCCACTGGCTACCATCACCAGCAGCGAGACCGCGTTCAGCCAATGCGAGAACCGCACCGCCCAGGGATGTTCATAGGCAGCCTGTTCCACTTCTCCGGTCTTCGCCGACTCGATTTCGATGACCGCTTCACGCATGCGCGTTTTCCCCGGCGGAACTCTAGAGTCCATAGAATGACGAATAGCCCTGGTCTTCCCAGTACCCCACCCGGGTCAGGACATTGGTGACGCTCAGACTGGTCAAATACTTTGCCTGCTTGTAGCCCACCTTGGTGGGAATCTGTAAGCGCAGCGGAGCGCCGTGCTCGCGCGTCAGCGGCCGGTCGTACATCTCGTAACACAGCAGAGTTTGCGGGTGCAGGGCGGTCGCCATATCCAGCGATTCGTAATAGTCATCCGCGCATTCGACATACACGAAGCGGGCCGTGGTGTCGCCGCCAATCATTTGCAGGAAATCCGAAAGCCGCGCTCCGCCGAAACGTCCGATGACATCCCAGCCTTCCACGCACACGTGCCGCGTGTTCTGACGCACCCGGGGCAGAGCCTGAAATTGCTCTAGCTTATAGTCTCCGGGCTTCCGTACAGATCCGGCTACAGTCAGAGTCCACTTGTCCAGATCAACTCCGGGATCGGCCACGTCGTAGCCGTTGATCGGGAACTTCTCAAACGGGGCGACTTCGGAGTCAGAGAAAGTGGTAGCCATGTGACGGGAACGAAACAGCAGTGCGGAAGCCCAATCGCTGAAGCCCAGTCCGGTCTTGAGCAGAGGTTCCTGCAACGGAGGAATGGCGAATGCACCGATGGCCAACACCGGAGTCAGCTTGAGCAACTCGCGGCGTGTGACCTTCTTGAACTTACGAGAATCGGTCCGCGTCTCCATTTTCCAGTTGCGCAGTTCGATGGGCGCCGGGCGGGACGCCCGTCCTCCACAAGCGAAAGCGACAGTGTAGCTCCAATGAGATTCCTGGGGCGCGGAAAAGTTACGGCACCTGGTGTTCCGCCGCTAGGCCCTCACGGTTTTCCCCACAAACTGAGCGAACTGCCTCACATCCTGCTCGGTCGTATCGAACGAACACATCCAGCGCACCACCGATTGCTGCTCGTTCCACACATAAAAGAAATAACGCTTTTGCAGTTTGGCAATGGCAGGCCGTGGGATCTTGGCGAAGACTCCGTTGGCTTCCACTTTGTAAACGATCTTTACCTCTGGAATCTTGCCCAGTTCCTTCTGTAGTAGACGGGCCATCCGGTTGGCATGCTGCGCGCTCTTCAACCAGAGATCGGCGGTAAACAGGGCATCAAATTGCGCGGAGATAAAGCGCATCTTGGATGCCAGCTGCATGCCCTGCTTGCGCAAGTATAAGAAGTCGCTGCCCAGCTTCTTGTCGAAGAAAACCACGGCTTCCGCTCCCAGGGCGCCGTTCTTGGTCCCTCCGAAGGAGAGGACGTCCACCCCCAGGTCCCGCGTGGCTTGCCGCAGGGTCTGCCCCAAACTGACGGCAGCGTTTGCGATGCGGGCCCCGTCCATGTGCAGGAACATGCCGCGTTCGTGCGCAAAGCGGGCTAGAGCTTTTATTTCGCCGGGCTGATAGACAGTGCCCACCTCGGTGGCCTGCGTGATGGAAATGACGCGGGGCTGCACGTGATGCGGGTCATTGATGCCATGATAGGCGTGACGGACAGCTTCGACTGTAAGCTTGCCGTTGGTTACGGGAATGGGAAGAAGCTTGCATCCGGTAAATTTCTCTGGAGCGCCGCATTCGTCGGTATAGATGTGCGCGGCCTCGCCGCAGATCACCGCGTTATAAGTGTTGGTCAGCGCTTTCAGGCCCAGGCAATTGGCAGCGGTGCCATTAAAAACGAAGAAGACTTCAATATCCGCGCCGAAACGCTGCTTGAATTTTTGCACCGCGGACGCGGTGTAGGGATCGTCTCCATAGCCCACCGCATGGCCCCGGTTCGCTTCGCCGACGGCTTTCAGAATTTCGGGGTGAACCCCGGCATTGTTGTCGCTGGCAAAACTGCGGGCAGGTTTCATGATCCGCAATAATGTAGCAGACGGCGGAGTACAGACGTCGGGCGCCAAACCTCGGACTTCGGCCCCCCTATTCTCCGCGGTTTGACCTCTCACGTCCGCGGTCCGACGTCCGCCATAGCACGATGGTGGTATTACTCCGTGAGTACGACGGTGATCTTGGCGAGGTTGGTGTCCGCTACTATGGTGACGACATGGCACTCGTACTCATGATGGTGGTTCTGGCGTTCGGCCTGCTGTACGTGGCAGTCGTAGCCGAAGAACGGCAGATGCAGGAAGCCACCAAACCCCGCAGTAAGCGCTAAGCGTTAACTTCGGCGCTCCACTCCGGGACATTCTCCGGATTTGGCCCTCATTGGTCTATCCTTCCTGAAAGCTTCGAGTCCAACTTCACCGCCTGACATCTGTATATGTTTGGCTGTGGCTGTATAGTTCTACCTACAGCCTCAGGGGCTCCGTTCCATCGGACGGCACGCCCCCCGGCGCGCATTTCGTAGAGGAACCGCAAAAATGGATTCGCTGCTACTAAGGGAGCACTCGCAATCGGCCCAATTGCGGGGGCGGCGGGCATGGCTGGCGGCAATTTCAGCCCTGGCGGGGTTAAGCCTTGCCTGTGGTGGAGGCTCTGCCCGCGGCGCGCAGCCCCAGGGCCCTTCCGGCATACCGGTAAAGGTCGAAATTGCAAAGCTGATTTCAGTCCATGACACCACGGAATACGTCGCCACTCTGAAGTCTCGTGATACGGCCGTCATCATGCCCCAAGTAGAAGGCGTGATCACCAACATCTATGTGCACTCGGGCAGTCGCGTCTCCGCCGGAACGCGTCTGATGCAAATCGATCCTGCCAAACAGCAGGCCACCCTGAAAACCCAGGAAGACACGGTCAAGGCCAAGCAGGCCGAACTGATCTGGGACCAGCAGGAATATGACCGCAACAGCGGCCTGTACGAAGCGAAGGTGGTCAGCAAGCAGGCGCTGGATCAATCCAAAACGGCGCTGGAGCAGGCCAAAGCCCAGTTGCAGGCCCTGCAAGCACAAGTCCGCCAGGAAACCGTGCAGCTGCACTACTACAGTGTCACCGCTCCCGCCGCCGGAATCGTGGGAGACATCCCGGTGCGGGTCGGAGACCGGGTAACCACTACCACGCCCCTCACTACCGTGGACAAACCCGGAAGTCTCGAAGCCTATGTCTACGTGCCGATCGAGCGCTCTTCGCAGCTGAAGCCGAACCTGCCGGTACAGATCCTTGACCCGTCGGGGACGGTGGTCGCGGAAAGTCGCATCAACTTTATCTCGCCCCAGGTGGATCCGACGACGCAGACCGTGCTGGCCAAGGCCCCGATTGCGAACAGCAATGACAAGCTGCGCAACGCCCAATTCATCCACGCCCGCATCGTGTGGGGTTCGCAGGACCGCACGGTTGTGCCGGTGCTCGCAGTTTCCCGCCTGGGCGGACAGTACTTCGCCTTCGTGGCGGAGCAGCAGGATGGCAAGACCGTGGCGCACCAGAAGTTGTTACGGGTCGGAGACATGACCGGCAACAACTACGTGGTGCTGGACGGGATCAAGCCCGGCGACAAGATCGTCGTGTCAGGCACCCAGTTCCTGGTCGATGGCGCTCCCGTGCTGATACCGCAGGGCTAAGATGGCGTCGGGCGTCGGCCCTCGGATTTCGGACCTTACCTCGTCCGCCTCGAGCCAGCCTTAAAAGGCGTCGGGTAGACTACACGTCTTAATTTTTGTTGGGCAGTTCAACTGCGTTTGCAGAGGTCCGAGGTCTGAAGTCCGAGGTCCGCGTCTGAATGTTTGTTGATTTCTTCATAAAACGGCCGGTCTTCGCCACGGTTTGTGCGCTGCTGATTATCCTGGCGGGCTCGGCCGTGATTCCCAGCTTACCGATTGCGCAATTTCCAACCCTGGCGCCGCCGCAGGTTTCCGTGACCAGCGTGTACGTCGGGGCCAGCGCCCAGACCGTGGAAACCGCGGTGACCGTACCTCTCGAGCAGCAGATCAATGGCGCCGAAGGCATGAAGTACGTCACCTCGACCAGCAGCAGCAACGGCGTGAGCACGATCACCGCGACATTTGACCTCAATCGAGATCCCGATCTGGCGGCGGTCGACATTCAGAATCGTGTAAACACGGCCCAGGGCCGGTTGCCCAACGCGGTCAAAGCCACCGGCATCACCATCGTCAAGGCCTCCAGCAATTTTGTGCTCGGTGCCGCCATCTTCTCGCCTGAGGGGCGTTACACGCCGCTCTTTATGAGCAACTACCTGGACGTCTATGTAAAGGACTCGCTGAAGCGCGTGCCCGGGGTTGCGGACGTGATCGTTTTCGGAGAACGCAAATATTCCATGCGGCTCTGGCTGGATCCGGTGCGCATGGCCAGCCGTGGACTTACCGCGACTGACGCGGTAAGCGCGCTGCAGGAGCAGAACGTTGACGTCGCCGCCGGACAGGTGGGCCAGCCGCCCATCAAAGCCGGACAGGAATTTCAGATCAGCGTGCGCGCCATTGGGCGGCTCACCGAAGCTTCGCAGTTCGAAAACATCATTCTGAAAACGAACTCCGACGGGACATTGGTTCGCCTGAAGGATGTCGGCCGGGCCGAACTTGGCGCCGAAGACTACAGCTCGGACCTGGTGTTCAACGGGCGCGAGGCCGTGGGCCTTGGTGTCACGCAGCTTTCGAGCGCCAACGCACTTGAAGTGGATCGCCTGGTAATTGCCGAACTGGACCGGCTGTCCACCCATTTCCCCCCCGGGATGAAGTATCAGAACGCATTTGATACGACCGAAGCCGTGAGCGAATCGATCCGGGATGTGCTTACCACGCTCATCGAGGCCATCGTTCTGGTCATCCTGGTCATCTTTGTCTTTCTGCAGGATTGGCGCAGTACGGTCATCCCGGCAGTGACCATCCCCGTTTCATTGATCGGAACTTTCGCCTTCGTCAAGCTCTTGGGGTTTTCCGTCAATACGCTGACCCTGTTCGGCATCACTCTGGCCACGGGACTGGTGGTGGATGACGCCATCGTTGTGATCGAGAACATCGAGCGACACGTTCAGGAGGGCGAGAGCGATACTCATAAGGCCGCCTCCGTCGCAATGTCGGAGGTAGCGGGGGCCGTCATTGCCACCTCGTTGGTGCTGGTCGCGGTGTTTGTGCCGGTGGCGTTTTTTCCCGGCACCACCGGCATTCTGTTTCGCCAGTTCGCGTTGACCATCGCGTTCTCGATTTCCATTTCCGCCTTCAATGCGCTCACGCTTACCCCGGCCCTGTCTGCCATCCTGCTGGGTCGCGAGCACGGAGAGAAGAACTGGTTTTTCAAGCGGGTGGACCGAGTCATTAACGGTGTCACCGAGGGCTACCGGCGTGGCCTGCGCCTGTTCCTGCGCATCAAGTTCATTGCGGCGATACTTTTTCTAGGCGCGCTGGGTTTGACTTACCTGGTCTTCCAGCGTGTCCCCAAAGGCTTCGTGCCCAGCGAAGACCAGGGCTACTTCATCATTGCGGTGCAAGCCCCTTCGGGGGCGTCGCTTGAATATACGAAGCGCATCGGCCAGCAGGTCCAGGGGATTCTGCAAGACATTCCAGAAGTGGAAGGGATCTTCGCGATCTCGGGTTTCAGTTTCAGCGGCAGCGCCTCGAACCAGGCATTGATCTTCGTGCCGCTAAAGCCGTATTCGCAGCGCAGGGGAGACGAGCACGCCGCCGCAGCCGTCGTGAACCGGATTCGCGGACGCCTGTTCGGCATCTCGGATGCACTGGTTCTTCCATTCCTGCCGCCCGCTGTGCAGGGCCTAGGCCAGTTCGGCGGCTTTGCTTACGAATTGCAGGACCAGGGCAGCCACAGTCTGGAAGAACTGGCGAATACAACCCAGCAGCTGATCCGTCAAGGCAGCGCCCGCAAAGACCTGACCGGCCTCTATAGCACCTACACCGCCAACGACCCGCAATTTGTAGTCACCATTGACCGCGAAAAAGCCAAGAGCCTGCATGTTCCCTTGCAGCAGATTACCGACACGCTGAGCATCTATATGGGCTCGGCGTACGTGAACGATTTTGATTTCAACAATCGCTCCTACCGGGTTTATGTGCAGGCCGACCAGCAGTTCCGCGCGCAGTCAAAAGACATCACGCAATTCTATGTGCGTTCCGACAGTGGGGCGATGATTCCGCTCGAGAACCTGGTCTCGATCAAACAGACTACCGCGCCCCAGGTGATCAGTCACTACAATCTGTTCCGCTCCGCCGAGATTGACGGTTCTGCCGCTCCCGGTTTCAGTTCAGGCCAGGCGCTGGACGCCATGGCTGAGCTCAGCCAGAAAGTCCTGCCGCAGGGATTCACATTCCAGTGGACCGGCTTGTCGCTCGAAGAACTGAGTTCAGGAAGCACCACGCTGATCCTGTTCGGACTGGGCACTCTCGTTGTCTATCTAACGCTTTCCGCGCAGTATGAAAGTTTCGTTCTGCCCTTCATCGTGCTGCTGGCCGTGCCCATGGCGCTTTTGGGGGCGTTGACGGCGCAGTCATTGCGCGGTCTGGAAAACGACGTCTACTGCCAGATCGGGCTGGTGATGCTGGTGGGATTGTCCAGCAAGAACGCCATCCTGATTGTGGAATTCGCGGAGCAGCTCCGGCATGGCGGGATGCCGCTCATGGAAGCCGCGGTGGAAGCGGCCAGAATCCGGCTGCGTCCAATTCTGATGACCTCGCTGGCTTTTGTTCTGGGCGTGGTGCCGCTGGTGGTGGCATCCGGAGCCGGAGAACACGGCCGGCACTCAGTGGGTACTACGGTCTTCGGGGGAATGATTGTTTCTACCATCCTGAACCTGTTCTTCATTCCGGTGCTCTACCTGATCATTGAAGGCTGGCGCGAACGCGGAAAGTCAGAGGCCGTCGCACCCGTAGCCGAATCGAAATGATACAGAAGCGATAATGATTCAGAAACGAAAATGATAGGCTTTGCCCATGAGCCGTGAAGCCCTAATTCTGCGCGAGCCCGAGATTCGCGCCCTGCTCGATCCTCAGGCTTGCATCGCCGCGATGGAAAAGGCTTTTGCGGCTTACTCCACGGGACAGGCGCAACTGCCCGGTGTCATCCATCTCGATATTCCAGAAAATGGTCTCTCGCAAAAGCGCGGCGAGATTCATATCAAAGCCGGGTACCTGCACGGTGGTCCTTACTATGCAGTCAAGATCGTCTCCGGGTTCCCCAACAATTCACGGCTCGGACTCCCCGCGAACGACGGCATGATCGTCGTGTTCGACGCCAATACCGGGGCCCCCGCCGCTTTTCTCCTCGACAATGGATTCATCACCGACTTCCGCACCGGAGCCGCAGGCGCCGTCGCCGCTAAACATCTGGCTCGCAAGAAAATCGCCACGGTCGCGGTGATTGGCACTGGCGCCCAGGCGAGGTATCAGCTCGAGATGCTGGCGCGGGAGAGAAGCTTCAGTGAGGCTCGTATCTGGGGACGCGATCCCCACAAGGCGCAGGCCCGCGCCGACGATTTGGCAAAGAGCCCCGGCATTTCCGCTTGCAATTTTGCGGTGACGGAATCCGTGCAGGAAGCGGTACGGGATGCCGACATCGTCATCACCGTCACTGCCAGCCGCGAACCCCTGGTTCGGGCTGCGTGGTTGAAGCCCGGAGCGACGGTGATCGCAGTGGGTTCCGACGACCCCGACAAGCAGGAACTCGATGTGGATGTGCTGGCCCGCGCCGACAAGATCGTGGCCGACAGCATCGTGCAATGCCTGCGGCTGGGCGAAATCCACCACGCGGTCGAACGCAAAGCCATCGCAAAAGAGAAAATCCACGCAGAGTTGGGTGAGATCACGGCCGGTCTAAAGCCGGGACGGACCTCCGAGGATGAGATCATCGTCTGCGACCTGACCGGAGTTGGCGTCCAGGATGCGGCTGCGGCATCCCTGGTACTGGAACGGGTTTTCGTAGCGGCGGCGTCCGCCGTCTGTCCTGAGGGCGTCCCGCCCCCAGAACCAAAGAAGGCGAGACGCTAGGCAGCGCCACGGCGCGCGACTTCGCCCCGCACTGCCTTCGACCGCGCGCTCTTCTTCCTCAATTCTTCCAACACGAGATCCACTCGAGCCAGGCCACGCAAAGTGTAGTCAATGTCGTATCCGTAGCCGACGCGAATGTAGCGCCCCAGCCCGAAGTGGTCGCCGGGAGTGATCAGCACGGACTGTTCCTTGCGCAGCCGTTCAAAAAGAGCGGCGGAAGAAATCGGAAGCTTGTAGCGAAAGAAAGTGATGGCCCCCGCGACCGGCGGGATGTAAGTAAACATGTCATCGTGCGAATGGATCCAGGCTTCCAGCCGCGGCAAATTGCGGCGCACAATGGCGCGTGTCCGCTCGAGCACTTGCTCGCGCCGGACCGATTCCATCACAATCCGCGCCAGCCGGTCGGACAATATGGTTGGAGTCAGCGTGGTGTAGTCGTGATAGGAGCAAAGCTTGGCGATGGTCTTCGGCGGCGCGACGATCCATCCCAGCCGCAGCCCGGGCAGTCCAAAGGCTTTGGAGAGGCCGGAGGTGATCAGCAACTTGTCGTAGCTTCCCCAGAACGTCGGAGTAAGCGGCCCGCTCACTTCCGCGCCGCGATAAATTTCATCCACCAGCAGCCAGGCGCGGGCCTTACGCGCGACCCGTACAATTTCCTCCATCTCCTGCTGGTTCAGGACCGCACCGGTGGGATTGTTGGGGTTTGTCACCACGATCAGGCGCGTCTTCTTGCTCACCGCCCGGTGAAGGCCGCCGATGTCGAGCGCCCAACGTGCCTTGCCGTTCTCGCTGCTCTCGACCAGATAGAAGCCGAGCGTCTTGGCGGCGTAAGCGCGGGAGAGTCCCCAAGTCTGCAGATAGTTGGGCAACATCACGGCAGCGTGATCGCCCTTTTCCAGCAGTCCCCAGAGCGCAGTGAAGTTGGCCTCGGAGCCGCCGTTGGTGACCAGCACATGGTCGCTGGTCGTACCGTACCAGGCTGCGATGTGAGCGCGAAGCTCCTCCGACCCGTCCGACTCGGGATACTTCAGGCCGATAGAGAGAAATTCGGCTGGGTCCTTTGCGCCCTGCAAAACCTCTTCGACCCGCAGGGGAAGCACGCCACTCTCTGACAGATTGAATTCGACTTCGTTCTCATACAGGCACTGCGTTCGTTCCATCCGGAACAGGTCGATGCGCATGGTCCCCCCGCTTGCCAGGCAAGGTGCCAAATCTAGCAGAGAAAGCAGCAAAGGAGGAAGGGGGACTGAAATTCAGCGGCAGGCCAAGTCTTTGCGACCTTCGGGGTTAGAACATTGCGGAACTCGGCTTCGCCGGACCGCCGAGAGCGGCTGTCCCCAGTGGTCTCTGCCTTCACAGCTTGTCGTCTATAATCTCCACATTCTCCTCATCATGCGTGCAATCCTCTTTCTGTGCCTGTTGCTTCCGTTCTCCGCATCGGCCCAGACGGTAGTCTCGAAGGCTCCATGGCCCGCGAGCCCTGTTCCTCAATTCAAAGATGTGACCAAAGACGCGGGCCTGACCGTCTCTCACATTTCCACTTCCGAAAAGAAATACATCGTCGAGTCCATGAGCGGCGGCGCCGGTCTTATCGACTGCGATAACGATGGCAAGCTGGATATCATCACGGTGAACGGATCCACGATTGATCGTTTTCGCCAGGGCGGCGATCCCATGATCACGCTCTACCACCAGGACGCGAACTTCAAATTTACCGACATCACCAGCAGCGCAGGTCTGACACGTAAAGGCTGGGGCATGGGCGTCGCCGTCGCCGACTTCGATAACGATGGCCGGCCCGACATCTACATCACCGGCTTCGGCGGGAACGCGCTTTACCGCAATCTGGGTAATTGCAAGTTTGAAGACGTCACCGAGAAAGCCGGTGTGGCTGCGGGCGGCTTCAGTACCGGAGCCGCCTGGGCCGACTACGATCGCGACGGCTTCGTGGACCTCTACGTTTCGCGGTATGTCCACTTCGACATGGACCATTTGCCGACATTCGGCAGCGATGAGAAGAATTGCCGCTTTAAGGGAATCCTGGTCCAGTGCGGGCCCTGGGGCATGATCGGCGAATCGGACTTGCTTTTCCATAATCGCGGCGACGGTACCTTCGAGGAAGTTTCAAAAAGGGCCGGAATGGACGATGTGAACCGCTACTACGGACTGGGAGTGATCTGGGGCGACTATGACGACGACGGGTGGCCCGACTTATACGTCGCCAACGACGCCGGCCCAAACTATCTGTACCACAACAAACACGACGGAACCTTTGAAGAAGTCGGCATGCTGTCAGGCGTCGCGCTCGGCGGCGATGGCCAGGCCCGGGGCTCGATGGGCGTGGACTGGGGCGACTATCTGCACCAAGGCCGGCTGTCCATGTTCGTCACCAACTTCCACGAGCAGCCCGACACCTTGTACCGCAACCAGGGGAAAGATGGATTTTCTGACGTAAGCTGGCCGGCGAAAATTGCGCAACCCACGTTCCTGAAAGTGGGATGGGGCACCGCTTTCTTCGATATGGACAACGACGGCTGGCTGGATATTTTTATTGCCAACGGCCACGTGTATCCGCAAGTGGATTCGATTCCGGGCGGCTTGGCTTACCGCGAACCCATCCAGCTTTTCCGGAATCATCGCGACGGCACCTTCCAGGATGTCTCCAGCTCGCTTGCCGACATTCCGCCGGAAAGCCGGCGGGGAGCAGCTTTCGGGGACATCAACAATGACGGGAATGTCGACGTCGTGCTGGTGAATGTGGGAGCGCCACCCACACTGCTGTTGAACCAGGGCGGGAATCGCAATCATCGGGCACTGTTCAAGCTGGCCGGGATCAAGAGTAACCGGGCAGCGATCGGAGCGCGGGTGACTGTGAAGGCAGGGAAACTGGTGCAGTTCAGCGAAGTCCGCGCCGGCGGCAGCTACATTTCACAAAACGATCCGCGCTTGCACTTCGGTCTGGGGACCGAAACCAGAATGACCGAAGTGGAGATCAGGTGGCCAAGCGGCAAAGTGGAAGTGCTGCGCGACGTACCGGCAGATGTTATTTATACGATTGTTGAAGGCCAGGGGATTGTCGCTAAGACTCCATTGCCGCCGCCGTAGCTTTCATTCCGATTCCAGCATCTTCCCCAGCGTCGGCTTGTGCTTGTCAATTTTCTTTTCCCTGCGGTCCGGCACCACACGTCCGGCGGGAGGCGCGCCGATCTGGGCTCTGGCCATGGCCTTCACCTGATCGACCGCGCTGAACTTCTTCGGCTTGCGCTTCTTGTTCGCCATCGAAAACATCTTGCCATAGCTTGTACGGGGCAAAGCTGCAATAATTGATGTCGGAAGGCGAAGCGTAAACCATCGCCGGAGACTGGCCAGACCATGGAAGAGCGAGATTTCTTCGACGAGCGTATGGAAAAGAAGACGGCAACGCTGAACTGCCCCCACTGTCATCAGCCTGCGGAATACGAAGTCACCTGGATTGTCCGCACCAAAAAGCGGCAGTTGCCGGGACGCGGCGACGAACGTGATCGTGCCCGCTTCGCCAAAGCCCGCTCCTACATGCTGCGTAAGGACGATCTTATGGGCTGCAAGAACATGCGCTGCCGCAAACGCTTTGAAATCTCCGGCGTGCAGTCCGTGGTCTTCACCGAATAGTCCACGTTTCCTCTCTCCCGCCGCTCATTTATACTGACCAGTTTGCTTGGCGAATAGAGACGTTGCCTGCAACGTCTCGGCAAGAGACGGGAGTTCCGCGTGAAAATTCTGGTCTGCATGAAGCAGGTGCCGCAGAAGGATGCGCCACTCAAGCTGAACGAGTCCGGCACTTGGATCCGCGAAGATGTGTCGTACGAGGTCAACGAACCCGACGCCTTCGCCCTGGAAGAGGCGTTACGTCAAAAGGAAAAACACAGCGGAGAAGTCGTGGTCATCACAGCCGGCCCCGCGCGTGCCCAGCAGGTGTTGCGCGAAGCCCTGGCCAAGGGAGCGGACCGCGCCATCCATCTTGAAGACAACGCCTTCGTCGGTTTGGACGCATCGAACACCGCCCGCGCTTTCGCCGCAGCCATCAAAGATGAAAAGTTTGACCTCATCTTCACCGGGCTGCAGTCCGACGATTATGGCTACGCCCAAACCGGCGTGGTGCTGGCCGAACTGTTGGGCTGGCCGCACGCCACCATCATTATGCAGATCGAGAAAACGGATGCCGGCATCCGCGTCAAACGCGAGCTCGAAGCCGGTTACTTTCAGTTCGTGGATATGCCTCTGCCCGCGGTGCTCACCATCCAGTCCGGCATCAACAAGCTGCGCTACGCCACGCTGATCGGCATCAAGCAGGCGAAAAACAAGCCGTTGCGCAAAGTGACATGGGCCGAAGTGCAGCCGGCAATCGGCAACAATATGCAAGAGATCGAACGCCTCTACATTCCCCAGAAAACCAAAAACACAGAATTTCTGGAAGGTCCTCCAGCCGAAGTGGCGAAGAAGCTGGTGGAAAAATTGCGCAATGAAGTACGCGTCCTATGACTCACTGAGACCCGAGAACCGACATCCAGAAACTGGGTTTCAAACCACAGGCCCGAAGACCGAGACCTACAATCATGGCCGATTCCATCCTAGTCATCGTCGAACAACGTGAAGGAAAGCTAAACCGCGTCTCCTGGGAGACTCTCACCGCCGGCCAGGCTCTGGCGGCCGAAACCGGGTGGATCCTCGAGGCCGCCGTTGCCGGAAGCGGAGTCACAAGCCTAGCCAGCGAAGTCGCGGGCAAGAAGGTCGCGAAGGTCTACGCGATCGAGTCTTCGAAACTCGAACCCTACACGCCCGACGCTTTCGCGGCCGCGCTCAGGCAATTCCTCGCCACCAGACAACCCAAACTGGTGCTGATGCCGCACACCTATCAGGTGCGCGATTTTGTGCCTAAGCTCGCGACCTCAATGGAGCGCACCGCGATAAGCGACTGCATTGGATACAAAAAAGATGGCGACAAACTGCTCTTCACTCGGCAGATGTTCCAGGGCAAACTGGCCGCCGACGTCAGCTTCACCTGCGCTGCCCCATGGTTTGTGACTTTCCAGAACGGAGCGTTTCGTGCCGACAAGGTTGAGGCCGGCGCCGCCGTCGCGCCCGTCGAAACCGTCAAGCTAGAAATCGCGGACGGCATCATCCGCAATAAACCGCAGGAAGTCTTCAAGGAAGCCAAGCAGGCGGTGGATCTGACGCAAGCTGAAATCATCGTGTCGGTCGGTCGCGGGATCAAAGAACAGAAAAACATCGAACTGGCCAAGCAACTGGCCGAGGCACTCGGTGGGGAACTCGCCGCGTCCCGGCCCATCTGCGACTCGGGATGGCTGCCCATGGACCGCCAGATCGGATCGTCCGGACAAACGGTTGCCCCCAAGCTCTATCTGGCGCTGGGTATCAGCGGTGCCATACAGCACATCGTCGGCATGAAGGGAGCGCGGACCATCATCGCCATCAACAAAGATTCAGAGGCGCCGATTTTCGAGATCGCGGACTACGCCGTGGTGGGAAATCTGTTCGATATCGTCCCGCCGCTGATTGAAGAAGTGAAAAAAGCCAAAGCCGGAGCGTAAAATCAGCGGCGGATCGACCCGGACTGTCACGGGTCAATCCTCGAGCTGTCTCTCCGTGGAAATCTGTGTGATTCCGTGGCCTAGTTTTTCTTATGTTAGTTTTCCGCAAGCCGCTCCCTAACATCGAACGTCCCCAGATGCCTGCCGATGTCGTCATCGTCGGTGGCGGTCCGGCCGGCATGGCCTGTGCTCTTCGTCTATCGCAGCTCATCGATCAGCACAACGCGAAAAATCCCGACTCACAGCTCAGTAAAGAAAATATTTACGTGCTCGAGAAGGCCCGCGAGATTGGGCAGCACTGCCTGTCCGGCGCCCTGCTCGATCCTCGCTCCATGCGCGAACTGCTTCCTGGCTTTGAAAAAGAAGCTCCGCTCGATTCCGAAGTGACCAAAGAAGCGGTTTACTTTCTCACCCGGAAGGGCAAATTCAAGTTTCCCATTACGCCGCCTCCACTGCGTGATCATGGCAACTACGTCATCTCGCTGAACCGTTTTGTGAAGTGGCTGGGCGGCAAGGTGGAAGAGGCCGGCATCACGATTTTCACCGGGTTCGCCGGATCGGAGTTGCTGCTCGATGGCGACCGCGTGACTGGCGTCCGCACCGACGACAAAGGCGTGGACAAACAGAATCAGCCGAAGTCAAACTTCGAACCGGGTTATGACCTGCAAGCCAAGGTGGTAATTCTGGCCGAGGGCACTCGGGGCTCGATGACCAAGCAGCTCATCGCCCGCTTTGCTCTCGATCGCGACCGCAACCCGCAAACTTACGGACAGGGCATCAAGGAACTCTGGGAAGTTCCGTCGGGCCGCATCGCTCCCGGCGAAGTGATTTACACCATGGGCTGGCCGCTGACCACGAAGGAATACGGCGGCGCCTGGATCTATGGCGGCAAAAACAATGTAGTCTCGCTTGGCTTTGTCGTGGGGCTCGACTATCCCGACCCGCGCCTTGATCCGCAGCGCGTGTTGCAGGAATTCAAAAAGCATCCGCTGGTCGCCCGGCTTCTTGAAGGCGGCAAGATGATCCGCTATGGCGCCAAGAGTCTGCCGTACGGCGGCTGGTGGTCGATTCCGCCGGTTGCCGGCAACGGCTGGATGATCCTAGGCGACTCCGCCGGCTTCCTGAATTCGCAGCGCCTTAAAGGGATTCATCTCGCCATCAAAAGCGGCATGCTCGACGCCGAGACTGCATTTGAAGCGCTGAAAAAAGGCGATTTCTCCTCCGCCGCCTTAAGCGATTTTCAGCGGCGAGTGGAATCAAGCTGGATCAAGGGCGAACTCTGGAAGGTCCGCAACTTTCATCAGGGCTTCGAGCACGGATTCTGGCGCGGCATGATCAACGCTGGCCTGCAGCAGTTCAGCGGTGGCCGCGGTCTGCACGACCGCTATCACTCGACCGCGGGATATCAGCACCTCAAGAAACTCGCCGAACTGCCGGCCGAGGGCGGCGACGACGCCCATCTCCTCGGCCCCGCGAAAGGCGACGGCAAGCTGACTTTCGACAAGCTCACTGACCTCTATCACTCCGGCACCAAGCACGAAGAGGACCAACCAGCGCACCTGGTCATTCACGAGACCGATGTCTGCAATACTCGCTGCGTGAAGGAATTCGGCAACCCGTGCCAGAATTTCTGCCCGGCGAATGTTTACGAAATGGTGGACGACCCCACTCAGCCCAACGGCAAGCGCATCAGCCTGAACCCGTCGAATTGCGTCCACTGCAAGACCTGCGACATTGCTGATCCGTACCAGATCATCACCTGGGTGCCGCCCGAGGGCGGCGGCGGCCCGAACTATGACGGCATGTAAGCGGTAGTACCCGTGTGGGGACGGGTCTTCGACCCGTCCAGGTCGAGCGCAGCTCGACGGTGATCCGCCTTTAGTATTCTGTGCTGCGAGGAACAACATGTCGTGTAGACTCCGTCGTCGCCTGAGCGCGCTTATATCCACGCTGCTGGTTGCCGCCACCTCGGCGGCCCAGCAGCAGCCCGCCATTCCCACCACCGGCTTTGCCGGCCTCGACCAGTACCGGGCCGCGCGCATCGCCGTCTATACGGACGACTTCGGACAACTCGCCCGCTACCGGGCCGCCAATGCTGCCCTGAAGCCACCCCCGCCCGACGAGAACCGCGTCGTCTTCTTTGGCGATTCCATTACCGACATATGGAAGCTTGAGGAATATTTCCCCGGCAAGCCTTACCTCAATCGCGGCATCGGGGGACAGACCACGCCGCAGATGCTGGTCCGTTTCCGCCAGGATGTAATTGATCTGCATCCCAAGGTGGTTGTGATTCTGGCCGGCACCAACGACATTGCCGGAAACACCGGGCCCATGCGCCTTGAAGACATCGAGGCCGACTATGTCTCGATCGCGGAACTGGCGCGGGCCAATCATATTGCGGTTGTCTTTTCCTCCATCCTGCCCGTGCATAACTACACCCCGAAGTCGCAGGATTTCTTCGCGCAACGCACTCCGGAGAAAATTGTGGCCCTGAACCACTGGCTGCAGGACTACTGCGCCGCCAACGGCCTGGTCTATCTCGACTATTTTTCTCCGATGGTCGATGACAAAGGCCTGCTCAAACGCGAACTGGCGGAAGACGGTCTGCATCCCAACCCCACCGGCTACAAGATCATGGCCCCGCTGGCGGACACGGCAATTGGCAAGGCTCTGGCAGGCAAGCCTTAAATTCGACTTATCGTTCGCCTGAGGCATCTATAATGTGAGTTGAGTTTCCGACCGCCCCAACCTTTGGGCATACCCTGGTTGTGGCGGCGAGGGACGGTTTTCTTTGCAACGTTCGCCAAGAGACCCGCCCCCAGGGTGCGGGTGGAAACACCAGCGCCTCCCGGCTTCGCGAGAAGCCATTGGAAAGGAAACAGCTGCCGGGATTTCCCCGCCTGTCTGTCCCTTTCTCGTGGATTGAATCCGAAGCAGTAATTTTAAGAGCGAGGCAATTGGCAATTGGCGTCTGGACATTAGCGAACAGATATTGCCGGCTGTCTTCGCGTCTTTAAAGGGCTAAGTGCCAACTGCTAGTTGCTAAAAGCCGTGCCTCTCACCGACAAATTCGGCCGCGCCATCACCGATCTGCGAATCTCGGTCACCGATCTATGCAACTACAAGTGTGTGTATTGCCGCACCGGGAACGAAGGCGCGCTCTATGGCGATCTGCCATTCGCAG
>Ga0157379_10001810_pt1 | contig 17652 bp, 19 predicted proteins | sample S25metaG_FD_121802 | JGI IMG/M metagenome (GOLD analysis project Ga0157379, IMG submission 121802) | Switchgrass rhizosphere microbial communities from Kellogg Biological Station, Michigan, USA - S2-5 metaG | ecosystem: Host-associated > Plants > Roots > Rhizosphere > Soil | place: USA... | reverse complement strand
CGGCCGAAGCCAAGGCAGTGATCTGGTTGGTGGAACCGTCAACCAGGTTGAAGCCGTTGAACACCGCGTTCTTCACGATCGTGGAAATCTGATCGCGCAGGGCGGTGAAGTTGGCGTTCAGCGCCTGACGGCTGGCGGTATCCAGCGAGGAGTCAGCCGCCGCAAGCGCCTTGGTCTTGAGCTGGATCAGCAGGTCCGAGATCGATTGGCCGGCCGAAAGGGCGACGTCGACCGAAGACGTGGCATTGTTGATCGAATTGATGACGGCCGAATAGCCCGCCACCTGACCGCGCTGGTTCTGGGCGATGGCGTAAATGGCGCCGTCGTCACGAGCCGTGGCGACCTTCATGCCGCTGTTGATGTGGGACTGGGTCTGATTCAACTGACCCTGAGTGGCGGTCAGGTACTGCAATGCGACGAGCGCACCGCCATTGGTGTTGACGCTAAAAGTCATTGGTCTCTCCGTTCTGGGTATCGAGCAATTGCTCTTCGGGCGTTTTGCCCGCGTGAGCCTTGGCAAGCCCCGTGCCGGAGGGAGGTAATATGTGGTTAAACATCGATTTTGCCTGGGGTGGGAAAATTGCGCCGGGCGGCTATTGCCCAGTGACTGTGCATCACTGGGCAAAAATTGCCGGAGCGGCAAATTTTGCCGGGAGAGCTGGGCAAATACTTCCACTTTTCAGAAAAGTTCCGCGCGAAAAACCCAGCAAATCCGCGGAAAAAACTGGTTCACGACGAAACAGGGCAGCGTTAATAACGGTTACTGTGGTGCGTCCAGCGAACCGATGGTGCGGTTAAAAACAGAAAGGGTAGCGCGAAGCGCCGCCAACGCGCGTAGCGAAAGCGGAGTGTGATGAAACAACAAAGGACAAGGCTTTCGCGCCGCCCACGCGCGCAGCGAAAGCGGAGCGCGATGAAATAAAAAAGGGCGGCGCTTTCGCGCCGCCCTTAGTTCGCCCCCTTGGAAGAGGATTAGCGGAACAGCGACAGGATGGTCTGCGGCGCCTGGTTGGCGATCGACAGAGCCTGCACGCCCAGCTGCTGCTTGACCTGCAGCGACTGGAGGCGGGCGCTTTCCTGCGCCATGTTGGCATCCACCAGATTGCCGAGACCCGCAGTCAGGGTGTCGGACAGTTTCTGGGTGAAGGTCGCCTGGATCGAGAACTTCGCCGCACCCGAGGACAGCTTGGCCAAGGCCGAGTTGACGTTGGTGAGCGAGGCCTGCAGCACGGAGATCATCGCCGAGGCTTTGGCCTGGGTGGAAACCGTGGAGGTGGTCTTGAGCGTTACGATGGAGCCCGACAGCTTCATGTTCTGGGCCTGGGCCGTGATGCGGCGGGTGCCATCCGCGGACGCCAGAGCCTGAACCTGGGTGGTGGAGCCGTCGACCAGGTTAAAATTGTTGAACACGGCGTTCTTGACGATGGTCGATATCTGGTCGCGCAGGGCGGTGAAATTGGCGTTCAGGGCCTGGCGGCTGGCGGTATCCAGCGACGGGTCGGCCGCGGCAAGCGCCTTGGTCTTCAACTGGATCAGCAGGTCCGAAATCGACTGACCCGCAGACAGGGCGACGTCGATGGCGGAAGAGCCGTTGTTGAGGCTGTTGATGACGGAAGCAAAGCCGGCCACAGCGCCGCGCTGGTTTTGGGCAATAGCGTAGATCGCGCCATCATCCTTCGCCGTCGCGACCTTCAAGCCGCTGTTGATCGCGCCCTGGGTCTGGTCGAGCTGACCCTGAGTGGCATTCAAATACTGCAGCGCGACCTGCGCGCCGGTGTTGGTGTTGACGCTGAAAGACATGGCTACTCTCCAAGTTTATCTGGTGGCGAACTCGCGTTCTGCGGACCTGGGCGAGGCCCGCACCAGCATTTGCAACGGGTGTGCCAACCGATTAACCGGATAAGTATTTGATTGTATTTGACTAAGTTCCCTAATTGCCATTAACCATTAGGCACGAACTGCCGGGCGCGGAATTTCTTGCCGCTTATTTTTGACCCCCATCCGTCACAGCTGTTCATTTTTGAACCCCCTCCGGCTTCGACTATCACGCAGCCGCTCCGCGGCTGCGCTCGTCTCAGCCACCTCCCCCTTGGGCGTGCTTACGCACGCGAAGGGGGAGGCGGGTCATGGCCCTGGCGGATGGTCGCTCCGCGAAATGCGTCGCTCGAGATCAAAGAATTATCCAGGAATCTCGAGCCCGGCATTCCGCCGGGCGACCCGCAGCATCCGAAAGATTTCTCCCCCCCGCGAGCGGAGCGACGAGCGGGGGGAGATGTCGCAACGAAGTGTCGCCGGAGGCGACCTGAGTTGCGACAGAGGGGGATAAATAAAAAAGCCAGCGCTAGGCACCGGCTTTTCAAACTCAAACTCTCAAACCGGGTTAGCCGGCTTGAAGCCCCTGCATGATGGTCCGATTGATCTCAATCAACGGATCCAGCGGCGCCTTTTCCCGCGTCACGCTGCGGGAATATTTGGCCACCCACAGCGACAGCGAGATGATCTTGGCCCGCACCTCTTCGGTGAGGGAATTGCGGTCGTCCATGCAATCGGCGGCGAGGGTCCGCCACAGCCGGCGGTTCCAATCCACGGCTTCCACCAGCGGGCCGCCCACGGCATTGGTTTCCTTGGCATTCAAGAGCGCGCCGGTGACCTGACCGAACAGCCGGTATTCCGTGACGCGCGGATTTTCAGTCGCGGCTTGGACCGCCTTGTAGGCCTTAAGGCTCATAGTTCAGACGCTCCTGTTCCAATTCGAAAAGTTTCCGGCAGGCGATCAGCGCCTTGTAATAGGCGCCCTGGGCCACATCGCGGCTGATGTCCACGCACATGGCCAGGATGGCAGGGGTACGGATGGCCCCCATGAACTCGGTCATGCGCAGGGCGAATTCATTATAGGGTTCTTCGCTGGCTTCGCCGTCCAGGTACATCATCATGATGGCCAGATAGATGCGGCGGGACGGGGTATTGGCGTCCTCCGGCTGCATGATGTCCTTTTCCCGCAGCACGCAGGCCTTGTTCTGGATCACCAGGCTGGTGCGCTTGTCGCCATTGGCGAGAACCGCGCCGTTGAGCACGAATTTTTCACCAGGCTTTAACGACAATTTCAGCGGCATAGCGCCCTTCCGTCTCGATTGCGATGACCATAAGCCCGCCAGCGTTAACAAAAGCTGACGGTTCCCCAGAGCAATCGTTGACGAGAGGTTAAGTGCGCTAGAGCTGAAAGAAGAAAGGCCGGCCGCGCGACTTGGGATTCCAGCCGGCCTCCATGGCGCGGCGGATATCCTCCCCCAACCGGTCACGGTCGATGTCGGGGCGCGCGATCCTGGAGCCTTCCCGGAAAGGATATTCCAGAACCAGTTCGCGATGGGTCTCGTCCTCGCGCTCCACCGACAGGCGCAAACCGGCATGATCGCCGGCGGGACTCCAGATCTGCTCGCTCTTCAGCGACCAGCGCAGCGGATAGCCCTCGACCTCCAGCCTGCCGCTCAACTCCCGCTTTTTCCGTTTCGTCATATGCCTTCATACCACAGGCGCGAGCGATTTTATGGCGTGAGCAGGAGCGCCGAGCGACGTGTACAAGACGTACACGAGCGAAGGCGCGACGAACTCACGACGTAAAAGCGCCGCGCCTGCCGCGCCTATTGCTGTTGTTGCTGCTGCTGGTGATACAACCGCTCCGGCATCGAGGCCGTCGGTGGCGCCGAAGTCATGGGCCGGGCCACTTTCAGGAAATCCTCATGGCGCACGGGCGCGTTGGTGGGCTCCAGCGACACGGCAATGGAAAGCTCACTGTCGGCGCCTCCCTTATAAGTGCCGCGTGTCGGCGGCACATCGGCATAATCGCGGCCCACCGCGGCGCGGATATGACGGCCACCCGCCATGATATTGTTGGTGGGATCAAACCCCACCCAGCCCAAGGACGGCAGATAGGCTTCCACCCAGGCATGGGTGGCATTGGCGGCGGAACGGTCGCGGCTGCCCTTGTGATAGAGATACCCTGACACGTAGCGGCAGGGGATTCCCCACAGGCGCGCGATGGCGGTCATGATATGGGCAAAATCCTGGCAGACGCCGCGACGCTGCTCCAGGGCCACCTCGATCGGCGAATTCACCTCCGTCACACCCGATTCATATTCAAAGGAATCGTAGATGCCGCGCTGAAGGGTGCGCAGGGCCGTCAGGGGATCGGCATTGGGCTTTTCCAGATCGGCGATCCTCATGAAAGCCAGCAGTTCTTCCGACGGCCTGGCGAAGCGCGAAGGTTCCATCATGTCGAAATGATCGTCGCTGAGATTGAAGCTGTTATAGCGGCCCCATTCCAGTTGATCGAGCTTGTCAGGGAGGGCCGGCATGTGGGCCAACTCCACCGTCGCCTGAGCCTCGATGCGAAGCTCCTCATGCTCGCGCAGCAGATTGAAGTGATAGACCGCGTTGCCCAGGTGATCGGTATAGGCATAGAGCTGGGCCCGGGGATTGGTGGCGATCTGGAAGGAACGCAGGGTCTGCGGCCCTTCGGACCGGGGCTGCATGCGCAATTCCATCACCGACTCGCGTACAGGTCCGCTGTAGCGGAAACGGGTGACGTGTCTTATTGAATAAAACATTGAACCCCCATCCGCCGCAGCTCGAGCCCGGCCTTTCGCCGGGCGACCCGCAGCATCCGACAGCTCCCTTCCCCCTCGCGGCGAAGCCGCTGGAGGGGGAAGGTGTCGCAACGAGGTGTTTGCGCAGCAAACCCGAGTTGTGACGGATGGGGGTCAAACATCAAAGCACCGTCTCCGCGCCATAAGTAATGTAGGACGAATACAAAGCTTTGTGGATTTGTTCGCACTGCTTGGTGATGTCGGCGATGAACGCCGCGACGCCGCCCGACATCAATTCGTCCACCTGACCGAAATCCACGGCCGCCTTCAGCCGGCCGGCCAAACGCTCCACCGCGGCGCGACGCGCCGGCGGAGCGCCCGGCGCCACCCGCGCCAGCGCCTCGGTCATGCGGTCGACAGAAAAGCAGATGGAATGAGGAAATTCGGGATCGAACAGCAGGAACTCGGCGATCTTCTGTGGCCGGATCGAGGCGGTATATTGCTTGGTATAGGGCTCGAAGGCGGTGCAGAATTTCAGCAGCACCAGCCAGTCGAAATATTTGGGCGCCGTCTCGCTGTTGGCGGCGCTGAAATGCACGTCCAGCAAACGGCCCAACTGCTGCACCCGTTCGATGTGGCGGCCCAACTCCAAAAAGTACCAGCCCTCGCCGTGGCTCAAAGTGGAATAGGTTACCCCTTCCAGTGTGTGCATCTCCTCCAGCGCCTCGCGGAACAGCCGTCCCGGGGTGTGCACCCAGATGGAATCCATGGTGACCGGCGTCAGCCTGAGATAAAGCCGGTTGAGATTTTCCCATACCTCATTGGAAAGCGCTTCGCGCACCTGGCGGGCATTGTCGCGCGCCAGGGCCAAAGAAGTGATCAGGGAATTCTCATTGCTCCGGTCGAAGGCCAGCTTGCGGGTGATGACAAAGGCGTCCTGGTGCAACGGCGCGGTCTTTTCGCCGGTCAGCGCCTCGATTACCCGCGACCAGCTGGCGGCGGCATCCTCGCTGGTCTGCTCCACCATGGAGTCCAGCTTCACGGCGATCAGGCGCGTGGTATGCTCGGCCCGCTCGACATAACGGCTCATCCAGTAAAGAGAATCGGCAACTCGCGACAGCATTACTGGCTCAATACCCAAGTGTCCTTCGACCCACCACCCTGCGAGGAATTCACCACCAGGCTGCCGCGCTTCAGCGCCACCCGGGTCAGTGCGCCGGGCACCAGCTTGGTCTCCGCGCCGTGCAGGATGAAGGGCCGCAGATCCACATGCCGCGCCTCGATGCCGTTGCCGACAAAGGTGGGCGCGGTGGAAAGCTGGATGGTCGGCTGGGCAATGTAATTTTCCGGATCGGCGCGCACCTTTTCGGCGAATTCATCGCGTTCCTTTTGCGAGGCGTGCGGGCCCACCAGCATGCCATAGCCGCCGGATTCGCCCACCGCCTTGACCACCAGCTTGTCGAGATTGGCCAGCACATGATCCAGCGACTTCTGTTCGCGGCACAGGAAGGTCTCGACATTGTCCAGGATGGGTTCTTCCGCCAGGTAATAACGGATCAGCCGGGGCACATAGGCATAGACCGCCTTGTCGTCGGCCACGCCGGTGCCCAGCGCATTGGCGATCATCACATTGCCGGCGCGATAGGCGTTGAACAGGCCCGGCACACCCAGCGCGGAATCGGAGCGGAAGATCAGGGGATCGATGAAGTCATCGTCGATGCGGCGGTAAATAACATCGATGCGCTTCAGGCCCGATGTGGTGCGGGTATAGACGACATTGTCATTGACCAAGAGATCGCGGCCTTCCACCAGCTCCACGCCCATCTGGCGGGCGAGGAAGGCATGCTCGAAATAGGCGGAGTTGAAGACGCCCGGGGTGAGCACGGCGATGGACACGTCCTCATGGAACGGCGTCAGGGAGCGCAGGGTCGCGAGCAACTCCAAGGGGTAATGCTCGATGGGGCGCACCCCCATGGAGCGGAACACCGCGGGAAAGGCGCGCCGTGCCACATCGCGGTTGGCCAGCATATAGCTGACGCCGGAGGGCACCCGCAGATTGTCTTCCAAGACCACAAAATCGCCGGCTTCGTTGCGGATCAGGTCGCTGCCGCAGATATTCACGTAAGCGCCGTGCGGCACCGGCAATCCCCGCATCTCGCGGCGGTAATGCTTGGAGCCATAGATCATGGAACGCGGGACCACGCCGTCCTTCAGCACCCGCCCCTCGTTGTAGATGTCGCGCAGGAACAGGTTCAGGGCATGGATGCGCTGGGTGAGACCGCGCTCGATCCGGTCCCATTCCTTGGCGGTGACGATGCGGGGCAACAGGTCGGTGGGGATGATCCGTTCGGTAGCCTGGTTGTCGCTATAGACGGTGAAGGTGATGCCCTGGTGCAGAAAGCTCAGCTCGCAGGCCTGCTGGCGGCGATTGAGTTCTTCCAGCGGCAGGGTGGAAATGCGCGAGTCGATGGTGGCGTAAGGCAGCCGCGCCTTGCCGTCGCGCGCGAACATCTCGTCATAAGGCTTGCCCAGTTCGTAATTGGCGTAGGGCGCATCCACACCGGGACGCGATGCCTGTGCCGGGGCGGCCACGATATCAGGACCGCCGAAGTCCTCAGTGCCCGCGAAAACTTCGTGCTGCATGAGCGAAGTCTGCACGCAGCGCGGGGCATCCCGCAAGCACTGCTTTGGTTTTCACCATCGGAGCGGCGCGGGCGGTACGCCCGACGGCAGTTCGGTGGACGGTTTGCCCTTTATCGCGGCAGTCTGCTTGCGTTTGCTAGGCAGCGCCGCCACGTGCCGACATGCGAAGGCGTCGGGGAAAGCGCTGGTCTTTCAGCCGCTTACTCTACCAGTGCCAGCATGGCTTGCTGGTTGGGCCGATCCGCCACTGCAATTCTGGTGAAACGCATGGGCGCCAGCGCCTCTGCCGTGGCGGCGCTGATGCAAAGCGCCACCAGCCTGTCCGTGGGCAGACCGTCCGCCAACGCACCAAACAGCCGGGCGGTGCGGGGTGAGAAGAACATCACCGCGTCCAGCGCGCCGGCTTGCAGGGCGGTGCGTGCGTCCGCCGGCAAGGCGCCGGCCGGTTCAATGGAATAAAGCGGGCAGCGCCGCACCCGAAACCCTTCGGCGCCGAGCGTCTCCGCCAATGTCCCGGGTGCGTCGTCGCTGCAGATATGCAGCAGCACGCCATCGCGCGACGCCCAGCCCATGGTGGCCTTGGCCAGCGCCACCGCGTCGCCATCGGCACTTCGCACATCGGCAAACCCCGCCCGCTGCGCTTCCTCCGCCGTCTGCGGTCCCACTGCAAAGACCGGCAAGTCGCGACGCACGGTGCGCCGGACAAGAGCGCGCACGCCATTGGCGCTGGTGGCCAGAACGGCCTGCACCTTGTCCAGATCACTCTGCTCTTCCAGCCTTGGGCCATCGTGAAAGCGCGGCTCCAGCAGGGGCGCCAGCAGGGCCTGATGGCCGCGCGCCGCCAGCCGGGCAGCGATTTCCTGCCCGTCTTCCAAAGGTCTGGTCACCAGAATGTGCATAACCGGATCACTTTGCTGGATCGTGATTCAAGCGTAAAGCACGCCCATGGTGGACAAGGCTTTCACGGTCCTGGGCATCGAAACCAGCTGCGATGAAACCGCGGCAGCGGTGGTGCGCGGGCGTGCGCCTGGCCCGGGCGAAATCCTGTCCAATATCGTGTTCAGCCAGACCGAAGCCCATGCCCCCTATGGCGGGGTGGTGCCGGAGATCGCGTCCCGTGCGCATCTCGAGATTCTGGATGACATGATCGAGCGCGCCTTGGACGAAGCCAAGACCGGCTTCGCCGAACTGGACGGCATTGCCGCCACGGCCGGCCCCGGCCTGATCGGCGGCGTGATGGTCGGGCTGACCACTGCCAAGGCGCTGGCTTTGGGCGCCGGCAAACCGCTGGTGGCGGTCAATCACCTGATGGGGCATGCCATGACCGCCAGGCTGACTCACGGGGTGGAATTTCCCTTCCTTTTGCTGTTGGTGTCGGGCGGCCATTGCCAGCTTGTGGGCGTGGGTGCGGCGAATGACTTCCGCCTTTATGGCAGCACCATCGACGATGCGGTGGGCGAAGCCTTCGACAAGACTGCCAAGATCCTGGGCCTGCCCTATCCCGGCGGCCCGGCCGTGGAGCGTGCGGCGCGCAGCGGCAATCCCAGGGCTTTCGATCTGCCGCGGCCGCTTTTGAACCGGCGCGGCGAAACGCGGGCGGACTTCTCCTTTTCCGGGTTGAAGACGGCCGTGCGCCAGTTGGCGCAGGACAAGATCAGCGTGGAAGATGCCAGCGCCAGTTTTCAGGCCGCGGTGATCGATATTCTCATCGACCGCAGCCGCATGGCGATGGAGATGTTCCAACGCGATTTTCCGGGTTCCCGCAACTTCGTGGTGGCAGGTGGGGTTGCCGCCAACCAGGCCATCGGGTCAGCGCTGAGCCAGCTCTGTCAGGAAGAAGGCTTTGTGATTCAAGTGCCGCCGCCGGGACTTTGCACCGACAATGCGGCGATGATTGCCTGGGCGGGGGTGGAAAGCCTTTCCGCCGGAGCGGCGGGGGATTCCCTTTCGATATCACCCAGGGCCAGGTGGCCTTTGGCCGGTACGCTTATTACTTGAAGAGGGCGGCCATCACCCCTGGGCCGGTCTTGGCAGAACCCAGGGGCTTCAGATGGCGCGCAAGGTTAGATCGTCGCGGCGAGGGTCAGGATGCCCACAACGCCCATCAGGGCGATGGTGGCAGCGTTGAAAGCCTCGGCGATAAACTCAGTGACTTTGCTCTGAGGCGCAGTCTGGATGCGAAGGTTGGTCATGTCGTTACTCCTTTTCAATTTCAGCCCGGGACACTTGTACCGCAAGCTACCGTGTTACGCAAGGTACCTTGCAATATATTTTGTCGGCCCGTCGGAACTGTTTGCTGCACCGCGATATAGGACCCCAAGCATTGCAAATCAATGAATGCTAGTTATGCATTTTTAAATGGAATAACCCCAAAGCATGTTTGGTAAACACTTGAAGTCATTGATATGGCAATAAAATTGCTGACAAATGTTAGTGTTGTGCGAATGCAGCATGGAGGGGATGCAAAAAGTTGAAAATCGCCACCTGGAACGTGAATTCCGTGCGCCACCGGCTGAACCTGGTGACCCGCTTTTTGCGGGATGAGCAGCCCGACGTCCTATGCCTGCAGGAGACCAAGGTGCTCAACGAGCTGTTTCCCGCCGAGGCTTTCCGCAAACTGGGGTACGTCCACCAAGCGATCCATGGCCAGAAGGCCTATCACGGCGTGGCGGTGCTTTCGAAAACGCCTTTCCGCGAGACCGGCGTCCAGGATTTCTGCCGCGAAGGCCATGCCCGGCATATGGGCGTGACCTTGGACAATGGCGTGGAGCTGCACAATTTCTATGTGCCGGCCGGCGGCGACATTCCTGATCCCAAGCGCAACGACAAATTCGACCACAAGCTGCACTTCCTGGCCGGGATGGAGAAATTCTTCGCCCGCCGCAAAGCGAAGAGAAGCGATCCCGTGATCCTGGTGGGCGATCTCAATGTCGCGCCGCTGGAGAACGATGTGTGGAGCCACAAGCAACTGCTGGACATCGTCAGCCACACCCCGGTCGAGACCCGGCTGTTGGGCGAGGCGCTGGCGGCGTTCGAATGGACCGATGCCACGCGTCGTTTCATTCCGCCGGACGAGAAGATCTATAGCTGGTGGAGCTATCGCGCCCAGGATTGGGAAGCCTCGGATCGCGGACGGCGGTTGGACCATGTCTGGGCCAGCCCCGGCCTGAAGGGCACGCTGAAATCGCAGAAGATCGTCAAGAAGATGCGCGGCTGGCAGAAAGCGTCAGACCATGTGCCGGTGGTGGTGGAGTTCGATATCTGATCATGCGGATCGCGCTTCTGCGTCATGGCCCGACAGAATGGAATGCGCAGGGGCGAATCCAGGGGCGCGCCGATATTCCTTTGAGCGAAGCAGGCCTGACGAAGATGGCGGCCTTGCGGCTACCCCTCGCCGTGACCCGCATTTATTCCAGCCCGATGCTGCGTGCTCGCCAGACCGCGCAGGCGCTGGCCCTGGCCGATCCGATATTGGATGCGCGGCTGATGGAACAGAATTGGGGCGTGTGGGAAGGCCTGACCCGCGATGAGATTTTGTCCCGCAACGGCGCCGACGCTTTTGTGAAAGCGGGCTTGGGGGAGGCCTTTCGTCCGGGGAACGGTGAAACCACCGGCGAGCTGCATGCCCGTGTTGCCGCTTTCCTGAGAGATGCCGCGCGGGAAGAGCCCGACGCCGTGGCGGTGACGCATCTGGGCGTGCTGCGCGCGGCCTATACCCTGGCCACGGGCTGGGACATGTCCACGCCCATGCCGGCGGGTTTGGACGTGTCGAAAATTCTGGTGCTATCGGTGGACGGAGGTGGCGTGCCAAAAATTGCAGGCCTTAATATCGAATTCTCCAGATAAAAATATTTGTCATTCCCGCGAAAGCGGGAATCCATGGCTGCCGTCGCGCATTTCACGGACATGGATGCCCGCCTGCGCGGGCATGACAGACAATTTCTTCAATCTATCCGGCGTTTTTCGCTCTACCGCCAAAACGGCTTGACCCGCTTGAACTTCTTATAGCGCCTCAAGGCGTGCTTGATGGCGCTGGGGACCTGGGCGCCGTACCAGCCCACCATGGCACCGGCGGCATAGCGCATGCGGCCGTCATCGTCTTTTTTGGCCTTTTCCCGCACCAACTCGCCCACCACGCGGCGCACATTGGCGACGTCATTGAGATCGCCCAAATGGTTCTGCAGCCCGCGCAACTTCTGCAGATAGCGCGCCGCATCTTTCTTGGGATAGAGCGGGGCAAAGAACTCCGCCGTATAGCGCAGCTTCTTGAGCGCGATGCGCAGCCGGTGCAGATCGCCCTCCTCCTTGTTCTTCGCGGTCCGGCCGCGTTTCTTCACCCGGCGGATCTGGCGGTCCAGGATGCGCTCGGCGGTGCGCGGCAGGCGGCGGTTGCGGGTCAGAGGCAATTGCGACGACGCCAGCGCGGCCACGTCATCGGCAAAGAGTTCGAAATCGGGACTGGAAATGCAGGCGATCGCCGCCGTCCAGGCCGTGTCGCGGGCTTCTTCCGCACGGGCGCGCAACTGCAGCAAGCCATCGCTGACCCCGGATTTGGGCGGACCAGCCAGAAGCTTGCCGGTAAAGACATCCAGGTCGCGCGCATGCGAAAGGCGGCCCAGCAGAATCTTGCCGCGGCCGCGCAATTCTTCCAGCCAATCCTGGCGGAACTCCTTGCCGAAGGCGCCCAGCGCCACTTCCAGCCGGCGAAACGCCACCCGCAACTGATGCAAGCCTTCCACCGAGCGCCCGGCGCGGGCGGTGGCGGCATTGGCGGTGATCTGGGCCAGGCAGTCCAGCAAGGTGGCGCGGAAAGCCTCTTCCGGGTGCATGTCCTTGGCCAGCCTGGTGGGCGTGGCCTTCACAGGCTTGATCGGCCCCAAATTGCGGCGGGCCAGGGAATGCACAGCGGCGCGGGGATCATCCATGCGCCGGACCCTAGCGCCCCTGTCCGCCGCGTTTCAATGCGCCAAATCAATCATGTTCCGAAACCGGCCGCGTCGGCAGGCCCGCGGCCGCCAAGGCCGCTTTCGCTTCCGCGATGGTGACTTCGCCGAAATGGAAAATGGAGGCCGCCAGAACCGCGCTGGCATGGCCTTTGGTCACGCCGTCGACCAGATCCTGGGCGTTGCCCACCCCGCCGGACGCGATCACCGGAACTTCCACCGCATCCGACACGGCGCGAGTGAGGTCCAGGTCATAGCCCGACTTGACGCCGTCGCGGTCCATGGAGGTGAGCAGGACTTCGCCCGCGCCATACCCAACCAGCTTCCTGGCATGTTCCACCGCATCGATGCCCGTGGCTTTGCGGCCGCCATGGGTGAAAATCTCATAATTGCCCTTTTCGCCCTTCTTGGCGTCGATGGCGGCGACGATGCATTGACTGCCGAACTTCTCCGCCGCTTCCTTCACGAATTCCGGACGGCTGACGGCGGCCGTGTTGATCGAGACCTTGTCGGCGCCCGCCAGCAGCAAGGCGCGGATATCTTCCAGAGTCCGCACCCCGCCGCCCACCGTCAGCGGCATGAAGCAGACTTCCGCCGTGCGGCGCACCACATCCAGCAAGGTGCCGCGATTCTCGTGACTGGCGGTGATGTCCAGAAAGCAGAGCTCGTCGGCGCCGGCCTTGTCATAGATCATCGCCCGCTCGACCGGATCGCCGGCATCGCGCAGGCCTTCGAAATTCACGCCTTTGACGACGCGGCCGTCCTTCACGTCCAGGCAAGGAATGACACGAACTTTCAGCATCACATTCTGCCTTTCGCCATAGCGGCGATGTTCATCAGCGTGCGCCCGGTCACCGCTTCCGCCGGCACGCCGGTGGTGCGGGTGAGAACCTCCGCTTCCAGCAGCATATCCAACGCCTCACCCAGCCGGTCGCTGGACCAGCGCTGTGCCTGGTTGCGGAAACTGAGGCTGCGGGAAAAATGCACCGGCGGCCTCAGCCGCTTCATCACATTGTCGACCGTCTCGCCGCGCGCGGCACTTTCGCGCACCTGCAACAGCTTCTGGAAATGGCCCATGGCGCTGCGCAGAATCTGCGCCGGCTGGGTGTCGGAGGCCCAAAGCCGCTCCAGCTCACGGTCCAGGCCGGCGAGATCGCCGCTTCCCGCCGCATCGCAAGCGCTTTCGCTGCGGGCCTCGGCTTCGTCGCCCATCACGGCGCGCACGTCTTCCAGCCGCACTTGCTTCTGGCCTTGCATGTACAGCACCAGCTTTTCCAGCTCGCGGCGTGTCACACCGCGATCCGAGCCCAGGCGTGACACGGCGTCTTCCAGGGCTTCCGGCTCGATCGAAAGCCCTTCGGCACGCAAGGCATCGCGCACCACATCGCCCAGGTCACGCACGGAATCGGGGTAGCATTGGACGGCGGCAGCGCTTTTGTGGCCATCGAACAATTTGCGCAGCGCGCCGGTCTTGGCCAGGTCGCCGGCCTCGGCCACGACCAGGGCATCGCCTTTGGGATTGTCCAGAAGGGACTCGAACAATTCCGCCAGGTCATTGCCGGCGCCGCGCACCCGCACCACCCGCCGTCCGCCCATCATGGAGATGGCGGCGGCCTCGTCCGCCAGCCGGGCTGGATCGGCCAACAGCGTGCCTTCATTGAGGTCGGAGACATTGAAAGCATCGGTGAGGTCGCTCACCACGCTTTTCAAAAGCTTCTCGGCGCGCTCCTGCACAAGGCCGGCATCGGGGCCATAGACCAGCGCCATCATCAAACCCTTGGGCGGATTTGCAACATAGCGGTCGGCTTCGTGACTTTTGACAATCATTTGCGGTGTTGCCGGAACCAGACGCCCAGATCGAGCTGGATGCGCTGGGCCACTTCCTGGGCGGCGCGCTTGCTGGAATCCTGCTGGGCGGTCAGGGTCGCATAAGGCGATTGCACCACGTTATAGGCCGATACTTCCGTCTGGGTGCCGCTGGTCAGCACATTGCCGCGCGTATCGCTCAAGGTGTAATGCGCTTCCAGCCGGTTGTTGTAACGGGTGATGGTGGCGTCGTTCTGCAGAGCGATGCCCTGGCCGGATTCATTCAGGGTGATCTTGAGGCGGTAGGCCTTGCCACCCGCATCGCCGTCAGATTGCAGCGCGTCGATCAGGGTGTTGCGCAATTCATAGCCGTCGCGCTCGGCGATGGGCTCGACAAAGATGGTCGCCATTTCCGGCGCCAGCGAGGCGCGGCCGTACATGGGACGAAAGCCGCAGGCGGACAGCAGGAGGCAGGCAGCGATGATGACTGGCCAATGCCGTAGCGAAAGCGGAGGCACCGACGAATAAGTCATGCAACGATGTTCACAATTCTATTCGGGACCACGATGACTTTCTTGGGCGCCTTGCCGTCCAGGGCGCGCTTGACGCCTTCATCCGCCAGCGCGGCCGTTTCCACTTCCTTGCTGTCGGCATTCTTGGCCATGGTGATCTCACCCCGGCGCTTGCCATTGACCTGGATGGCAAGCGTGACGGTGTCAGAGGCCGTCAGACTTGGATCATATTTGGGCCAGGAGGTTTCGGCTACCAGCTTGGCATGGCCCAGCGCCTGCCAGCAGGATTCCGCCAGATGCGGCATCATGGGCGCCGACAGCAGCACAATCGCTTCCAGCGCCTCCCTGCGGGCCGCGGGATGGGCCTTGTCGGCCGCACCGATGGCGTTGGCCAGGGTGTAGAGCTGGGCCACCGCGCTGTTGAAGCGCAGATGTTCCAGATGTTCGGTCACGGCGGCGATGGCCTTGTGGGTTGCCTGGCGCAGCGACTTGGAAACCTCGTCGTCCGCGGCGACCGGCGTTCCGGACGCGGGCAGGTCGGTTGTTTCGGCGCAGAGGCGATAGATGCGCTGGACAAAGCGCCAGCAGCCTTCCGCCCCCGCATCGGTCCATTCGATATCGCGTTCGGGCGGGGTGTCCGACAGCATGAACCAGCGGATGGTGTCGGCGCCATATTCGGCGATGATGGTTTCCGGCGCGATGGTGTTCCGCTTGGATTTCGACATCTTGATCGAGGGACCGATCTCGACCGGCTCGCCGGTGTTTCTCAGAAAGGCTTTGCCGTCGCGCTTTTCCACTTCGTCGGGCGAAACCCAGGCGCCATTGGCGCCGTCGCCCTTGCCAATGCTGTAAGTCTCGTGGGTCACCATGCCCTGGGTGAACAGCGCGTTGAACGGCTCATCCACCTTGACCAGGCCGAGCTTCTTCATCGCGCGGGTGAAAAAACGCGCATAGAGCAGATGCAGGATTGCATGCTCGATGCCGCCGATATACTGGTCCACCGGCAGCCAGTAATCCGCCGCCTGCTTGTCCACCGGCTCGTCGAAATCCGGATTTGTGAAGCGGGCGAAGTACCAGGAGGAATCGGCAAAGGTATCCAAGGTGTCGGTGTCGCGCACCGCCGGACCTTTGCAGCCGGGGCAGGTGGTGTTTTTCCACGCCGTGTCGGCATCCAGCGGATTACCCTTGACGTTGAAGTTGATCTTTTCCGGCAGCTTCACCGGCAATTGATCCTTGGGCACCGGTACCACGCCGCATGCCGGGCAATGAATAATGGGGATGGGACAGCCCCAGGGCCGCTGGCGCGACACCAGCCAGTCGCGCAGGCGGTAATTGACGGTGCGTTCGCCGATGCCTGCTTTTTCCAGGCGCGACGCGACCTCGGCCTTGGCCTCATCCACCGTCATACCGTCCAGGAAGCGTGAATTGGCCAGGCGGCCGGGACCGGTATAGGCCTCGTTCGCCACGGCAAAGCTTTTGGGGTCGGCGTCGGTAGGCACCACCACCGGCGTCACTGTCAGGTGATACTTCCGGGCGAAATCCAGGTCGCGCTGGTCATGCGCCGGGCAGCCGAAGATGGCGCCGGTGCCGTAACCCATCAGCACGAAATTGGCCACCATCACCGGCAGCTTCCAATCGGCATCGAAAGGATGCGCCGCGGTCAGGCCGGTGTCGTAACCCTTCTTCTCGGCCTTCTCGATATCGGCCTCGGCAGTGCCGATATGGCGGCATTCTTCGATGAAGGCCGCCAGCTTGGCGTCCTTCTTGGCCAGTTCCTGGGCCAGGGGATGTTCCGGCGACAGCGCCACAAAAGACGCGCCGAACAACGTGTCGGGCCTTGTGGTGAAAACGTCCAATTTTTCGCTGTTCGACAGGGTGAACTGGAAACGCAGGCCTTCGCTCTTGCCGATCCAGTTCCGCTGCATCAGCCGGACTTTTTCCGGCCAGCGGTCCAAAGTGTCCAACCCTTGCAGCAAGTCCTCGGCAAAGGCGGTGATCTTGAAGAACCATTGGCTGAGCTTGCGCCGCTCGACGATGGCGCCGGAACGCCAGCCGCGGCCGTCTATCACCTGCTCGTTGGCGAGCACGGTCATGTCCACCGGATCCCAGTTCACATCGGCTTCGCTGCGGTCGACGAAACCGGCCTTGTAGAAATCGACGAACAGCTTCTGCTGCTGGTGATAATATTCCACGTCGCAAGTGGCGAATTCCCGGCTCCAGTCCAGCGACAGGCCCATCATCTTGAGCTGGTCGCGCATGGCGGCGATGTTTTCGTAGGTCCAGTCGCGCGGAGAAACACCCTTGTCGCGCGCCGCATTCTCGGCCGGCAGGCCGAAAGCGTCCCAGCCCATCGGATGCAAAACGTTATAGCCCTGGGCGCGGCGGAAGCGGGCGATCACATCGCCCATGGTGTAGTTGCGCACATGCCCCATATGGATGCGCCCGCTAGGGTAGGGGAACATCTCCAGCACATAGCATTTGGGCTTGTCGCTATGGCCGGGGGTGGCGAACAGGGCGCGCGCGTCCCATTCGGCCTGCCAATGCTTTTCGGATTCCTTGGCGTTGTAACGCGCCATTATCGCCAGCCTTCAGCCGACTTGGCCGAGCGAGGCGAGCCTGAGTTCGCGAGCGCGGGTGAGAATGGAATCTTCCAGCTTGTGGGCGGTGTCGGGCGTGGGCTGGGCGTCCTGCCAGACATTGCCGGCGCGGACCTGGCGGAACACCACCACCTTCAAGGCGTCGGCCCTGAGAGAGCGGTCCATGATATAGACCGTCACCTTCAGCCGCTCATCGGGGCTGGTGGGCGCCACATACCATTCCGAGATGATGACGCCGCCGAACGGATCGGCCGACACCAGGGGCAGGAAGGACAGCGTGTCCAGCGAGGCATGCCAGAGATAGGAGTTCACCCCCAGGGTCATGCGGGTGGAGCCGCTGGCGATGGCGGTGCCGGTATCCATCTCACGCGCGCCGTCATTCGACGAGCAGCCGGCCAGGACCAGGGCACATAGCAAAGCGGGCAGAACGCGCATCGAAATGTTGTTTCCTCTGGAACAGGTCCCCTTATGAACCCGGTTCACTTTGGGGACAGGGCGGCCAGCCGCCGCTAAAGGGCTTATAGCGGTGGGGACAGTGGCGCGCAACGGCGGGCGGCTTGCGGGAAAT
>Ga0157379_10001806_pt1 | contig 17657 bp, 17 predicted proteins | sample S25metaG_FD_121802 | JGI IMG/M metagenome (GOLD analysis project Ga0157379, IMG submission 121802) | Switchgrass rhizosphere microbial communities from Kellogg Biological Station, Michigan, USA - S2-5 metaG | ecosystem: Host-associated > Plants > Roots > Rhizosphere > Soil | place: USA... | reverse complement strand
GGAGGTCCGATTTACAAGGAATGGTAGAATTCCACATGTCTCCCAGCGCTAGGGATCGTATTGTCGCTAACTTTCGTTTTTGAAGAAACACGGCTAACAAAAACAATGATCAAAAAGATAGTCCAAAGATGGCGAATCATATTCTGCCCCATTGGACATTGTAAGGATGCGACGGTCCGATCCCGGATTCTAACATACAAAACGTCCCGAACTAGGATATAAACGACTTCATGTGGTGTAAAATGGTATTATAGGGGAATATGACAGTAAACTAATGGATGCGATACGACTATGACGTGATAACACAAATAAGTACAACTACTATTAGGTTTGGGAAAGAAATAGATAGCTGCAAGAAAGGGAGTTATTGAGTAGCTGGAATATAGAACTTCTTCGTGAATGCATACCGATAATGGCCCGGGATGAAACACAACGGCAACGCAATCTGCTTAGTACTTCTTGTTCTAAAACAAAAGTCAATGTTGCCAATAAGTATGCAATAGTTAAGAGTGGGCAATACGAACTGGGTTGAAGGGACAATCTACGCAAGCTATTAGAACTCAAATAGCAAATGCTTTGCATATAGCTCACCAGCAGTATGGGTCCCCCTCATTAAACAGTGAGAGCAAGTTGGTAGACTAGCTGAGGTAACTTCTCGTGTCTGTTCGGGAGTCTTGGTGGCGTTGGCAGGGGCAATGACTTCAGTATGATGCATAACGGAGGAAGTAGGAAATGGTTATGAGTGAAACTTGTCAGTGAATGCTGGGGGAGTTGGCGATGGGGTCTTGGGTAGAAAGTACGGGGTATTTATGCAAAATCGTCAAGAAGGCTGCGTTGATTAGCAAAAATGCTATTGGGACACCAATATCCTCACCCAGTATGCTGCATCTTAACCATGGTCACGGGTGTTGAAGAAAAGAAAGAACTTGAATCGGGCTCGCCATCGGCTAAATCAAAGGAAACCCGAAGATTGATCACATCAGCTTCCTTCCTGATAAAGAAAGAAGATAAATATTTATTTGTTAAATATAAAGTAATAAGAGAGATAGGAAGCATATCCAAATGCAGGAGATCCTGTACCCTGGCGCGCTCGAAAAAATCTGGGGAAGTGAGGGAAGCGGGACACGGGAATCGACCCAGCTGACTTATGGCAAGTCGCCCAAACTGATAGTCTGCCCTTGTGTGGTCCTCAAGAAACAAGTATCCTATAGCTGCTATATTCAAATATTATGTACATTTTCTTCACTCTCCACGAGTGAAAGCTGGTGGGGGAAGGGTCTTCATTGCAGTGTGGTATGAACTGAGAGTCATTGACTCAGCGTGTTGTCTTGTTTTTTACAGCATACTCAAGGTATTGTTTTCTTCATATGAACATAAATAAATCTCTAACCGAAGACCCTAAAATTTATGAACGGGTATCATAATATTTCTCACTTAATTGGTAGATAATATACTACCTTCGCGGTCAACTCGATAAATATCCAAGAACCGAATCATTTGTTCCGGGGCCACGTCGGTAGCCATAATAACTTTATGCAGATGAAAGATGCATGAGCTGGCGAAGAGGTGAAAGAGGTTGGATGAGAGAAGGAGAGGAGGAGAGGAGAGGAGGAGAGAAGCGGGCTGCGCCGAAGTTGGGGAACACTCGGATGTCGGCTTTGAGCCAGACCGTATATTTCACTAAACTAGATCCGTATACCAGCGAGCTACATAGTACCCCATCCCATTAAAACTACTTTCAAACTCTGTCAAGCAGGACTTCAAACCGCTCAAGATGGCCCTCACAAGTGCTCCTAAAGTTTCCTTAGTAAAGCTCAGCGTGCCAGTTGATCATATTCTAGTCATCACACTCAACAGACCTCGTTCATTGAACGCCGTCAGTACCCATTTAAATTACCAGCATGATTTCTCAATTAAACCACTTACACCACTCTTTTATATCTTGACCCCGACCTCCTCACAGATATCTCCAGACTTAAATGACGACTTGGGACGCACACTCGCTTGGTTTGACAGCCAGCCGGAGATTTGGTAAGTCCTTTGCGCCAAGTCTGCGACTCTATACATAGAGTCGTATTAGAATTATTACTCTCTTCTCTTCCAAGTCAGCTGTGCTAATTGCCTCGCCTCAGGGTTGCAGTTGTCACAGGGGAAGGTCGGACATTCTGCGCCGGGGCTGATTTGAAAGCGTAAGTCTCATTTCCCATCACGTTTCATCCAACTCATCCACTTTTTGCGAAGCTGGAAATCTAACCAAGAGGGAGGGACAAATGACGAGTCAGAAGGCATTGCAACATCTTTCCACGGGTTTGGCAATATCTCTCGGCGATCCGTTTCTTCGAAACCAATCATCGCCGCTGTGAATGGAAGCGCGTATGGAGGAGGGGTAGAAATTATACTAAATTGCGATCTGGTCATTGCTAGTGAGAAAGCACAATTTGCTCTGCCTGAAGTGAAGCGTGGAGTTATTGCAGCGCAAGGGGGTAAATGAAACAAAGATAACGCAAACTTTGATCTAACCAAGAGGATAATCTAGGAATTCCCCGCATCGCAGCAATTGCGGGACATCAGGTGAGTTCTCTCATAAAGTAATATTAAATTCTAAAATTTAAACCGTTCTTGGTCGTTAGCTGGCATCTGAAATGCTCCTTGTAGGTGAACCAGTGTCCGCTCAAGATGCCTATGCGCGATATGGTTTGTGCGTTATATAGACTTATTTCGGTCTGGAGCGCCATTCATTAATATTCTTACAGCGTAAACAAAGTTGTACCACACGACAAGGTCCTATCAACAGCAATAGAATGGGCCCGCCGAATCAATGAAAATTCCCCTGATGCTGTACAGGCGACAAAGCGTTCTCTTCTTCTCGCTCAACAAAGTGGAAACTACGAGCAAGCTACAATTGCGGCTGCATACGCTCCAGAAGCACGTCGCGCTTATAAGGGAGAGAACATCAAGGTAGGATCATTCATCCCGATACAGCCTTCTGCATCTTCATGCCTTTATGTTATCAGGAGGGTCTAAAGGCTTTCACGGAGGTGAATACCCTATTTTCACGTCATCCGCCATCTATTGACATCTCCATCTAGAAACGTAACCCCCAGTGGAAGAATCCAGCAAAGCTCTGAATAAGCGGTATCTGATCGCAACCAGAGAAAAGGATTTAAGTGTTTGTCATGCGCTTTTTCAGAAATAGCACATCAATGTACGACTCGTTTTTGCCCGTCTTTCATGAGAAATAATTTCTGTTTGATGATGGACCGGACCCAACCCTGTTGTTCGAGAGTGTTCCCGTAAGGCACAGAAACCAATTGTTTAGAAATTGGAAGGGGGACGAACAGACGGCATCCCGATCAACTTCACTGGTCAAGATACGGAGATTCTCGGGTACGGCCATGATTCGGACGTTCAGTGGCACGAATTAACCTTTAACTAACATCCGTCGCTCTCTGACCAAAGGGAGTTATATAGAAGCTGTCGGCTCCTATTTTCTATCAAGAATACGGGTCTGAGTCTACCACAGATTCCTAAGGTTGCAAACTCAGGGAATGCCTTTCCTCTACGAAACACACTTTGTTCTATCTCGTCAGTCCAGGGATACCCGGAATTTTAAAATCACCGGATCTATTTGGTAATTAGCTGAACACTCAACAGCTGTCATTCAAAGCCTCAACCCTGCTGTGCAATTAGGTCCAAATGGCTGAGGTATGTCGCAGACTTTCGGATTGATTTCAGTAACAGGAAGAGTTGAAATTATCAAGAGAATCCTAGGAGCTAAATAATAATGCTGAAGGTGAACCGTTCAAACGGGTGCCTCCCAAGAATCCTCGGTGTCCGGGGTATGTGGTGAGGTCAGATACGTAAAAGAAGTATGTACTTACGCGCCAGTTTCAGGCAAGAGAGAGAGAGAGAGTATCAATTAAAGTGCTCGAAGCGCTGAGCGCTTATGGTGCACTGCAGTTTCAGGCAACCTACCCCGCACCGACATCTAACCAAATTGATGAGCTCAAGGCCGGAAGGGGGCTGCAATACCAACCGCTATTTATAGAAAACTCTGCGCTTCGTGTTGTTGATTGAAGGCAATGAGGTCCATTAGAGCCAGTATTGTGTTATCATAAGATTGACTTTACATGCGCTATCGGAGGCTAGAGCAGAGTATGGGACTCCCCCAAGAAGTGACAGTAGCGTCCATTCTCCCGCAGCGCAGAGGTTGTATTATATAATTCCAAAAAAAAATTGAAACGAAAGATGTCTCCATAGAAAGCTGAGGTCTATACCAATACAAACAGCATGCCCCACCTCATATGGCCACAATACTGAATCTAAGGGAATCAGAACGTAAATAAGTAATGACCGGAAGACAGCGGAACAACTTGCTTGTGGTGTGAGTCATTAAACATATGACGGAATCTGGAAGAAAGAGGCCCTGAAGGAAGATAAGGTTTGGTCTGTGGATGTCCCGATAAGTCATATAGGCCTATTCAGATCATCTCGGAGTCTTTTGTTGTGCTGCCAACGTTTGGAAACGATTGCTCACTTCCCCGAACGGGATGAAGGGGCTCCGGCTTAGTCTTCGTGTGCTATCTATGAACGAAATGCCCAGATTTGTTCACGGCTCAGGTTGAGTCATAAAAAACTCAATAAATCATCTTACCGGCTCATGTTATCCAAATGGGTTTATGGACCGTATCGCCAATGAATATCAAATGGCTTCTGTCTGACTTCACGCTGGTGGGAGAACCTATTATCCTTATACACTCTTGGGTCATACCAAGATAACCTTCCCATTCTTTGAAGCGGTATTAAAACCAGGCTTAACGTCAAAGAATATCGTGCCCAGATTGATGTAGTCTGACAAATGTACAATCTCAGATTCATTATCTGTCAAAGGATTAGGAAGAGCCCCACCTGGGTATCAGATAACTCACTAACCTGTGATCATAGTTCTTTTTAAAGTTCACCTCCAAGCTGACTTCATGAGATTCTCGTTTTTCCCCGTGGGACAGAGGAATATTATTCTCGCCCCCGAATAGACCGTGTAGGTTTGGAAATTGGTTAAACTCAATCCGCGGAAGTAGACGACTAAGAGAGTTCCTTCATTTGTCTTAGCTTAAGAGAGGATTGAAAACGAGAGAATCACTCACCTTCTCGAGATTAGATATCGGGCCTTCTATTCTCATGGCTTGCGGTTAGATGAAGCAGTAAATCAATGTAATTCCCTAGCCGATATCTACCGCAGTCCACCCCGCCTTCTATGGTCTTCCATACGACGCGATTCGAGCAAAATCCCCGATACATATATTAAGCGTGGCATGGGTGCATAAGTGTGGGTCACAATAGAGCGATGAAACCGGCGGATGTCTTGAGCGAGTCTTGAAAATGAAGACGCCTTTGATGCTCGAGAATCAGGAGTCCCATATCCTTTAGTCAATAGCTACCGCTGGAGAATTAGCGAGAGGAAGAGTCGCTGCTAATTGTAATCAATGGAGAAATATACTGAGAAAGTAGAAACGTCAAGCCACGAGACGCAGCATGTGTCAATGGGGGGTATAAAACCAAGGTTTAAGGTACAGCCAGGGTCATGACAGATGTTTTTCGAGAGTTTCTCCAGCATATCGAGGTTTTGAGAAGAACACCGCTGAAATCGAAGTTGTAGCCCGCAGCCTTGGCACACAAACCCAAGGAGACAGTAGAGATGAAGGAATATTACGAGCGTGGGTGTACGAGATCTAATCTGGCAAGCAAAAGGAATCTAATGACTGAATCAGGACCCTTCTCCGGTATTGATGCATTTGTAACGATCACTGAGCTGAAAATATTTGACTGTGATCGGGTTTCCTTTCGTAGTGTTCATGAGACTAAGGTCATGGATTGAAACCACAGGAAGAGTTAATGACAAGTCATCGAGCGAAGTATTAGATGACACATTCTTTGGCACTACCAAAAAAGATAGGCCGTATAAACGAAAGAGTACATTACCGCTCCTATGGATGGAGTAGCAGCAGAAGCCGTTTCCCTTCTATTTCTCGGTTAATCGCGGACAAACGGGAAAAGATTAATCTTCAGTGAAGATCATACGGGTCTCGGCTAGACAGCATACATCTTTGTGCAAGTACCTGTGGTCCAAGCGTAGGATCCGGAAGTTAAACTTGTTCAGCCTCCTAGATTTATTTGGTGGGAATTATAAGTGGTTAGAGTTTGAAAGAAGAGGATTCCTGACTTACTGCCTCCCTCGTTTTAGAAAGGAATTGTAGTATGTCGCAAAAATCCAAATTTCCGGATATGGTCTGATATGGTTCATGACTTGGATCAGGAGAAAAAAAAGTGTTTAGATTCTGCTAAAAACGCTGCAGACGAAATCTGACACAGGAGGAAAAATCCTGATAATACCTGATGGAGCCTGATCAGGCTTCTTCAGGACCCTTCAGGGCGTCAGGTAAAAAGGATTTTTGCGACATAGCTATTTAACGCTACGGGCTTTAGGAGAGTAAGACATGAGGTTGAATCATAAACTGCTTCAGTTCGCATGCCCTTTATCCGCGGTGAATCTCACCGAATACAATTAAGGTGTACTGCCAAGTGTGGAACGATTTCTGAGAAACTCTTGAAACGGAATCTCTGAAAGGTAATGGCCACACCTGTGAAGCTCGATAGAGCATACACTGTAGTGGAAATCGACGTACATTTCAGGTTTGCGAAGGATTCGAGCCTTTTCGCCATCCTTGTGTCATCCTCTTCAAGTATAATCTTGAAATCCGGGTAGGGATAAGATACTCACAACTATATCTTACCACACAAGAAAGACTATGAAACCGCTACTGAGATCGGTAAACGTCTTTGAAAAGTGACAACTGGTCCGCACCTACATGTATAGCTGAACAACGAAAGGAAACGAGGGTTACCCATATTTGCATCGGAGGATCCACATCAGTGATGAGGGACACAGAGTTTACCAAATGTGGAGTGAGCGAGTGAAACCTATGTGTCATCGACTATATTGGTAATATCGCGTCGGATGTCCAGGGATGGTGATCTTACTTCAGAAAAATGAAATCCAAACATTACAGAGCAAACTTAGTTTCTTCCGATACCTCCGATGCATATTATTCTTCATTTGTAATCCAAACCAGTCTCTCGTTTATTGTGACAGAGAATTTCGCCAAGTCGGACATTGGCAACGGACATTATGGAGTCATGAATTTAAATACCTGGAATAAAACAGTTATTGAATACAAACCGGAGTTGAAGGAGCGCCATTAGGCGCCCATACACGTAATCCCGGTCTATCATGGGTTCAAGTAATGTTACGCTTACTTCCCTGTTGCCGTATATCTTTACTAACATCTTCTGTTTCCCTCAACACCACCACTCTCTTTCCCCGTCACACAACAGGTCTTTCTACTAGATCAATTTCCTCCAACATCGACATGAGTATCAAAGAAACCGTTGAGGTGAGTCGACATGTTATCGGGATCGCCGTGGAAAAGGCCTCTGACGCATTGTTGTCGACGGGGAATTAGAATACCATTGCAAACAATAAGGTTGCGATATTTTCCAAGTCCTACTGCCCTTATTGCAAGTGTGTTGATTTTATTCTTCATATTGTTCGAGATCTCATTCGCTTTCAGGAAGGCAAAGGCGACCTTGAGAGAATTAGCCAAGGAGGAAGATATCGAGATCCTAGAGTGAGCACAATTAGAGCAGGGCTTATTACTTCGAAAGAATTGGGACGATATTTGTAGGCTTGATGAAAGAGAGGACGGCTCTGATATCCAGGCGTATTTGCTCGAGAAGACCAGCCAGCGTACGGTCCCCAATGTCTTCATCAGTGCGTTTCTCTCCTTCGAACTGTTCTTAATCGTCGAATAACGTCTTCTTCCCCAAATAGATGGCAAGCACGTTGGAGGAAATGACTCCGTCCAGGCTGCCAAGTCTACTGGTGAACTTCAGAAGCTCCTTGCAGTGTAGGCTTTCCAACCCATCTTCTGTATAATACCATTATGAAACGATTGTCTTTCGCGTCCTCTACCGGTTGCTTTAGAATCCCGTCGTCAAAGATTTGAGGTAAGCATTGTATTGTCTCAGTGAAATATCCCCCTCAACCGCAATGCTATCTGAAAGACTGTATCCATGAGGGCCGTAAAGGGCGAGAAGTTGCACTGCGAAGAATCTAACATAAAGGAATGCAAATCACTGCGTATCGTATCATGTCTACAAGTTCTTGTTAAATTTGTTAAATTATTCGGGATATTACACTGTCGGTCTCGTTCTACCGGTCTACCTCGCTATAGGTGGAGCAAAACATAAATGAATAGTGAATACAATAATGGTCTGATTACGTACCCGAACACAAGGTCCTAGTAGAACGTTTGAATAAACACTGCAAGCAATTAAAAGAATAGCGAGACACACCATCGTCCCAATGATTGCTACGGCGTCAGCCATCATGTGCTGCGAAAGTAGTATACAAGTTCAGAACATCCAATCTACCGAGATCAGTTCAAAACATCTTACATCTAAAGGAGTTATGAGTTATTTGGTACAATAAGAAATAATCTTTATACGTACTTCTCATCATGAAGTCCGCACCAGCAAGGTGTGCGAAGCCAGGTGCACGGATCTTGCATCTGTATGGGCGGTTGGAGCCGTCCCTGAAAAGCAAAGACGCCAGTGGTACCGAAGGGTTTAGCAGAGGAAGACATGACATACGAGATGAGGTAGACACCCATTTCACCTTTCGGTGCTTCTATGGCGGAGTACGTTTCACCTAAGAGCGTCATAAGCATTGAAGATAACTACCACTTTGCGTGCGCATACCAGGAGGAACAGAGTAACCCTCACTGAAAAGCTATGACAAAATTGGGCTTAAACAAAGATAGTCACAGTAATAGGATGTACGAACTTTGAAGTGATGGATCAAGGACTCCATGCTTTCCTTCATCATTGCACGCGGCGGCGGCACAAGCTTGTGGTCATCCACCTTAATCACACCGGTCGGCATCTTGTTCAGGCACTAGGATGTAACGTCAGCTCTGGTGCCACAGCAGATTTTGACAATAGAACCGACCTGAGAAATAATCCGTAAACTTTCTCGGAACTCTTGTACACGGCAAAGGTAACGATCATAACAGTCTCCATTAGTTCCAACTGGGACATCGAATTCCACCTGAATTTACATTTGTTAACCACTTCTCGAACACAGAATAACAGGCCCACACCTCATCATATTTGTCATATGGAGCAACCTTTCTCAAATCCCACTTGACACCACTTCCGCGCAACATCACTCCCGAGAATCCATAATTCAGTGCTTGCTCCGCAGATACAGGTGCAATCCCGATAGTTCGGTTTTTCCATATACGATTGCCCGTCACGACTTCCTCAATTTCGTCAATTCTGCTCGCAAATTGCGTCGACCATTTGAAGATGTCATCTAGCAGACCATGTGGGAGATCGAAGGCTACGCCTCCTGGACGAACGTAGGCCGCATGTAAACGAGCACCAGAAACGCGCTCGTAGAATTCCATGAGCTTTTCCCGCTCTTCGAAACCCCATAGGAAAGGAGTTAGACCACCGACATCCATCACGTGTGTTAGGACGGCCATCAGATCTGGAGAGAAAGTTCAAGCAAAGGTCTTGTCAAGAGCAGATTACGATGACATACGATTGAGGATACGCGTGATTTCTCCAAACATGGTACGAATCCATTTGGCACGTTCTGGAACCTCAATGTTCAAGAGCTTTTCCACAGCTAATGAATAGCAGAGCTCATTTGTCACTGGGCGAGTGTATGAGTAACTGAAGGCTAGGGTGAGGCTGATATAACGTACTCATCGAGACATAGTCCAGACGATCAAAGTAAGGTAACGCCTGAATATATGTCTTGTATTCGATGAGTTTTTCTGTTCCACGGTGAAGAAGACCAATGTGCTGTAGGACAGAAGGAATAAGACGGAAGAAATAAGCCAAGTGTGATTAGGGAACGACGAAATAGCCATACCGGGTCCGCACGTAGAATCTCCTCTCCATTCATCTCCAAAATCATACGTAATACACCATGCGCAGCAGGATGTTGTGGTCTATCAAACATAAATTCAGTCGTCTTCCAGTGTTACTCACCAAATATGTAGCCTACCCGAAATTGACTAAACCATTCACCAGCATTAGCGAAACCTCCCAAACAGACAATAAACATTGCACAAACCCGTGAAATGCTTCATCGCTACATCTTTCCTCATATCGCCCGTCTCCGCCAACAACGCCTCTGGCGAGTGGGCCTGCCTATCCTCAACAGTCTGACCTTCATGATACACGGCGGTTCGCTTCCCAGGAGCGGGGGTTTCGACAGCATAACCTCGAGTTGCAAATGGAATTATTCTGGGGGATAGGCGTGGAAGACGTAATGGTCGACGAAGGAGAGATGTCGCCATTATGCTCTACAGGATCGAAAGGATGTCAACTATGTCGAGGCGTGTGGGCGTGTGTGGGGCCACTGGGTTCCGACGGAATTCTAATAGTCTTTTCTTCGGTTAACATCCCATCCATCTTTGCTGCAATTTCATCTTCCTCGTCATGAAATCAGTGTCATATATTGAGGCCCTGAATTTTTTGAGAGGGAGCTTTCGAACACGGTCACTTGGGTACTTGAATTTCTCTAGGATCCGACAATCTCGAATGATAGCTTATACCTTTTCTAGCTCTTTCATACAGAAGGTAGACAGTCTTCAATAATTTAACATTGGTATATATTTCCAAGGATTTGGCATAGCGATCTTCTTGCAGAGGGTTGACAATTTTTTCTTTCCACTGAATGAAGAACCAAACAAATGGCCACCACCTGCGTTCAGAAGCATTATTCTCGTCATACATTTTCTCGAATCCAGATCCATAGTCTCAAATTTTTGAATGATTTAATATTTGCCCATCACATTGGATAACTTCGACATCTCGGCCTCCGAACACCCACGAGGCCCCTTCGAATTAAACAGTATATCTGACGATTCGAATCATGGCAGCTTCAATCCCTGGGTCTTGGATACAGGCAAGCTTCCAGTATCTTTCGCGCTCTCTACCAGGGGTTCCCCTTGGATTTTGCCATCTCACTTGAGGCTGGAGAATCACGGTTATCTAGCTCGGGGACAAGTATATTCCTCAACTCTTCGCCAAAAACTCCCCGATCCGGAATATCTGCCTGAAAAGAGAATTGATAAGTTCCATCAATCTCCTTACCGAACTCCAGCCATTTATTCGAAGCACCATGTGCACATTTCAAATTACCCTATATTTATGAACCATTTGAACATCCATAGATCTTCCCAACATCGCAAATACTAAGACGTCTTCTCAGGGAACGTGTATGAGCATCGTTTACACGTTATTCTCGGACATTGCTCAATCAGATCTGGTGCGAATCTGTATGTGAATAATCCTACACAGCAACAAAACATTATTAAATATCGAAAAACACGAGTATAAAACCAGCTGAAGAGTTGCAAGAGGAAAATATTTTGAAATTCTCTGTGCGATAAATTAAGTCAAGTGTACTATAACCTGATAACACCGCCTGAATCCATCCCATTCGGAGCTTTTGAGGGGACAGGAGGAGGCATCCCATCTGAAAGTTCTCTTGGACCAGCAGCATCTTCTTCGTCCAGCGAAAACCTCGGGTCAGGCCCATCAGGTCCATCTCGGAACATGGCCTCCTCCTCCTCCCTAGCCAAAGGAGAGAACCCATCTCCCCGCATGGGACGACGGAACCCGCCACCAGAGTTAGACCTCGGCCAAAGATCTTGAGCGCCGCCACGAAGATTGTCCCGAATGTCACTGAGCCAGTCAAGGAATTCGGAGAAATAATGTGGAATGGCGGAGAGGGGTATGATGGAGAAGCGAGGGAATTGGTCGAGACCTCGATAACCTAAGGCAAAGCGACGGTAGATGACTCCGGCTACAATGTAAGCCATAAGGAGAATCAAGAGACTGGAAAGAGGGTCAGGTTATCTGCTCGTGGAGATAAGGTATAACACACATAGCAGCGAGTACGGATATAATAGCACTCCCTGGTATTGAGGTGGGACAGGCGAGATGAGTCTTCCACTCAAAATAGAATGCACACGAGGTATCATCATCCGGCGGTAGTTGGGCAATAAAGACAGGTTCACCTGTAGGAGTAATCGTAAGATACATAGTTCGGAGCAAGAGAAAATTTTCATTACCAGCACGATAAACGCTTTCATCGCAAATAAAACGAATCGCTGTCGAGGCGCTCTGAGATGATTTTCCCTCACTACAAGGTGAACCATCCGACAGAATCAGAACAGGGTTCCCATTTCGGACAATAAGCGTTGTATTGACTTTTCTAGGAGCACATCAATATATAAGTACAAACAAGAAACCCAACAAAGAGAGTACATTACCCCATTGACTGGTCCCCACGTGCTCCTCTGTAGACTGCGCCAGCAGTCTTGGGATGGTCGAGAGCCCACGTCTCCGAGTTTATAGATCCACATACATTGAGCTTGAATTCTCTTCCCGTATATGATTTTACGATATAGTCATTCCTAAAATACATGATAATCATTACAAGTAAGTATCGTACTCCCGACTGCGCGTGCAAGACAAATCGCAGTTCCGCAACTCACTTAGATGTTAGAGAGCTCAAATCATAATAATTTCCATTTTCCTCGACAGTACAATTCGCTTGTTGAGCAAAGGCGACTGATCTACTTGCAATTAGGGTGAGTAGAAGATTTCGAAAGAGCATGAGGACCGATCCAGGCTGACATAAACTGTGCTTGCTGACTAAACGCCCGCTACTGTTACTAGCACAAGCACAGCCTTTAGAAAATCCCCAACAGATATCCATCTCAAAATGATGTCAGGAGACTTAGAACTTGAACCAGACATATTTTCAAAGTCTATGAATCAGTAAATGTTGCTCCATTTTTTTTGTAGCCGGCTTCCCTTTCTTCAAAGCCGCGGTCGAATGAATGGTACAAGCGAGCAATATTGGTCGTCGGCATACCTTGGTTGCTAATTCTACGACCGAGGGGAACAGTTGGTGTATAGAGAGACGTGTCAGCCTGTCCGGGAAATGAATTTACATCAGTATACTTGAATTGGATAAAGGCATGCAAAGCCTTACACGGGGTGATCAGCGTTCGAGCTATTTTCAACTGGATCAGCAACAGACGCAACGGCAGCATAGCCCGTTTTCCCTCCGTTGGTAATAAGAATTTGACCGTTTGGAAGCAAAATCAATTCTGGCATGATTCTAGGCTCCAGCATTTTCTTAACTTGCCATCCCCTCGCGATACCAGCAGGTGTCAACTCAACACGGCTGCATTAATCAGTTGCCGGGTCTTGGGAGGAAAGTTGTTCAGAAGGAATCTGATCGCTGGTAGTTGTACGGCCACAGATTAGAACCTCGCGGGTAAAATTTGGAGGTGAGAGTGGAAGGAGAGCGGCGGAACCATCGAAAGGATTAGTAAACCTAACACCATTGGGAATAGGAGGTAGCATAGTTGTGGTATTCCTTTCGATGTCGTAGATGGCCGAGATGTTGTTCGCACCGATGAAAACCCTGCCATCTGGAAGAGCAAATGTTCTAATAAAGAGTGAGCCATATATACTTTTTCATGTTGTTATCAAATTACCTCGGGAAAAGATTTGCTAGACCAGATTGAACCAAGAACGGAGAAGGGCGAGGAATATCGTTGTCCTTAGGCGGGAAGAATTCGATCGTGTTGGCAGGATCCGTATTGTAGAAAGGTGTCGGAACATGAATGCCTCCAGCAATCATCTAAACTCAGAATGAATGCAAGTTCCTTTCCTGGAGAAATTGCACCTACCAAAGAACCGTCAAAAATCCTTACTGAGGATGGATGCCCAAAGTAATCGATGTCCTGGGTTCTTTCAAGAGGATATACTATTCGTTCTACACCACTGGGATAATCTTGAGGACATGCTAAACCGAATATCTGCCAGGTGGCTACACAAACCGTAGAACACACCTTATGAAAAAAAAGCATTTTCGGCACGCAACCTTCGTACCATTGAAGATGAGAAAGACGACCAAGCATGACCGCTGGATACGATAAATCGGAATTATTCACTTTTATTAGGGCTGGGGGTCGTTCTATTCATGGACTCCATATGGAACTGCGGAAACTTACGAAGAGAATAGAAAGCGAATGCCGAACGAATAAGCCTCCGGCACTGTACCTGCATAATGGTAAGACAAAGCCGATCAGATACTAGCTAAAAAGACTCACATTTCTTGCGAAATGCCCCCCATCAAGCTCTAATTAAATAAGGCTCCCAATGGCATAGATAGCGTCAGGCAATGCGAAGGTCTGCGCAAACATGTCAAACGCTGCCCACGTTCCAGCTGCATGAAATTGATAAAGCTTCCCCGGAGTCGAGGGTCAGTTCTCGGTGAGTGTTCTGGACATAAGACGAAGCTAGAAGTGTTTTGAGAGCATTTCGACCTCAGAAAATAAGCTTGAGAATGGCGCTATGAGACTTGCAGAACTTGAGCCTCTATTTTCCTTGGCGGTCATGCTGTGAGAGATAGGTGCTATTTTCAGATTGTACTGAGGAGCATTCGGATTCATGGACTAGCAGAATTGATATGTTTTTTTTTTTCAATTTAAGTGTCCTAAAACAACAGGGATATGTATGTATTCAAGTCAACAGGAACTATGGGGGAGTACGACAACCAGGTAGAATATATCGAATGGCCTACGAAAGTCCATAAATTTACGAAAATTATTAGGCGTAATAGTGTTAATAGAATAGCTGGGATTGACTCGGTTGAAGAAATTGCCGAAGGATTTCACAGTGTTTGAACCTGGAGTGAGTAAAATATTGTGTACAACCTTGTGTCCTTGCAATTGCAATGGACCAGTGGCGGAAATCGGCTCAATTTAACGATTTATAGGTACGGAACGATGAGGCATATAGAAGACCTCACCATTATATCATCCAGTGGACGGTTTATAGTCGCAAAACGATTGGTGCGAGTTAATTTACGCATTCTTATCGACGCGACCTTGTACACAACATCGTCATTCGTCGGTGTTAGCATAGCCCAAAGGGTGGAAGGGATACCTATAAAGATATGTAAAGAGCAAGCAAAATCCGATGGAAGAGTCTCGGGGCGTTAAGTATTACTTATATGATCCAAAGTCTTAGCAAAAGACCCTTTGGGCGTCGACGGTGGCGTCTAAATATTGCGTCCAAGAGCAATGATTGGGATTAAATATATAAACAAGGCGAGCAATGCCGTAAGTAACCAATTATTTGAATCTACGTACGCGGGCCATTACAAAGAAAAGTTGGCCTTTTGCATTCCAACAAAGAACCACAGCATCCCACTCTTATATTCAGACCACTTGGAAGTCTTCCGCATCCAAAGTAACATCTTGCGAGTACAAGGCATCCTCTCCATTATCCACTCTGGTGACATTGAGTACCTGATACCACCATCCGAATCAGTTTCCATATCGATACACCGAGATTTTGCTTAAACATACCTCAAGACCTAACAGACTACCAATGGCAGCAAAGGAGACTTTAACTGGGAAGAAAGCGTCCACTTCTTCGCCCCCGACGCTGAATTCCATACTTCCGGTAGGTTCGCAAGGAGTTCCATCATCGCCAGCAGTTTGGGACACAAGGGGTATAGTCCATTCCAATGAATGGGATGCGGGGTTGACTGACCATTGGCCAGCGTAGCCCGGTGTGACGGTTGGGTAGGAGCCAGTACTATAAATCATTGATTAGATTTTGACACGCTAAGAAGAATATGGCCTTACGGCAGAGGAATTGAGATGACAACATTGTGTAGGGCGAGTTTGGGGTTTTCGAGTTCATACTCGATGTTCACTTCGCAAGTTCCATCGTTACTTGGCGTCGGCCAGACATTGACTGAATGAGTTATCAATAGGCAAGGATAAAGATATGTAGAAATTTGCATACTAGACAAAGGTAACAAACTCTCATCTCTTCCTGAGTATCTCCATTTGAGGACACTCAAGGGCTGGCCAACTGGAAAAGCGCGGTTCGAGTCCTTCAAAGCAACGATACGTTCATTTAGCTGGAATTTCCCAACGTTTGGATGCTGCTTGAATTGTAGGTCATTTGCGGAAGAGGTTGGAGCTGCGAGTCCAAGCCTAATTTTGGCTTTGGCAGGGTCGGAGATGCTGAGGTTAAGATCCCCTCGAAGTTCAAGTGACTTCAAGCCACCTTCACGAAGGAGATGGAGTGTGAGATGTTCTCTAATCTGGACGTGAACACTAACGAAAATGTTAGAGATGTTCAAGATTATTAAAGCTGAAAACCTACCTTTCATGGACTACGGCAGGAAGTTGAACAATATTTTCAACCACGGGCTCGGGTTCAGGTGCCAAAGGGGTAGAAGGAGCCGAAGGTTCATCAGCTTCACCACCCAGAAGGTCCGCTAGATCCGCACCAGTCTTCTTCTTACTGCCAAGCTTCATACCTGAGCCCTTGAATGCTGGCGGACGCAAACTCGATGGTACGGGGCTCTCCGTACGCTGAGGGGTAACAGGAGTGGGTTCAAACCGAGGAACAGCAGAATAACCACTGCTTGAGAGATAAGAGGACGATCCACCGCCGCCACCAGCGGCACGCTTCTGTTGTTCGCGACGTTGCATCTCGAGCTGTTTTGCACGACGCTTAAGTTCCTCCTTCGCTTCGGCTTCTTTATTCTACAAGATGCATGAGCGAACTAACGTTTGTCTGGATATTTGGGAAAACGCACCCGAGCAATGATTTCCTGTATCTTCTCCTCGTGACTCTCCATCTCTAATATGTTCTTAACTTGCATGAGATTGATATTCTCCCTATATCCTAGGCTGACTATCTCATCAAACGCGCCAAGGAGTTCGAAAGCATGTTTCGAGATTTCGCGTTCCTCTGCAGACCGACATAAATCGGACACAACACGAGCAAAGAGATGAAGTGTATCGATATCCTGGAGGATGTTTGATGCTTTATTTGTGATAAGGAGGATGTAGAGTTCTTCAAGGGGCTGATAGACATAGCGAACATCAATTGTTTCCACGGAGGTATGTTGGGTATTGGCAGGGATGAGCTTGGGGAACGAAGTAAGTAATGACTCTATACGAGAGCGAGGCATTTCCAAGAACTGGCGGGAAAGAATAGCTATATATAATATGACTATGAGCATGTAAGTTGGCTAGAACGTGTTATAGCATAACATACGTTTCCCCGCTTTTGTGACTATCGATGCTGCCAGGACAACCTGATAAACATGGTCAGATGTTATAAGAGAAGCAGTTATAATGCGTTACCATTGTAAACTCGTAGAACAGGCAAAGAGCTAGAAGGAATATTGAGAACAACACCTGTTGACGTTGTTGTCGTGGCCGAAGGGAGCCTAGCGCCCGTTAAGTAGGATGACGCCCATAAGCACCCACACCGAGAAGGGAACTAGCCCAGCAAATCATCGGGTTCAGAACTGGCAAATAATCTTGAATGTAAATTATCCGGCTCTTGCTCTAGTTTTCCCTTCGTATTCATGACGAACTACGGAATTCGTGGCGCGGCTCGCTAAATTAATAAGTTACAACTGTTTGCATTACGTAAGGCGGATCGCACGATCACGTGGTTTT
>Ga0157379_10001805_pt1 | contig 17659 bp, 17 predicted proteins | sample S25metaG_FD_121802 | JGI IMG/M metagenome (GOLD analysis project Ga0157379, IMG submission 121802) | Switchgrass rhizosphere microbial communities from Kellogg Biological Station, Michigan, USA - S2-5 metaG | ecosystem: Host-associated > Plants > Roots > Rhizosphere > Soil | place: USA... | reverse complement strand
AACGAACTGGTGTTAGCGAGGAGTGCGATTACGAGTAATGGTGAAAATTTCATCGAGATCCTTTTTGGTAAAAACAATTGGTGTGAGTTTCTAAAAAACATCAGTGCTGGGGATGGCGGCAACGGGCACTGCCCCTTTATTCACCGATGATCGGCGACTTTGTTGCCGACGAGCTTTATTAAATTCTTGCTCATCGTTCACTTCTTTGCCGGTCACTTTTTCGCATTGTTGTTCATTGTCAAGAGGCATCACCTCAACTGCTTTTTTGAGGCTGGATAGGTACTTGGATAGTGCAGAATGGCTCACCATCTGTTCGGCATTCATCAGTCCAGAGTGCATCAAAAATTTCCGTGCGGCAGAGTTGTCCAGATATTCATCGTCAGTCTTCCCAACGCATTGCCATATTCGAAGCACGGCATCAGCATCATTGCTTTGGCCGATGAGTGAATTGCAGACCGTTAGACGGCCGCGAAGGGCCGCAGATGCTTTTGTCTGATTATCTTTGTCTAATTTTTGAAACTCGAATTCAAATTCTGAGGGTGAATATGCCGAAGGTGAATAGACTTCCATGCATATAAGTTGTGCATTGCTCATAAGAAGCGCAAGCATTAATATTTTTGAAAATTGCATAAAAATTCTCCTGGTGTGTGTGAAGTGTGTTGTTAACCCGGGGGCTCTGACATTATTGAGCTCAATGGTAAATGAATGTACCCGAATTAGCGGCACAATTCAAAAAAAAGAGAGCATCAACATATATCAAGTTGGTGCTCTCTTTTTGTCAAAACAAATTAATTTTTTGTCCTCTTTACGCCGTGACAAGCCCCGGATTTTTTTTCTCAAGATGAGCCATCAGCGATTTGACGGTATTGAGAGCTTCAGCTTCCATTGGTTTCCTGCGCATTGCAGTTAAAATTGCATATGCCTCTTTTGGTTGTTCAAGACTTTCATAGCATGCTGCGATGCGCAGATAGACATTTGCCGGAGCGGTTGGTAGTTGGCCTACTTTTTCAAACCATTTGAGTGAATCTTTGTGGTTGCCTAAGCTGAATTGTGCTTCGCCGAGGTTGTACCACAAGCGCGGATCATTTTGATTGTGCGCATACAGCTTTTCATAAAATGCGATTGCTTTTGAATACTCTTTTTTCATGTAGTAGGTGTTGCCAAGATTGAAGAGTGATTCAGTGTCGTTAGGATTAATTTCCAGCACTTTGTTGAATGCAAAAATTGCAGAATCATATTTTCCAATTTGTAGACTGCATTTACCAAACGAATTAAAGCCCATCTCATTATCAAGATCAGCTTCAGTGCAACATTTTTTGAAGTATTCCCATGCTTTCTCTTGCTCATTCAATTCAAGATGCAAGCGACCAAGATTGAAGTATGCCTTGCCATACCATGGGCGCAATTCAATTGCTTTGTGGAGTGCTATTTTTGCTTGCTCATATTCTTTTTTACGCATGAAGAATGATGCAAGATTGTTATATCCCTCTGGATAGAATTGATTAATTCTCAACCCTTGCAGCATCGCTTCAATGGCTTTATCATTGTCGCCCAATGCGGCGTGCGCAACGGCAAGATTGTTGCATGGATCGGGATAGTATTTGTCCATGGCAATCGCTTGTTGGAAATAAGGGATCGATTCTTTGTATTTTTGCTGACGCTGCGAAAGTTCAACACCATAGTTATTGTATGCGCGTGCTTTGCCGGGAGCATTCTTGATCATGTTTTCCCAAAAATCAAGACCAGAGCGCCACACCGTGTTGCGTTGCATGGTCATTAGGCTGAGTGGCACCGCGAGAATTGCGATTCCTGCAAGGCCAAATGCATGCTGGTATGCCGGCTTTGATTCTTTTGCCTGTATGCGATTCCCAACAAATTCAGCAAGCATCACAAGTCCTATCGCGATCACAAAGAGCCATCCGAGCGATGCGGGATATGTTTTATAATCAACTAATAATTCTGGTGATGGCACGATTGTTGAGCGTGGTGCAATTGCAATAAAAAACCAGAGCAGACCGAATGAGAAAATATCAGTGCTATTTCTGCGCAGCCGATAAAAAATAGTTGCTATCAGTGCAACGAGTGCCAAGAATGGTAGGATGCAATCGGGTGCAAAAAAGTGTTCAACAAGTTTCCAATCATATTCAACACTGATACCAGCTGGCCACAAAAAGATCCACAAATAGTGCACAATCACTTTGAATTCAGAAATAAAATAATGGAGCGGTGTGATGGTGTGCGTTGGATCTTTGGTGATCACATTACCAATATTATTTTTCGCTTGCATTTGCAGGCCAAGAATCTGGCCAAAAAAGTGGGGCTTTAAAAAGTAGACATAGCATCCACCAACAACGGTAAAGAGGCCGAGGTGTAGCCATTTGCGTTCTAATAATTTTTTCAGTGATCCTTGTGCGACAAAAAACCAATCAACGAGCAACACAAGAAATGGTGAAATGATTGCGATTTCTTTGCTGCCAGAACTGAGTGCGCCGAGTCCATAGAGTAGGGCGACAAGGCTAAAATATTTTGCATTCGTTTCTGCGCGAGCCAATTTCAGAAAGGTGAGTGTGATGCCCAATATGAACATGCAAGCCATGCCTTCAAGTTGCCCTTGAATCACATAGGAAACTGTTTGCGTTTGGACTGGATGTACCAAGAAAAGTAGCGCAGTTACTATCGCAATTGTGGATGAATTGCGCGTGATAAAAGAATTATCTTTGCGATAGGAAAGAGCGGCGCGCACAATGTAATACACAAGCAATCCATTGATTGTGTGAATAATAACATTGCCAACACGATAGGGATATGGATCGAAGCGGCCAATTCTATAATGCAGCGAATTGAGCCAATAACTGATCCAGCGTGTGCCAGAAAAAAATAAATTAGTGAAGGAGTTGTGTCTGATTTGAAAGTGTTTTGTGATGTTTGCCAGATCATCAAACTGAAATTCATAATTGAGTGATGGATAGTAGACAAGTGCAGTGATGAGCGAAAGAAGTGTTGGCGGAACGAGATACTGCCACCAAGCAGTTTTGGTGTGCTTTGCGTGCATAGGAGAACCCTTTTTTTGATCCGCGCAGGCGGTGTGTATAACGAACATCCTTTTTCTATGTTCGCGGGTTAGTTTAGCAATGTGTGCTTGTTTGTCGAGATCAGGCTGGGAGGCGAATTAAAAAAAGAGCTACTTGCCTTCAGGCAGTCTTTGCTTTGTTTCGTATTCAACAATCACCTGAATAACTTCCGGACTTGCATTGTATTGTTGCGCAAGATCGAGGACCGATTGTCCCGCTTTATTGCGCAGCAAAGGATTTGCATTGTGAAAGAGAAGGAGATTAACATCCGCAACTGATGTTTTATCTTTGCGGACTAAAAAGAGGCGATGGAGTGGGGTGTTGCCATCTTTGTCTTGCACATTAGAATCGGCATTTTCACGCATTAACAAATCAAAGAAGCGGCGGTCAGGAATCAAGATCGCATTATGCAGCGGCGCATATTGTTGGAATCCAGTGCACTTGTTGAGGTTGGCTTTATTTTTCAAAAATAAACTCACTAAAAGAAGATGTGTCTCTGTTAATGATTCTGCCATTTCTCTCTTGAGTGGACTTCTTCCCAGCGCAACATCCGCCTGCAATTGCACGATGGCATTGAGGGGCGTGGTGCGCAGTGAGGGAGTGTTGACGTCAATTTTTTCTTTCAAAATTTCACGCACGGCAGGAAAGTCGCCATTCACGGCATAAAGCAGCAATGCTTTTTCTTTTGGATCTTCAGCGCAATAGAGAGCAGTTGCAGCAAAGGTGAGTGAGATGAACAATCCCAATTTTTTCACTTGCATGCACTTCCCCCTCTATTATTTATAATCATTAATCAATTTAGCCAAATCAGGGTTTTGAAGCTCATCAGCCATATCGGCCGCTGTTTCACCATCTTGATTCATTAAATTTTCATTAATACCTTTTTGCAGAAGTTCCATGCACACATCCCAACGGCCTCTGAGCACAGCCCAGTGCAGGAGGGTCCAGCCATCATGATCTTGTAAATTGATATTGATGACATGTGTATCGAGAGCCCGTATTCGCGCGATCGCCTCATGGACCTTATCTGCGGAAATGGCGATTGCTATATCTGAATACCATTGCGGTTCATTGCCGTGGGGGTGATGGGGAGCCATGTGGATTGGCGCAGGCTGCGCTGGATTGCCTAGAATCGCGGCAAGCTCTTGAGCGCCTTCATCATCACTGGTTACGGGAGAGTCAATGTCTTCAGCGCTGAAATCTTCACCCACATCCATAGGGATTGGCAGATCGGGTTGCCGATCGGATGGCTCATGGCCCTGGCTTGTTCTGTTCATAGCGGTGAGTTTTAAAAGCACAGTGCTACCGGCAAATGCCAGTAGGACTAAAATCGCTGATATATATTTTTTCCTGTTCATTTTGCCCACCTTTATTTCTAATATTAATTTATCAAGTTTGAGAGTGAAAAAGCAATGGTTTGGGCTCTTTTATCTAATTTGTAGCCCGATTTGACCGTCTGGCCGTTTTTTTCTACGATTGAACCATAGCTGGTATGCACAAAATAGCCTATTAAAGGGGCAGAATGCTCAATATCCAATCGGCCTCAATGGTCATAAACCTCATCACGTTCTTCATTGCCTACCTAGTTGCCGTCTCGGTTTCTGGGGCTTTTCGGGCTTGGGTGGCCAAAAAAGTGGGGGATCCAACAGCAGAGAGCCTCGGCTTTTTGACTCTCAATCCGATTGCTCACATCGATCCGCTCGGCTTGGCAATTCTCTTTATTTTCTATTTTGGCTGGGGCCGCTATGTGCCGATTAACCCGCTCTTTATCACCTACCCCCACCGGGGGTTAAAACTCGCGGCTGCATATTTTGCAGATGTATTTGCACATTTGGTTATGGCGATTCTTGGCATTTTTATCTTGGTCGTTGCGTTTGGCAAGCAGGTTCTTTTCACCACCACAAGCATGCTTCTTGGTTTGCGCATGTCCCACCTTTATATTGCGGGTGCGCATCCTGATTCATCATCGCTGATGGTTTCTGTGGCGTTTGTGATTGTTGCCGCCGTCTATCTGAATGTGGTGCTTGGTGTTTTATATTTCATTCGCAACGCATCGAGTCTGGCTATGATCGCACTTGCAGAACATTCATCTGACTCACAAGAATATGCCACTTTTGGATTATTTATTTTGCCGTTCATTATTATTTGGTTTTTCTTCCAGCCACTGTTGGTCTTTACCGTAAACCTTATTTCGGTTGCAGGATATTTGATGGCATGGCTGCTTGGCATTGCGTAAAAAGAAAAAATATGAAAAAAAATGTTGCTGAAACAATCGAACTTATCAAAACGGGCACCGTGCAGGTTTTGCCCGAAAAAGATTTAGTCACAAAACTTGAAAAAGGCAAAAAGCTGACGATCAAGCTGGGCATGGATCCAACCGCATCTGATTTGCACCTTGGCCATGCAGTGACGCTCGCGAAACTTAAACAGTTTCAAGATCTTGGCCACAATATTATTTTCCTGATTGGTGATTTCACGGCGCGCATTGGCGATCCAACCGGAAAATCAAAAACTCGTCCGCCTCTCTCGCAGCAAGAGATTGAACACAACATGAAGACCTACTTTGATCAAGTGGGCAAAATTTTGGACATGAAGAATGCGCGAGTGGCTTATAATTCTGAGTGGCTCAGCAAGCTCAGCGCTGCAGACATGATTGATATTGCGTCAAAAGTGACGGTTGCGCGATTGACCGAGCGTGAAGATTTTGCAAATCGTATTGCCAATAATCAGTCGATTGGGTTTCATGAATTGTTCTACCCGATTTTTCAAGGTTATGATTCTGTTGCACTCAAAGCGGATGTGGAGCTTGGGGGCACCGATCAAACATTCAATTTGTTGATGGGCCGCTTCTTGCAAGAGCAATATGGCGAAGAACCGCAAGTGATCATCACGATGCCGCTTCTTGAAGGTCTTGATGGCGTGCAGAAAATGTCCAAATCATTGGGCAATGCGATTGGCCTCAACGAAGATCCTAATCAGGCATTTGGCAAATTAATGTCCATTTCCGATACGCTCATGTGGCGCTACTTTGAATTATTGTTGCACCTTCCGGCTGCAGAAAAATCGGTGCTGCAGGAGCGCATTGCTTCGGGCAACGTGCATCCAATGGAACTGAAAAAGCAGATGGCGCGCGATATTGTTGCCAAATTTTGGTCTGCCAAGGAAGCGGATGCAGCGCGTGAGAATTTTGAAGCGCTGTTCCAGAAAAAAGATTACTCAAAATCACAAGAAGTTTCTCTGCCGAAGGGCACCGCGAAAGAATTGTGGATTGTTGATCTGCTCAAACTTCTCGATGCCATTGGATCATCATCTGAAGCGAAACGGTTGATCGAATCGGGAGCGGTGTTGATTGATGAAAGTCCAGTTCGGGATTTCAAGGCCATGATCACCTGGCATTCTGGCATGACGATCAAAGTTGGCAAGCATCGAATTTATAAGTTGGGATAAAAGAGGCGGCCCCCGGAAATTTCCAGGGGCCTTTTTGTTTTTCCTAATTGAGTGAAATTTTTGCAACTTCCTGTTTTTGCACTTCGCTGCTTATTTCACGTCGAGGCGGGTGAAGGGTTGGATTGCTTCTAAAGAACATTTCCAAATCCAAGAGTGTATGTTTCATGAAAAAGATATCAGTACGTGCTCGATAAAGCAGATCAGCAATTTCCTGATTCAATGCTTTTTGTACTGAAGATTTGAGAAAATCTTCAACAGACGTGTATTTGTTGATCATATCGCGCAGTTTTTGTGAGTTGGCATTCTCAGCAACAATCAGATAAATTGTCTGAGTGTTTTTTGCGATACCCATCATTCTTTTCTCGACGCTTGCTTCCAGAGCTTTGACGTTTTTACGCGCTTCTTTTGCAGTGGTCGCGTTCAGGCTTGCGAGCAGCTTTTCAAGATCGCGATTAATTTCAGGATTCTCTGGTTCCTCAACTTCCATACCCACATCTCTTAAAACGCCGACCAAAGCTTGAACTTCCGGATTTGCCTGCGCTTTTAATTTTTGAATATTGAGGATCGCCTCATCGATCGTTGTTGCATTGGCTTCTCTAAGCAGTGCCTGCATTTGTGGTGTTGGGAAGCTTGGGGCTGCGGATGGCGCTGGGCATGGAGGACATGCTGGACAGGAACGTGGTGCTGGAGATGGCGGACAGGGTGGGCACCCTGCTGCAACGGATGCTGTCGCAATGAATTTTGGAATCACTTGGGCGAGTGAACTATTGAATGAAGCAACGTTGGCAGCAACTTTGTCTGGGCGTTGCTCATAGGCCTCAACAAGATCATAAATTTGGTTCAGCTGAACCTGAGCTTCTTCAGGCGAGGTAGTCTTATTTTTTAACTGTGTGATCAGCTGATTGATGCTTTGGACAATAGTATTTTGCAGCGCTGGTGTGCTCATGCTTGTTGCGGCCGTACTTGGTGCTGCAAAAAGATAGAGTGTTGCACGGCACAGAACGAGTGCAACGAGTATAGCCATTATTTTTTTTGAATTCATAAAACATCCCCCTTTTGGACCTTAATCTTGAATTGAGCCTAGCAAGCCGGAGTTTCATCTTGCAATGGATTAAAAAGAAAAAGGGGTCCCCAGATGAGATCCCTTTTGCCGGGAGTTTGAATTTGAAGCGCCTAGTACTGTTTGATCCCTTCCATTATCAGTGATTCGCGGTTAGGGGTAGAGTCACCCAATACCTTGAACAACTGATTAATTTCGGCTTGACTCGGTGCAGGTGGTGGCGGTGTTGGGGCCACGCCAAGAATCTTGGCCGCCTTGCCTTCGAATGGGGACATTCCGGAACCGACGATCCTGATGTTTTCTTTTTTGATATTATTCGGAGCAAGACGTTGCGGTTCGAGTTCTGTTTTTTTTGAAATTAGCCCAGTAGAGAGCGTGATTTTAATATTTTTCTTCGGCTCGGCATCAAGCAAATATACATACTTCACGTCATTATCAATAATAAAAAAGTATGGCTTCTCAGTATCATCGATTGTTGCACTCATTTTATCATTTGGACCCAGATATTTAGCAGTTTTGAGATCGACATTTTTTGCGTCTTTACCAAGTGCGGCTATTATCCTCGACTTACTTTTATTCTGAAATTCAAATTGCCGTGCGTGCAAGGGTACGCTCAGGCAGAGCAGCAGACCAAGACTTTTAACGATGAGCGATCTAGTATTCATACCTTTTCCTTTTTTAAACCACGGTTCTTTTTCGTTCCACTATAATTATTTTCAAAACGGGAAAGCAATAGAGCAAAGAGTTTGCCAAACATTGAGATGTGGCTAAAGTAGTAAAAGTAAGGGGTTAATATTAGGGAATTAATTTCATGAACCATGGCATGCACCATGAAGTCACCGGATTTCTATTAATCAGCAAGCCACTGGCGGCAACATCTTTCGGCTGCATCAAAATTGTTCGTCGGGCACTTAGTCGTGCGCTCGATAAAAAATCCCGTGTGGGCCATGCCGGCACGCTCGATCCCTATGCAACTGGCCTGCTCATTATCGCTATCGGTCGCGTGGCAACGCGCCGCCTTGACGAGCTGAGCGGGTTGCAAAAAGAATATATGGCAACGATCAAGTTGGGAGAGCAAACTGATTCGCTCGATATCGAGGGCACTGTTATAAAAACCTGTCCATTCGAGCAGCTGACGCGCGATGATATTGCCGCAGCCATCGCCTCCTTTGGATCGGCCTATCACCAAGTTCCCCCAGCCCATTCGGCACTCAAGCATGAGGGGCAGAATTTATATAATTTGGTGCGTAAGAAGAAAATGCCATTGGAGCAGGTGCAAGAAATTGCGGTGAAAAAAGCAAAGCTTGTTCAGCTCCATGCAATCGATCTTCTTTCTTTCGAACTTCCCATCTTTAAAATCCATGCGCGCGTTTCTCATGGCACCTACATTCGTTCATTAGTGCGGGACATTGCCCAACAGGCCGGATCATGCGCCACGATGGTGGAACTTGAGCGATCAGCTATAGGACCATTCCGCCTTGAGAATGCCGTCCCGATTGTGAATATTGAGACGCTTGAGGATGTTAAAAAACATCTCATATCGGTGGATGATTTTTTTGCTAGAATGAATTCCTGACGTTAGCATTGTTCCAACAATTTCAAAAAAAAAGAGGCGACTATGTCTATTGTTCGCTGGAAGCCATTTGATTTTCAACGCGATTATTATAACGATGTTCCTGCATCTGATTTGCAGATGAAGCGCGGCAATGATTTTGCGGTGGATATGAGTGAGGATGATAAATCGGTCTATGTTGAAATACACATGCCAGGCATTAATCCAGGCGATTTAGAAGTGTCTGTGAGTGGTCATCAGCTGCGTGTGGCTGGTGCGCGTAAGGCAGAAAAAGAATCGAAAGGCAAAACCTATCATCGCAAAGAAATTCGCTATGGTGAATTTGAGCAGATGGTAACGCTGCCTGCATCGGTCAATGAGGACAAGGCGGAAGCTGAGTATGATCAGGGTGTGCTTCGGTTCAAGTTTCCGAAAAAAGAAAAAAGTAATCTGAAGAAAATTAAGATTAAAAAGAAATAAAAAAAGCCCGTCATTTCGACGGGCTTTTTTTTACAATAATCCGTGAGTTTTTTGTGATGGGTTAAATGGCGTGTCGCGCGGAATGAACGTGCTGTTCAAAAATTCCTGCACTGCATGCAGATGCGCCGTCAGATTTTTCTCATCCGTTTCAAACTCTTCGTTGCAATCGAGTGTGAGCACGGGAATGTTTTGCAATTCAGGCAAAATATCTTTTTTCTCGACCAAAAATTCTTGGTGCCGTTCATGAATTTGCTTCAGGTATGCAAGTGAAATTGCTTTTTCTGCATAGCGATTGCGTTTGCGAATTCGTTCATACGCAATTTCTGGGTCAACATGCAAATAGATAAATCCGTGGGGTGGCATGCATTTGCCCACCACGAGCAGATCGAACCATGCGCGGTAGAGTTGCCATTCGAGATTATTCATGAATCCGCGTTCATAGCTATTGCGCGCAAAACAGTAGTGCCCTGAATAGATGGAGCGCTCAACAACGCGTATGCGCTTGGTGTTCCACTGTTCTGCCAAATGCTCTTGGATGCGGCAGATCATGGTCATTGTTTCAAACGTATAGGCCCAGCGGCGCGGCTCTTGGTAGAAGTTGGCCAAAAGCGATTGCCCATACACTTCCTTTTGCCAGTTGTGTACTGGCTCGAGCGAGATGCCAATGGCTGGCATATTTTCAGAAAGTAAGCGCAAAAAAGTTGATTTCCCCGCGCCTATATTTCCTTCAAGTATATACATTTGATTTGATCCCTATTGGAAAAAATACTCCACGCAGAATAAGTATAGAGGAATATACACGAAATTTTAATCAACCAAAATACGAAGTAATCCGGGATTAATTCGCACGAGTGCCTCGCGTGCATTTTTGCTGCCGATGTGTGTGGCCAAATCGTGTGTAGTCAGGCCAGAATGGTTGCCGAGAAGGGTCACCTGGTCGCCCCGTTGCGCGGCTGGAATGTCTGTCACATCCACCATCGCCACATTCATGCAGACTTTTCCAATAATGGGTGCCAGCTGATTGTGGATGAGCACTTGCCCTTTATTTGCCAAGCGAAAATCGTAGCCATCAGCATAGCCAACCGGTATCAATGCGGCACGAGTTTCTCGCGATGAGGTGAAGGTCAGATCATAGCCGATGGGTGTGTTGGCCGGAATAATTTTGATATGATCGATGCGGGTTTTCCATTCGAGCGCCGGTCGAATTTCAAGCTCCGGATATTTTGCCTGCGTGCGTTCTTTGACCGATTGGGTTGGCCACCAGCCATAGGTTCCAATGCCCACACGGAAAAAATTGCACCCTGGCAGTTCATGCACCGTGGTTGCTGCAGAGTTGGCCGCATGAATGAATGGAATCTGGATACCCTCTTTTTTGATCTGATCCAAGAGTGCGAAGAATGATTTTTTTTGTTGGTTGGTGAAGGTCTGATCAGGATTTTGCGATTCAGAAAAATGAGTATAGATCCCCTGCAGAATTAGCGATGCTGATTTTTGGATCCGCATAATCGTACTTATTGCATCTTCAGGAGCCACACCAAAACGAGCAAGGCCGGTATCCACCTTTAAGTGTACACGGATCGCTTCTTGCGGGTGCGATTGTTCGATCGCAGCAATATCCTGCTCATCGGAAATAAGCAGTTCGATCTGTTGGCCTGCAGCGAGTGCCGGATTTCTGTCGAGGCAGCTCATGACAAGAATCGATTTTCTTATGCCCGCTTTGCGCAACATTAAGGCTTCTGAAAGATAGGCAACACACAAATAATCCACATGGGGACTCTGATCGAGGACTTGGGAAACGAGCAGAATGTCGTGCCCATATCCGTTGCCCTTTACCACGGGAGCAAGCAGACCGGTCCCTATAATTTTTTTATACATTGCCACATTGTCAAGCAGCGCAGATCGGCTGACTTCAATCCAGCTATAGGAATTGAAATCCAGGTTAGTGATGACTGCGGGGTTCTGATCGTGCATATGAGCGCTGATGCTTTGAGTGTTCATGATGTTGGCTAGTATCCGGCTTTTTTTTCATAAAATCAATGGCAACATTTTCTCATTTCTGCTATTTTAAAGATATGATTAAAAAGAATAAAAAAGCGGTTGGCGAATTAACCTATGGTATTCACCCCCTGCTTGAACTGCTAAAAGCAAAAAACCGTAAACTTATTGCTATCTACACAACCAAGCCGGTTCCTAAAGGTTGGGCGCTCATTGAAAAAGAGATGCCTCAGTATCCGGTTCAGATCCAGTATGTGAGCCGCGATGTGCTCACACGCATGGCTGAGACCACTGACCATCAAGGTGTGGTTTCTTGGGTGCAACCATTCCCTTATCGCAAAAAACCCTTCGATTCTAAAATTCAGAAAAAACTTGTGATGCTCGATGGCATTCAGGATCCGCGCAATTTGGGAGCAATCATTCGCTCTGCGTATTGTACCGGTATGGATGGGGTCGTCTTGTGCAAAAGAGGGGCAGCGCCTCTCAATGCGGTTGCTATCAAAGCCTCTGCAGGCCTTGCAGAACATATGCCCATCTATGAAGCAGCCTCAGCGCAAGCAGCAGCTCAAGAGCTCAAACAAGCTGGTTACAATTTGTATCTGGCAACCCTCGATGGTGCTGATGCAACGACCTGCGATTATAAAGAGCCAATGTGTGTTGTGATTGGTGGCGAAGGCTTCGGAGTGACCAAATCGATCTATTCGATGGGAACTCGAGTTACCCTGCCACAAAAAACGGCCGACATTTCTTATAACGCCTCTGTTGCTGCCGGCATTCTGATGTTCCTCGTGACGAATAAAAAATAATCCCGCGAGAGCATTTTTTTCCCAAAAAAATTAATCCAGAGTTTTTCTTCGAGAAACACCCTGGGGTTAAAACCATTGACTCTGCCTAAAGTAAATAGGTAGAAAATGAGTAGTGCCTGATTGCATAAATTTTTTCACACGGCCTGAAATCAGTGGTTGTGGATAAAAAAATCAGGGGGGGCAATGAAGGGACTACCATTTTCTCATCGTCACATGCTACTCGGTTGCGGTGCCATATTCCTATTCGGCGCACTCTTTCTAGTGTGTCATCGTGTTTTTGCAACCCGTTCTATTTCCTGTTCATTCGATTCCTCCATTGCGCCTCAAGCGCAACGTGATGTTCTCGATTCTTTGCAACGCCTCAAAACCAAGTCTCGTATCACCCCATCGGCGATTATTCAAGAACTCAATCGAGAGTTCAAATGGATTGATTCCGTGGCGGTCCGCCGCGCGCCATGCAATGTTGCGGCAGTTTCTGTTGCTGTTCGCCATCCATTTTGTGTGTTGAATGCCAACCATGTGCTGACTGATGCGGGCATAGTGGTCCAAAAAAATATTTATGCTGATGCGGCCGTTGCTCGGCTACATACAGTCTATGTTCCTGATGAAAAATTAGACTCCGTTCTCGTTGTCGATGTGTTACGGCGCTATCTACAAAAAATTCCAGGTCGTGTTTTTGAGCAGTATGAAGTTCATTGCTTACACGATCTTGCGGTGATGCTCCGTGATCGCAGCTGCAATCGGTTTGCAGTGATGTGCAACCCACACGAGTCACTCGATAATCAAATGCTTGATCGATGCGCACATATAAAACAGCAATTGTCTGAACGCGGATCACTCCAGGGCAAAAAACAATGGGTTGCGGATGTGCGTTTTTCAAAACAAATAGTCGTATCTGGTCATATGGGGGGAGTAAGCTATGGCTCGCACACATGTTGATGAAATAATTGCGGCAATAGATATAGGGACAACAAAAATTTGTGTACTCATCGCACGCAAGTTGCATGATGAGTCGATTGAAGTTATTGGTATCGGCAAATCGCCATCAGAAGGTTTGCACAAAGGCGTGGTAGTCGATATTGCACGTACGGTCCGTTCGATTCGCAGCGCCGTTGCAGAAGCAGAATTAATGGCTGGAATGAAAATCACCTCAGCCACTATTGGCATTGCCGGTGGTCACATCACCTCAGTCAATTCCCATGGCGTTATTCCGGTCAAGCGTACTGATGTTTCAGCAACCGACATGGAAAATGTGTTAGCTGCTGCCCGTGCGATTCCGGTTCCTGAAGGACAAGAAATTTTGCATGTACTGCCTCAATACTTTGTTATTGATCGGCGCGAAAAGGTGCATGATCCACGCGGTATGCATGGCGTTCGTCTGGAAGTGCAGGCACACATCATCATGGGAGCCACTGCAGCGGTCCAAGATTTAGTGACCTGTTGCGAGAAGGCGGGAATTTTGGTGGATGATGTGGTTCTCGAACAAATAGCATCGGCCTACGCTGTCTTGAGCGAAGATGAAAAAGAATTGGGTGTTGGTGTTCTTGATATTGGTGGTGGAACATCAGATTTTGCGGTCTACCAAAATGGTAGCATTCGCCATACCATGGTGCTTCCGGTTGCGGGAAACCATTTCACCAACGATCTTGCTATCGGTTTACGTACTACTATCGCCGATGCAGAACGAATCAAAAAAGAATATGGACTTGCTTGCATGGCCGCACTCAAACGCAACGAGCTTATAGAAGTTGCAAAAGTGCAAGGTGGCTCAGCGCGCGATGTGGTTGAATCGGCAGACATCATCTGCATTTTGGAACCGCGAGCACGGGAAGTTTTGTCCCTTGTACGCAATGAGATTCTCGAACATCACCTGCATAGCTATATTCGAACTGGCCTTGTGCTCACCGGCGGTGGTGCATTGCTCACTGGGATGCAGCATCTTGCGGAAGATATTTTTGATGTACCGGTGCGCATCGGTAACCCACGCATAGAATTTTCACTACCAGAATCTCTTGATAATCCGATGTATGCAACGAGCTATGGTCTGCTGCTGCACAAAGTGAGCAAAGAACATGATGCGCATATGCAATCGATTGATGCGCCGTTGGTCAAGCGAGTATTTGAAACAATGAAATCATGGGTTATGGACTTTTTTTAATTGAAAAAAATATGTGAATGAGAAAATAGTAAAAAAGGGGGAATCATGATTGAATTTGAACTAGACAAAAAAGGCGCGCAGACTGCGATCGCCAAAATAAAAGTGATTGGTGTTGGTGGTGCTGGGGGCAACACGCTCAACAGCATTATCGAATCTGGCTGTGCAGGCATCGAATTCATTGCGGTCAACACTGATGCACAAGCACTTGATCTTTCTCGTGCTGATCACAAAATTCAAATTGGTGTGAAATCAACTAAAGGTCTTGGCACAGGAACCAATCCAGAAATCGGTAAACGTGCTGCAGAAGAAGATATCGATAAAGTGATGGAAGTGGTTGCCGATGCAGACATCGTCTTCTTGGCAGCTGGTATGGGTGGCGGAACCGGTTCTGGTGCGCTGCCGGTGATTGCGCATGCACTGCGTGAAAAAAACATTTTGACTATCGCAATTGTTACTAAACCATTCCAGTTTGAAGGGAAACGCCGTTCTTCAGTTGCAGACAATGCTCTGAACAATGTGCGCAAAGAAGTGGACACCCTGCTTGTGGTGCCAAACCAAAAACTGTTTGATGTGGTTGATCAAAAAGTTTCTATGATTGATGCCTTCTCAATGATCAATGATCTGCTCACCCAATCAGTGCGTGGCATTTCGGACATCATCACCCGCCCTGGGCATATCAATGTGGATTTTGCTGATGTGCGTACCATCATGAAAGATCGTGGCCTTGCCGTTATGGGTACCGGTAAAGCGTCTGGCTCTGATCGTGCAGAGATGGCAACACTGGAAGCAATCTCATCGCCGTTGCTCGAAAATATGTCAGTGGAAGGTGCACACGGAGTGCTCTTTAATATCACCGGTGGCAAAAATCTTGGCTTGCATGAGATCGGCAAAGCAGCATCAATTATTTATGAACAAGCACATGAAGATGCAAACATCATTATCGGTTCAGTAATTGATGAATCGCTCACTGATGAAGTGATTGTCACGATCATCGCAACAGGCTTTGAAAAAGCAGAAAAACAGTCGCTTGATGCAGGCAAAGATGGCGTGAAAATTCAGGCAACAGTGCTTGATCGCTCTGAAAAAGCGGTGATCAAACAGGAAGAGCCAAAGCAGGTTGCTGCTCCGGTTGAAGCAGTTAAGGAAGTGGTCAAAGCAATGCCGGTTGAGATCACGATTGAAGAGAAAAAAGTGACGCTGCATGCTGATGCATTCCAAGTGGAAACACACCATGTTGAGATGCACGAAGTTGATATGGATGACTTGGATGTTCCTGCATTCATGCGCCAGAAAGAACAGCATCGCGAAGATTAATCGGCGAAATAAAAAAAAGGGCTCTCAATTTCTGGGAGCCCTTTTTTTTATTTCGTTAAGCCCTTTTCTTTGAAACTAAATAGAATTAAATGAGTGAGTTTTAAAAAGGAATCATATGAAAAAATTATTGCTCGCAATGAGCATAGTAGCTTTGCTGCAGCCAAATCTTTTTGGGATGTCATTTTCAGAGGGGCAAAGAAAGGCAGATATTTACTGGAAAGATAGAAGCAGGGGTGATCTTAACAATTTGGACAATGAGTATTCTGATAAAGCCGTTCGTGATGCAATTGATAACATCACTAATATTACCGATCAAAATGGCGAGAAAGTTGCTACTCAACAAGATCAGGAGATTATGAGAGCTCATTATAATGCGCTCAAAGATGCTTACCGTAATAACAAGTCAGTCGCAGAGAAGGAATTGATAAGAAAAGATTTTTTCTCCAACATTCAAAGCCTGCGCCAGAAGCTGCAAGGCTACCAGGCTACGACACCGCTTGCGATGCCTAAAACTTTCCAGCAACCGGAGACGTATGCCCCTGCGAAGATAGATTATTCAAAATATACGAGTGATCCCCGAATTATAGAGAGAAAACTCAGAGATGAGATAATTGAACTGCTCAAATCCCCAGGTTCTAATTTAGCAGCGATAAAAACCGCAATTGAGCAACTTACTGAGCACAAGGCAGTGTTGAACGGCTATTACCAACGACTCGTTGACGCGAAAGGTAAAAGAGGCGCATTCCTTCAAGCAGCTAAAGATTTTAAAGAATACCTTATGAGTCTGTAATAACGATAATTGAATTCGATTTTTTAAAAAGGGGCTTACAATTTCCGGAGCCCCTTTTTACACACATCCTCCATTGTGCTACCTTGTCTTTCGAGCGGTAATTAGCCGTTTTTCATTTCAGGAGGATTTTCCATGTCGAAAAAAACAGCACGCATATTTTTATTTCTGGTCACGATTGGTCTGATCCCAATGCCTGTACGCGCAGATGCCTGGGATGATATTGGTAAACCACTCGCAATCGGCGGTGCTCTCATTGCAGGTGTTGGTGGATTGATCGGGTTGGGTTCCTGGTTAGCCAGCGAAACCGATCAGGAGTTGCTCAATCGTTCGCGAACCAGCTATCAGCAGATACGCACCAATCACAATCCGCTTATTGTGAAACTAGAAAATGCCTACAACATTACCGGCTCATATCTGAATACCCAAGTGGTGCGCACGGTGAATGAACCGCTCCTTTACGATTTTGCAGGAGAATTTGTGCGTCTGCAGCAGGATGCATCTTCCTACACATCCCAATTGAATAACGATATTTCTGAACTACGTTCATTGAGTGATCGCTTGCAGCGGCGCATGAATGAGTTGCGTACTGCGTCATATCAAGATTTTTCTCTGCGCGAAATGGTGCAGCAGATGCATGCGATTCGAGAAACGATTCGATCTGGATTGCCGCATGTGGAATTGCTTCGAGATTATTTGGCAGAACATAAAACATATTTTGTGATTTATGACACAGAACATAGTGTCCGTAAAAAATATTCGCGCGAATTAGCGGTACTTTCAAACGGCTACTATGATCGCATACTCCTGCTTGATGAGATCAAGTTTGTGGTGATGGCAAATCAATCCTACGAACGGCAGATGTATCCATATTTGCATTATGTTGCTCGCTTGGAGGAACAGATTGCTATTCTGGAACAAAGCCTCAAGCGACCAGCATATAATTATGCAGATCGCATAGGTTGGGCACGGTGGGTTCTCGATAATTT
>Ga0157379_10001802_pt1 | contig 17665 bp, 15 predicted proteins | sample S25metaG_FD_121802 | JGI IMG/M metagenome (GOLD analysis project Ga0157379, IMG submission 121802) | Switchgrass rhizosphere microbial communities from Kellogg Biological Station, Michigan, USA - S2-5 metaG | ecosystem: Host-associated > Plants > Roots > Rhizosphere > Soil | place: USA... | reverse complement strand
GTAGTGGGTAAAGGAATGCCAAAATGACAACCTACCTCGAGTGCAGAAGCATTCCAATACATATTTATTAACGAATTCCTTTCCTTGTTTGCCATCCTTGCCGCCTGTGGGACCTTTCCAGCTGGTCATCGGGTATAAGTTTGCGGGATCCTTGTTCCAGTAGCGAAGAGACACTGACCGGAATGGAGGCTTATTAATCCAATCATCGTCTGTCAATTCCTCTTCGGGGTGTTCACGATTTGATTCCCTGAGCCATTTCTTTCCTAAAAATACAAAATATCACTCAGCTCTCACACAATAAACTTTAATAGCGATGCTTACCTGGTTCTATTCCCTGCGGCTCGTGAGGATATGCTTGTTGTTTGTCTTCGTGAATATCGGTGACGGGTGTTCCTGCGCTCGTACTCGATTGATGTGATTCGGGACTTTGTGAAGGCATACTACGAATATAGTTCAGAGTCAACGCCTTCAAGTGGAGAGGAAACAGCTGACTTGACTGAAAGCCTTTGCTTGGAATTGGACTGCACCGATGTGAATTTGTCGTGAAAGATGTTGAGGATATCGAGCATTCGCTTGAATACGATATATAGATGCGAAGGCGTTTAAGGTGATGCAGTGACGCAGTGACGACATGTGGAAGTGGCGCGAAAGATCCAATCCCCGAAGAACGATTGAAACCCTGACCAGTTTACAAGTACAGTTTGCTGCAGTAGCTCACTTCTGGGTGTCTGTAAGAGAAGGTGAGAATACTCAGTGAGCTTGTCATCCATTAACATTTTGTTGACGAGGTGTGAAGAGGCTGACGTCAGCACCACCCAGAACACTAGTGCATAGACCTTCCTCCCAATCGTGCCCTCATGAGATCACGTGCCATAAATAATCTTCGATAAGAGGAATATCGACGAATATCGACGTGCCTACATTGCCCGATCTCAGCTTATTATGACAGACATCCCAAGGTATTCAAATAAATCTTACTGTATACTTATTATAATTTTAATCGGACATATTTATCCCCTGCAGATCTTCATGCTCTCGACGAGTTGTGGTGAAGTTAGAGAATTGCTTCAGTGAGAAATTCTCATAAACCCACAGGAAAGGGGTCATCTCCGTCCATGAAGCTTCTGTTGTCGTTCTCCAGATCGAGGACCATTTAAATTATGAGTAGTTTGACAGTCAAACCACTCGGTGTAAAGCATTGTCACTGGTATCAATATATTGATATCTGGATCGATCCGCTATGATTACTAGTTTTTTCTCATATAATGCAAAGCCAAACCAAACCAAACACATCTATGCCATATAAAATAGACTACCGTCGGACTTTCTTTATAATGAAGTGTTTCATAGACTTCCAAGGGCGAAAGAGGCCTGATAACACGAACCGAAACTTAGAGCTGTCCGAGGAAGAACCAACTGATATTGACAGAAGTTCTGTCGCAGAGGAGGCAGGCGATAGACCCATATAAAACTGCACTTCCTCAGGTGGTAAAGAGTCCACCATGCCCATTTTAGTAAAAAGGGTGATTGCGCTTCGGACGATGAGAGTGGAGGATACATCATGTTTGCGTTCTGACCACCAGTCGAAGAAGTCCAGGAGAAACTCGAATTTTTCTTGATCTATCCCTAGCACTTGCTTGTCCACATTGGCGACCACGATGACCTCGCTGAGTATTAATATTGCCACAAGGATGAGAGCGGGTTCCTCTTCTGATTTCATGTAAGATCTGGTTTCAATCTCGTCAATGTCAGAGATAGGAGCAAAGATGGACAACAAACCTAAGAATATCTACCATCAATTTGTGTTGCTTTTATACGTTCCCAAGCATTTCCAGTATTCTGATACATCTCGGAGCTGTCTGTAAATCAGTCCTAGAACAAGTTCAAGGGATTGCTTGGCTTCGGGATACTGAAACGAGCAAAGGTACATCCTATCCACTTCGCGCAACCAGATGTTTGGGAACTGACGAAACAGTTGAGGAAACGTTTGCCATTTAAGTAGATTTTGTCGAAATTGCTTCACATGTCTGATGAGCAGCGCTCGCTCTATCGATTGGAGTGACTTTCGTCCCAGCCACTTCAAGGTTCTTCCGGTATAGTACCCAGGCCCTGGTACACCAGAAGATGAAGATGAAGATCTGAATGCTCTCAACGATCCAGTGACCTCAGTACCAGGAATGCTACTCGTGACCCGCGATAGTGGAAGGTTTTCATATGATCGAAATCGTGGAGGAACCTTCTGAAATTTGTGTCGAATACGAGTCGGTAATCTATCCAGGGTCGCTTCGGCAGCGACCTAATAGCGAAATTAAACGCATGGGTCAGAGAACACACCAAGGCATCAACCCAAATATCAAATTCTTCCGACGAAATGTGCCGATGAGGCGCATTAGAAGACTGGCGAAAACAATAGCGATGGTCATCCTGATGGCATTCCAGACTCTCAGCCAATTTATCCACGAAATGCCTCCTGAGAGAGACCTTAAACTGGACGTAACATCAGCTTCAGAATCTGATGATACCTGTTCGAGTTTGCTCACATCCCCGTCAGGAATGAACGAGTGCTCTTCTTCAATGCGGGAAAGAAAGCTATCTGTCGAATCCAGCTCCATTTTGTGAATGTGTGATGGAGTGAAAGGAGGATACAGACATTCAATACAGTGGACGCTGGGTGTTAGGGAAAGAATCCACTTAGCCTCATTTCCTACGAGCCGAGGTGTTTCTCCCTGAGACACGTTGACAATGAGAGTAAGAATAGATTGTGGGTATGTGCATGAGAATGATAATACACATCCTTGTGTGCAATACATCCAAACAAGGAGCTGATCAAGAAAATACAATGTAAAATAAGATTTCGCATTCGGTACATAGAAGTACACATGAATACTAAAAAGAATTAATGCAAATGGCCTACCTCCAGGCGGATTTGATAGCGCCCAGGGTGACTGCAACAACAGTCCATTGCCTCCACGACCACCATTGCGTTTCGCCGGGGCGTGCGTATGGAATAGGTTCGACGAACAACGCTTCTGCCTTGGCGAATTGCCTGTCCTAAGAACACATAAGTTTCATGATAATTACGAGTGAATATCACGACGTACTGTGTAGGGAGGATACCTGGCCTTCATACCAATTACACTATCAAGCCTGTAAATGTCAGCTGGGTGTGCGAGACAAATAAAAACAACCGCGAGTTTATATACCATCCAGGCGATTTATAAGCCGATCTCAGATGAGTAAAGGCAAGGAACGAATATTTTCCTTTGTGGGATCCAGCTGAAGACAGCAGATTATTATTGCCGAAGGATGAGGATGATGATGAGGTAAAACTTACTTCCAGACGCTCCTATTCCTCCGAGGGGTGTCACAAGAGCTGGGATGAGAGCGGGTTCCTTTTCAGTTGTCGCCTTTGAATGATTCTAAAAACTCACAGGCACAACCCATGATGGCTTCATTCTGCATGAACACCCCGGAAATGCTATTTTCCCTAACTATACAGAGACATTAGATAGTGAAAATAGAAGAAATAAATATGGGGCGTACCATAGTCGCTAAACTTTGAATCGGTACAGAATGCATAAATTGCCAAAGGCTGGTCGCTAGTTGGTGTATATCAATGGGCTGGAACTTATAACAAACGGAATTATTCGCTCACTGGTCTTGAACGTATTTCAATGAAGTTTCGAAGTTGTTCACAGTAATAATTGGCATTATAGGTCCGAATATCTCCCTGAAGAAATATTCTCAGACGCCAGATCCTCTGTGGTGGCCAAGGGCCACTTACTCTTCCATGAGAGAGTCGTCCCAAAGCACATCAGTGACTATGGTAGGGGCTATATATTTTTCTTCCTTGTCAGTCTCGCCGCCGATGATGATTTTTCCTGAAACGAATTGATCTCTTGTTCGAATTTGCGTCAATTTGACCCACCTTTAGTCCTGGCAAGCAAGCCGCCTACCCGTTGGAAATGTGTACCAGCAGTAAGGCGTCCGAAAGAATTGGACGCTTTCGCGTCGTCTCCATAAAATACCTTGTATTGCTTTAGGAGTGCCTGAACCAGCTTATCCTTATCCTTCTCAAGCACCAAAATATAATCAGGCGCCAGGCAGGTCTAAACGAGGATGAGGATATTCCATGCTAAAGGTAATGTAGAAGAACAGACCTGTCCGGCATTGACCATTTTAGCCCAGAGCAAACGGCGTGCTGTAAGTTCGAAATTGGCACTTGAATGGACGAAGGCAGGTGATTTGCCCCCCAATTCAAGAGTAATAGATGTTAGGTGCTTTGCGGCGGCTGTAGCGACAATACGACCAACACGTCCAGACCCTAGTAGTGACTAAGTTGAAGAAAATGGAATGATCGACATTTAGACACGAGCCTGTGTACAAAACTGATATAATTAATGAGGATCAATTGTTATCGAGCCAGTCACATCAATCACTCACTATGGTCCCATTTCAGAGCCAGAGCCTAATCGAATTGGTCGGATTTTCGCCTTATACGTTCAGATGTATGTTTTACTTACCTTGGTGGTCTCCTCTATGCCTCCATTAATTATTCTGTAAAGATCCTGAGAGATGCATTCATAAGCAAATTCGGAATAAAGAATGATTTAGCCGAGCACACCTGATCAAGATATTTAGGGAATAACTCCGCGAGTAATTTGGACGTTGCTGGGGTGAGTTCTGAAGGTTTTAGAGCGACAGTGCATCCTGCAGCAATAGCACCAGCCTATCCAGATGGGAATATAAACAAAGAGCTATTCCAACACCGAGGTTAAACACACCAAAGGTCCAATACAATATAAGGGATAGTTGTATGGACCAATGATCAGCACCGCGCCCTTTGGTTCCTTGTATACCATCGGAGAGAATACTGAGTAAGTAGGATGGAAAGGACCTTTCTCAGGCTTAACCCAAGAGTCAATATTCTTGTAAGCGTAGATTGCATCCCCGATGATGATACCGATGTCCATGCTATTTTTGTCCAAGTCTATTAGTTTCGGAACCGGACTCAGTTGATAATCTTCGCGACCCTTACATCGTGGCCTCCAGCACAGGTCGTCCTAGGTCTTTCTTAAAGCTTTCTTGAAATGCTGCCTTGTTGTCTTGGAACATATAGGCCATTTGAAGCAGCTGTTCCTTCCTACGGGCAATAGACTTTGCCTTTCCCGCTTTGAAGGAAACATGGAGTTCGGCGTGGATCTTGTCGGTGTGTAAGTAAACTGCGTTGACGCGAAATGCACCCTCTTACCTTCTCTATTTCGTTCAAAGGAGTATACTCAAGGACCTCGGACATGACTGGAGATGGTGGTAGAGGGGAGAAGACGTTGGCAGATATCCCCACAGCATGGCAAGTATACACGTGCCTTTTATAGGCACAACTTAGTACTTCCTAATTGGGATATCTCGAAGAAGCATCAACACGGCTCCTGACACAAATAATTTGAAATTTGGCTTCAAATCGACATCAGGAAGGCATAAAACTAGGCTTCAGGACTTCCTCAACGTAGTATCTAAGCGATTCAATGAATTCATCAGTTATCACATATCTCGCGATTCAGTAGCGGAGTGTTTTTGCCCTTCCCAATTGTACTCACAACTCAGTGAATCCAATCTGAGAATGTCACTTGCTTGTCAACTAGCCTCGTGGGCAGAATTTGCCAGTCGACTAAAAGCATACAGCCTCTCGTTCAGGTTCACCAGAGCTAATTCATCACTAGCCGGAGGACTTCTCGGAAGTTGCTAGAATATGGTGTAAAAGTAAGCGAATAATGTGCCTACATTATTCCCAGACGTTTGCCCAGTCATAGCGTACTTTACAAGTCGAGACGGTCACTCCTGGGTTGTTGAATCCAAGAGAAAGATATGTGACATTTGGAAAAAAAAAAAAAAGGTATATAAGGAGATAGGGAAACCATATAATGCATACAGAGAGAGTATCAAGGGGAAGTGGTTTTGTCCTAGACATACTATTGAATGGTTCCCGTGGGACGAGGACGAGGAGGGAGCGACTTCATCAGTTGCCTATTCATGGCTTTCAGCTTGGCATCCTGTCGAACAAGACATAAGAATTGTGACAGAAGATGAAATAATAGAAACTAACAGTGTAGGGTGGAAATCGGAAATTCATAATCATCTCAAGCCTGCAGATCACTCCGTGAGACAACGGAGTTGAGAGGGAATAGGTAAATCTCACTCACCATTTTGGCGTTTGAAGGACGGGGCGCAAGTGTGTGAAAGTGTCGAAACTATATTTACCCTTGTAGCTCCCATCTGGGTGGAACTTAGAAACAGACATGGGAAAGGAAAGCGTTAGGCTTACATCCTGAAGGGCCAACGCCGCCAAAGGGTACGGTATTGCCTGGGTGATTTTTAATTGTTAGAAAAGCAGATGGACAGGATATAGAAGCAAACGTACATGCACCCTGAGTGACAACGTCGTTAATAAGAGCCGATCCAGATATTGTATTGTCAAGGACTGTCAAGATTGTGAGCTTCATTTTAGAATTAGTGAGGACGTATAAAGGGACCTTTGGATTTGTATTGGGGATTATTTGAGAAGATATAGAGGGATAGTGGATGATCTCTCGAGTTCACAAGGCGAATACCCTCCTCAACATCTTTTATTACAAGCGGAAGAATAGGTCCGAATATTTCACTAAGAGATATTTGAGCGACAACGCTTCATATACAGCGGAGTTTGCTTACTCTTGCATAAGAGGTTCGTCCAAAGTGACTCCCTTCACGACAGTCGGCGCGACATACTTTTCTTCGACGCTAACCTCGCCGCCCAAAACAATCTCACCTAGGGACAAAATCAGGGTTCACCCCAATAATCATAATGATGATGATAATGGACTGTACCCTTGGTTTCCGACAGGTAACCTTCTAAACGCTTCGCGTGGCCCACAGAGATAATGCGACCGAACGATTCGGATGTCTTCGGACCCTCCGGATAAAACGATGCGTATCTAACAGAGCAATGAGGAGTGTATACCAATATCAAAATGACTACGTACACTTTCTTGCATTCAGAAACAAATTTATCCGTAATGTTTTCTGGTATCATTACGTAGTCGGGTGCAATACAGGTCTGGCCTGCATTCATGAATTTTCCCCAGAGGATTCGACGTGCTGCCAACTCTAAATCTGCGTCAGGAGCAATGAATACAGGAGTCTTTCCTCCAAGCTGTAGATATGTTAGTCCATCGAAATCCGTAGAGTTGGCTATTTTTACTCGCTTCGAGCGTAACGGGGGTTAGATAGCGAGCGGCAGCAGTTGCGATGATGCGTCCCACACGTCCTGAACCGGTGTAGACGATGTGATCCCATTGAAGCTCCAGGAGCTAGACCAGATATATTAGAAGAGGGATCATATCGGCCTCAGGACGTTTACCTTAGTAGTCTCTTCGACGGAACCATTCACAACCCGGTACAGACTTTGGTCGAGATACTTGGGAAAGATCTCAGCCATTAGAGAAGACGTCGCAGGCGTGAGCTCGGACGGCTTGATGACAGCCGTGCAGCCCGCTGCAATGGCGCCAACCTTAAAAAGATGGTGGTAAGATTACAACACAAATGATGACTTGTGCTTACAATCGGACAAAGAGTAAAGATCGGAAAATTGAACGGAAGGATGCAGAGAACCGTTCCCTTTGGGTGCTTTTTCAAAGTTGGGCCGAATGGGAACCAATTGAAAACGAAATTGGTAGCACTCCCATTTTTAACCCAGCGTGAGACATTAGAGTGGGCAAAAGCAACCTGAAAGAAAAGATTCGGTTAAAATCAGTATAGACCAGCACTTGAACCAAAATCAACCTCTTCGATCATGGCTGTAAGATCCGACCTGGGCAAACGCGGACGGGTCATTTTGAGGTGTAAGAAAAAAAGAAGAATAAAACGTACGCATAAGTCTCTAGCTTGGGACGCCCCAAATCTTTCTTAAGAGCATCCACCCATTGTTGAAAATTGTCTTTGAAAGCATAGCCAAGCTGGAGAAGCTGATTCTTTCGAAACTCGACGCTGGCAAGTTTGCCACAACCGTACGCAAAACCCTCCTTCACCTCAGAATGGATCTAGATAATTACTGAGCTTCTCGATTTACAGCTTGAAATAAAATTTAAGTTACCTTTGGTATTTCTTCCAGAGGGGTATAAGCGAGTGATGACATGGCGACTTGCTGGAAGGAAGTCATGGTGGGTTAATAGTTTCCGAAGTGTTCGGCCTAGCCCGATTTGGATCAGGGACGCATGATTCTGGAGAGCAACTCTGATTGGGTCCTGTCTTCGGATGCTTTAGCATAGCCTTCCTATAGCTGTAACTGAAAGCACAGTCAAAGTTACTATGTCAGTATGGGGATGGGCAATCCATTAGGAGTTCACGTCTAAGCGCCTGCCACGTGCTGCAGCGGCACAACTTTTTGGGAGTTGGCCTTACCAAATGGCGGGCAAGCGCCGAAAAGCATGGACCGCCGCTAAAGTCGCAACACCTCAAGCGCCCGTTACACTTCAGTGACATTACCCATCCCCACAATGTCAGTAGCGAAGTAACATTGAGCATGATTATTATAGCAATTTGGATGCTGTTGGTTATGGCTCACTTAGAACATTCGTTAGACCGTTTCAAATCTGATTCACTAAGTATGCTAGCGGCAATAGAATCGGGATCTAAAGTTTCCTTTCTTTCTAATACCATATCACTCGGAGTCTATACGAAGTCTGTAGATGTAGAATGTGCACGCGCCCAGTAGACCTACACGGAGAGGGTCTCACATCGACTATTATTCAAGTAAGTAAGAACGAGTATAACTTCACCTGTTATTATTATGGGAGGGTTTAAATCTGTCTCTTGTTTTATGGACGTATTCCCACTGAAATACGCTGGTTTAGGACTGTTCCCAGACGCGAATTCAAAGCCTAAGGCTAGAAAATACTCGTAGCCCACTAACTGCCTGTTTCCAATGTTAAAAAATGAATAAATGTAAAATCCATAATGCCGAAGTTTTCACACCTCATTTTGTTGGCTCTCGAGGAGCGGGTTGGGTAAAGTTAAAATCTCAGCTAGCGGTTATGCTCAAGCGCTTATAGTTTTCTTTCTCTTACATTAAGCGCTGATCCGAATCAGCTTCTCTTCTACCGTTCGACACTTTTGGCGATGGGAGGAGAATGTAAAGGTTCTTTTTGACATGGGCGATATGAAGTGAAGAACAAGAAGAATCTCGATATTCTTTCATTTCACCAACGAATTACACAAAACAAGAAGGAGCGGAGACACGAGAGGGCACCTCAGAAGCTTCCCTGAACTCTTTGCTACGACCACCTCGCATCAACAAGGTAGTATTTGATACGCTACGTAATGCCCCATCTGCCAAAGGAATGGCTATTCTTTGGCTGAAAGGTATGAGCACGACTGAATCGATCTCGTGGCTCATGGAACTTCCTCTGCTGTTTCAGATTTTCGAGTTAATCGTATCAGGGGTAGTGAAGCATGGAAAAATGGCATTTTCGGATATTGCAATTCCTTCCATCGCATATTAAACCAGAAAGATTATTAGAGGAGTTCTCCTTGGCGTTGAATTGGAATTTCAAGGTTCAACGTTGTTCGGCTACTATGACTATGTCGACACATGTGCCGCTCTTCTTAGCTGCCGCCTTGCTTGTCCAATAACCGTTCTAATTTTCTCCGTGCGTAAATCGAAAATTACACCGCGCAATCTTCATCTACCCCTCACTGGCGATGAAGCCGAACCATGAGATGTCTTCACTTTCCTGCTCTTCCTTGTCAGCGCCTTCTAAACGCCTGGAGCATATTTATCTGACACTGTGCGTTCTTCGTAATTGCGCCTTCCTTTATTTACGTATTACTCATGAATCGGGTCAGGCTCTCATCGCGCGTACTATCACAGATTACCTTTCCCTAATGTCCGAAGCTCGGTCACCACATATGGAGTTGGACGGAGGAACGCACACTTACTCCTCGTTTATGTCTAGTCCTGTCATTCTTCTGATAGCCTGCGTAAGACAACTTGGTCTGGATGACGGTAAAGTCCTTTGCTTTCCATTAGGTTTTTCTCTCTAACCGTCCCTCCCCAGGACCTAGTTTGCTGAACCAGGTATAAAAACCAAATTCTTGCTTATTTGACGTTGCAATAGGAGAGTTTGACTTTTCAATCAAGATCTATCACCCTTTTCATATCCTTTCGGAACTCAGGAACGCCAATCCTATGTATAAACTCCGAGTTTCAAACTTCCACAATGGCACAAGTAATTTCGCTTCCGTTTGAGTCCAGTTGGTGTCATAAGTAAGCCTTTCTTCACCTTATGTAGTGGAAGCACAGTTTTAAATGAATCGTATTCCAGAAAGTACTTTCCAGTCCTTTTGCAAGCTGCAGGGTCAAAGGATCTACAAGAGTTTTTGGCCAAATACCTGATCTGTTCTACTGTACTATTCCACTCAGATAATTCTACGAAATCCCGAATTCTATTGGCACCCATACTTAGCGAGACATCCCAGTGGTCTTTTACATGGCTTATCACGGAGTCTCCCGATGCTGTCTTCATTGGTAGATGGGCTTCTCCGCAACCTTTCCTAGACAGTTTTCAATTTTATTCTCGACTACGTGGTTGGACTACAAAGCCTCTAGGGAATCAGAACTTGGGTTGGCCAAACATCCCGACAGGCGCTGACGATGGCGGTTGATATTTCTCTCCTATATCTTTATCGGGCTCTCACATTTTATATCTATTCGGCTAGAATTTATGCATAGCATGCGGTCGAACGCCCCAGAGACTCCCAGGAAGGACATCAAGCGGATCTATTACGGTATAGCTTTATCTGCAATCTTTCCTCTCAGAAGCAGAATGTAGCACTCCTCACTTCGCTTTATCTTATCAGGTAGTTATTGATTTCATATTCGTGCCCTTTCAGGTCTACTCTATTGATTCACACAACATTCAGCGTCTACCCTCTGTCGAGCATGCAAGGACTGCATATGGATATAAAATACCTGCACCCATCTGCAGATCTGTCAAGAAGAAAATCTACAACATAATCCAAGAAAAATCACTTTGTGGATGTGTACATATGCCTTATGTATTCATTTGGTTCCTTCAGTCCCCTTTTCGTTGGGTGCATTGGTGACGAAGGAGGATGCTAATCACCACTTCAATTTCGCCCACTGCTCTACCAGATCCTATTACCTGTATGGGCGTTAAATCTTATCGAGAATCTCGGTTTTACGCCAGGTTAAAGGCAGAGCAGCCACTATACGGGGATGGGACTTCCATGTGCGCTCCATCAGCAGGCTGTAAAAATACTCTCCTTCCAGGAATGGCATGTATTTTTTATTTGAGACCGTATAAAAGCACTTCAAACGCTGCCAAGCTCGTTACGCAACGCATCTCCTTCAGTTCCATCCTAACACTAGCTTCGTTTACAAAGAGGGACAACGCTCAGACCATCCAAACGCCATAATGGAAACCTTTGCGTCCTACGACGGTGCATCACTAAAGGTAACATTTCTTCTAGCCACGTTATGAATTCACACTTATTATTTGAATAGACCTCTTCGGACGTTACCGTAGCCCGAGGTTGGACTACCATGGAACTCCTATTCAAGAAAATGCTCTTCCATGCCGACTATACCCCTTCTCAAATATCCGCGTACACCTCCTTCTTTCACGACTACATACTTCGGGAACTAGGCTATGACCCCCGTGTCCAACAGGGGAGGAGCTCATGGCAGCAGAAAGTCGCAGAAGATTTCGAATGGTCCGAGTACACTGGTCTTCCAACCCCACCATCAACCTCTCCTGTTTTGAGGCCTATTAAATTGACCACCCCCTCTGATCCTCTTTTCCCTGAATTCCTGTCATATATGACTGATGATCACACCCCCATTGAGTTATCTTGGCAGTTCGATAGACATGGGGATACCGTCGTACGATTTGCCATTGATCCCGTTGCACGGCAACTTTCAGGACGAGGTCAGGATCCTTTGGCCATGTTCCAGGAACTTTCCCAAACAACGACCTCTGCTCCCGGTTTAGATCTTGGGTGGTGTCAGGCCTGTATCAAAACATTGATACTTCCTCCGAACCGTGTCAATAATCAAATAGCATTGGACATTGGCTATCATAGTCAATATTTCATTGGTAAGCTTGATTCTTTTATTGACGAGAAAGAAACCCACATGCATAAAATTACCAGGTTTTGATTGCAACCGGACAGGAATGGCCCTGAAAGCCTATTTCCTTCCACAAGCCCGGTCAATTTCTACCTCTGTATCGAAACGAAGCTTGATTACAAATGCCGTACATGCACTTTCATCGAGTGGGAAGCGGGACCTCCTTACGCCTTGGAACCGACTTCTAAAATTCTTTGACTCGCTGCCTGCACATCTGGTTCCTGATTTCAATATTGTTGCGGTTGACTGCGTGGCGCCCGAACAAAATCGCTTAAAGATTTATGTTCGAACACCAGTCGTTTCGTTGTCGAATGTCAAACGCTTTCTATGCATGGACGACACCAGCCTGGACATTTCGTTTAAGTACCGACGTGCTTTGGAACATATCCGGCTGCTGTGGTACCTCTTATTTCCGAATGCGTTCCGTTCAGGTGACGAAGAGACGCAGTTGTACGCACAAGACCCTCAACATCTCACATCCGGACTATTATTCTACTATGAACTTAGGGATAGGACTTCAACGGCAGTCCCTAAAGTATATATCCCCGTCCGGCATTTGTGTAATAGCGACGCCCACATCGCCCAAGCCTTACAACTGTTTTACAATATCACAGGAAATTCGCAATTTGGGAGGAAATACGCCAAAAATGTGGAAGATGTCTTGTATGTCACGAAAATCAATTTTGAGGATGTCTCTATTTACTGAACACACCCTCATAGTGCACACCGTTCGTTCTCAAGCGGTGCCGGAATCCACACATATATCGCGTTCGCAGTGAAAGAAGAAGGGGCAGAGGTCACAACTTATTTTAATCCCGAATCATCTGCCATGCATAAGGATTGTTTACTACCCCCTCTTTAATATGTCAAATAGATATTTCCTATCCTCAGGAGGCCAGGGATCATTACTGATAGTTACACTTTTTTTCCCGCCTTGTAATGAATTTATTTATTTATTATATAACGTTTGGGACTTTGCTTCGGATCCCATGTTGGCCTTTAATCAAGGTGGTGTGTGTCATGCGTTTCATAGTGGCAATATTGTGAGGTTGCACTGATGGAGAAAATCTCCACCAATATGCATACTTTAAGGATAATATAATCTCGCGTTGAAGGGATGTGCCTGGTGCCACCCGAAGTCATTTCTTATAAATTGCCACCCGGCACATTGTGCGGTGTGTCTCCATCCGCCCCGCCTTACTGTTGGCGTCAAAAGATTCTTTATAGTACTCAAGAACTTGAACCCTTCGGGCACCCCATAATTGTTCAGGAATGGCAAAGCCCCCCTCCCTACTTTCCTTTCTTCTTGACCATATAACAACCTCTGTCCACAGCCTGCAAGCTGAACTTGGGCAAGCTGGTCTACCCGAGCCTTGGTTGGATAAAGCCCAACTTCATCCTTGGGATATCGAAACTCCAAGCGAAGAGTACTGGAAGGCTCGGATAACACTTCTCAGTTCTTTGGGGATGTTGACCGTATGTATCGAGTTTTTTATTTGGAAGATTTCTGTTTGGTGACCAGACCCAGGCTCTGGTGCAGAACCCGAGAGAAAAGATTCTCTGCGACGGAATGGGAGTAAGTCTCTCCTTAATTTTTGGGGTATCACGCATTGAGACTTCTTGAAATAGTATCACCATCCAGCAGTCTTCAATTTTATCGTGAAGACTAGGATTCCCGATATTCTGGATTCGCCGGATGTCGACAAGGCTATCGGGCTATCGGCATCAGAAATAGCGAGAAGAATAGGCACCCATCCAGCGAAAACAGGCAGGTTTTCTCCTCCTATGAGGTTATTATTATTGTCATTTCTCATTGTAGACTCAGAACGTATACTGCGCTTTCTTGCCATACACCATATCTTTCAAGAGACATTACCTGCGGTCTTTGCCAATAATCGTTTATCAATCTGTTTCAAGCAAGAAGACCCCATGTCACAAGTACCAATTTATTGGTATGGATGTTTCCAAGAGTGCAGTGGTCACCGTCGCTAAATTCTACCCAGGGGGGATATATCTTTTCGCTCTGCCACCGCATTCTCGCGAGTGCTCAGAGACCCTACTACTGCTCACAGCATGAAAGTATACGATTCTCCCTTCTGCGCAGTTTTTGGGAACGTAGTGCCACGTAAGTCATCTGAACATTTATGCCGTCAACTTGTAACCGTACACTCTCCCTCCAAGGATCTGACTCAGAAGATAGTCAGCTCGGAACGGTAGGCGACGATCGAGCTCATTCAGACATGTCGGCAAAAATCATCAGTAATGGCGATAAGGCAAACCGCATAGGGGCCTCCTTCGTGTCTGCCAGACTTCGACCACTAACCGCATTCGAATTCTTGGACCTTCCTGAGTGCGGGATTTATCGCTCGGCGTTTGCACGTGGAATGCAAACTTTAGAAATCATGCATGGAACATCTGGGTATCAAGATTTTGACTGGCGCAGGGCAAGCGAAGGATGGGACCAGCCAGGCAAAGTGTTTGTTGAGGTGGGCGGGTGGAATAACCCTACTCTCGTCCTTTGATTCACCATCTTCTACAGATAGGAGCGTCTTTAGGTCACCTATCCCACACGCTATTACCCACCCTTAAATACACCAAATTTGTGAATCAAGATCGTCCTGATGTTTGCGAAGAAGGGCAGAAGGTATGCTTCGTCTCGTCCAAGAAGTCTGATTGAGCTCGTCTTCCATACTCATTGGAACCAAGTACTTTCTTCAGAATTATCCGGAAGCATTGAAAGAAGGCAGAGTGACCTTCCAGGCAAATGATTTTATGACTGGTCAGCCGATAAAAGGGTTTGTCCTTTTCCTACGAAACTAACAGCATCCGCTCACATGGAAAACCAGCGCGCAGCTTTATATCCTGTCCAACATCCTCCACGATTGGCCAGAATCTGAAGCCTTGACTATTTTACGCCATGTACGGAAGTTAATTGTGTATGTTCCGCCCACTAATGTCTGTTCAGATTGCCGACGCGATGTCTGGAACATCTCGCCTGCTCGTTCTTGAGGTTGTGCAGCGTCCATCACTTTCTCAGTCTCTCCGCAGCCCCGACCCCGTCCACCAAACGTCTGATCATATAATAAAGACCAAAATAGTCGAAGATGCTCCGTGGCCGCTTCCAAAGGATTATGGAATTGTGAACCGCTATGCACATCACCAAAGTCTTGAACTGATAAATCTTTTCAATGGATTGGATAGGTGAGAATTCCTAGAGCTCTGTGACCCACATTTATTTACCTTGGTCAAATCAGAACCCTAAGAGAATATAAAGCCTTATTTCATCAGAGTGGCTTGACACTAGTGAAAGTGCATCACATTAGGAAGTTGGTGTCCATAATGGAGGTTAAGCTCACGGGAGAGACATGTTTGGCACATTGATTATTTGTTTCTTGGAACGTTTAATTTATGGCAATTCACAACTCATATTCGAAGTGAAGATTCCAGTTGAGTTACGATGACCGCGAGAACTATCTTGCTCGGAATTGCTAGAGCTTCAGCTCCTTCACATCTTGTGAAGGAAAAGGAAATCTAAACTATGACGAAGAGGTCGGCTGGAGTTTTCACACTTCGATTAAAAAGGGAGTATAGCTGTATGACTTTATAATAAAGATGTACAGCCCAGCCAGGACATTCTAGTCGTCCATCCTTGTTTCCTTGATGCTAAGCCTCCATGTAATAAAATAATCTAAGGGTTTCTAACGGAGCGACAAAGAGATATTCAACTCCTTCTACCTCCGAATGCCGTGACATCAGGACTGTCCCTATCTTCCTTCGCCCGTTAATGCCTCAATTAGAATGCTGTTTATGTCGCCGTTCACAATGTCGGCATAGATTCTGCTGGCGTGCTTGTCTGTTTCTTCAACATCCTCATCAATTCCCATTCGCATCTTGAGCCCCAAGCTCTGTCTAATCCAGAGATATACCTTTCGAGTTCCTCTTCCCAAAAGAGGAGCTGCGGCGCCAGAAGGTTTAGTGAAGTAGGCTACGCGATTCGCCGTCCAAGAAGCTGCCATTAAGTTGGAGAGAGTGACGTGAAACCCCGCAGCATCGAATGTGGATGACGTCGGATCAACAAGGGATAGAAATGTAAGAACATCGGCCAGAAGCGGTCGTACAAGAGCGGAGAATCTCTCCTGGGTGTCAAGAGCTGCTGTGAGAGCAAATGATTCTATGGCCTGTCAATGGACATCAGCAACCCCCGAATCACTTCAAAGAACGTGAAGTTGGGATGATGTAACTTACTTTGGGATATATCACCTTCGTGATACTATTGATTAGATCCTCGGAAACCGATGGACCTTTGACAGAATAATGAAGGGCGATGATTATATCCTTTCTCATCAAAATGAAGAAATCTTTGTACATTGCTCTTAGGTCAAGAGCTTGACAAACCGAAAGCAACTGATTCGCAAATATCTAGATTTGAAAGGCTCGCTTTAAGCCCTTTCACAGAAACAAAAGTGAAGACTGACCATCTGAAGGAGATTAACAGCAGTAGTGGTGTACCTTGCAGACACCAGGGCCAGTGAATTGACGCTTTGATTATGCATTTCGGCCGGCTGGACATGATTTGATACGGTATTCGAAATAAAAGATAACTCTTCGGAATAGAATATCGTGAGGACATGGAGTCTAAGGGTGGTTGACGCCTACCAGCTAAATAACTACTCGCCGCAATATCCAATGCTTTCTGGCCATAATCAATACTTGGTTCATTAGCAGCGAGATCAGGGGCCAAGCCGCGATTCATGGTTGGTGCTCCTAATTCCACTATCTGCGAATACGCAATCCGGCCTATTCGTATCAGGTATGTATATTTAAGGGATATTAGGGTTATCCTACCGGCATGCTGAAGTCCAATCCTTATTTTTTCCATCGCCAACGTAATGCTCGTTCCTTGGAAGTTTCCTCCGCAGAGATTGTTTGGCCATTTTTCGTTAGCATCACGTTCTGAATACACGTCCGAAGGTCAGAGTGTTAAACGATATGACTTTGGACAGCAACTGACCATCTGGACTCCGGGCATCAATGATTGGGTTGTCAGTGGTGGAGTTAATTTCCTGTTGCATGGTTTTATGTGCAGACAAAGCTTCTTCGAGCTGGGGTCCGATCCATTGGGGGGCAGTCCGGAGACTGTACCGGTCTTGCCTCAATCTAAGCGAAGAGATTATCAGAAAGCGGTCGAAATAATAGCATCTCGCACTTTTACCTATCGTTTACCTCTACATTTGATTCAGACCACCCAGCCGGTCTTACTAACTGGCTACCATGAAGCATTTTTCGAAGGTTGGCGGCTACTTCGATTTGTCCAGTGTGTGGCCGGATATAATCGTGTAAAAATGGCGCGAAGCTTTCTTCAGTTCCCCGGAGAGCTTCCACTGACATCCCTGCTCAAAAGGCGGCCTTAAAATCGCGTGGTACATAGAGGGGTATATTTCTTACCTGTCAATACTTGAGACAAAAGAAAACAAAAGTGGG
>Ga0157379_10001801_pt1 | contig 17667 bp, 16 predicted proteins | sample S25metaG_FD_121802 | JGI IMG/M metagenome (GOLD analysis project Ga0157379, IMG submission 121802) | Switchgrass rhizosphere microbial communities from Kellogg Biological Station, Michigan, USA - S2-5 metaG | ecosystem: Host-associated > Plants > Roots > Rhizosphere > Soil | place: USA... | reverse complement strand
TTTGTTTGTTTTAGGTGGCACTGGCGTGACATATTGTTTACCACTGTTGCTTGATATTGTCAAACGTTCCAGAGAGGGGACGACCACTTGTCGCCGGATTGTTTTCGTGTGGTCTATTCGCCGCTTAGGTATATAGCACAAGCTGAAATAAAAGTCTTTGTTGACGACTCTCTGCGTAGCACACACACGCTGGATCTCCACAACGCTTGTTCACGCCTTGCTACAGGCTCCATCGCACCTCGACGTTGAAATCCGTGTCCATATCACTAAATTGGGAGACGATACTATCCAGTCCCCTCATCAACCCCCTATTTCCCCCATTGAAAGGGAGTCCGTTTGGTCTGAAGTATGTGACGGATCGGACTATAGTTCGGCCGGGACCACAAGTACCCGATATGACGAGAAAACACCCCACACCTCTGATATAATTCAGATGAAGGGTGTACGAATTGAAAAAGGCAGACCCAGTGTGAAACGAATCTTGGACGAAGAAATATCATGCTCAAAAGGACCAGTTTCAGTTGGTGGTATAACATATCTATTTTTGATATAACTTGATACTAACAATGTTTGTAATAGTCTGTGGACCGCATGCTCTTTCCGATTCAGTTCGCTCGGCTCTAGCATCCGAAATCGCTGGGCCAACTGGAATTCTAAGAGGACGGCCCAGTGTCACGCTTCACGTGGAGAAGTTTGGTATGGCTGTAAGTTCTACAATCTTGATTTACTCTAATACCATTACTGATGTTCTGCTTAAAGTGATAGGACTGGAACATTCTTACTTTTTACCTTTTCTTCTGTAGCACATTTCCCAAACATACCCCAATCACTTCCTGCTTCCGTGGGTATTACCGATCTAGAGAAATTACCTAGCTTGCCAGGACCATTGTCAGTACGCTTGTCGCTTGCGTTATATTAGCAATTTTCATGATCTTCGATTTCGATTTCCCCTTCCTCCTCTTTTTATTTTATCGAACCTTTACAACGGGTTGTTACTGATTGACTTCAACGATGTAATCAATAATCCTTTTTCGATGCTCAGGCTAAATAGCTGAAGCTATATTTTACCTCACTATCACCATTAAGGTCCGGTTGTCCATCCTCACTTGATTTACTTTGAGTCTTCGACTCTTCTCATACTCAACCCTCACCCCGGCTCAAAACTCAGAGCGGTTGGTCTCATACTTCTAGGATCATCTTTGCACAATTAATTATTGAGGGTTTCTGAAGTTCTCGGGCTTGAGCTACCAACAACCCGGCTGTGAGGGTATGAATGGTTGTAGGGGGCCATTTAGCGACTGTCTGAAGAGCTGCATTCAAGTCGTTTTCAATTTAAAATGAAACATGTGCATAAGTGTTTATTTATCTTCGCTCTAGGTAGGTTGTAGGGATACGCGAGAACCACCTAATTGAAGAAAATTCAGGAGAAGGCGTTGCCGAGGGCAGTGCAGACTAGTCCTAGCCACAGGGTTCTCAGTGCTCACCATACCATCCTACGAAATCTAGTCAGTCTGCAATAATTTGTTTTGGCAGAAGACCGCAAAAAGCCTCACAATCGAACCATCTTACTACAATATCCGGTTACTCCTAACCAATGATACAGAAGGAAGACGATAAGAGCCTCTTTAACTTGACAGAACCATTCTCCAAGCTTTCGCCAAACTGTCTCGACGGACAGGTGGTGAAAGTCGGGCAGTGTCCAAAGAGCTACGGTGGATACCCAGATATTGGACGGGACTATTAAAAGAAGAGAGGGTGTCAAAAGTTTCGGAAGGTGGGTACATATCCTTCCCTTCGACAAGAGCCCTTAAAATTTATGGTCGATAGCATCTATGACGGGAATAAGACTCGTCATGTAGAGTCACATGTCAATTTCTGAATTTCAAGTTTCAAGCTGACCCTGCTCTGATTTTTCGGGCTATAAATAGAGCACTGTCTGGGTTTACGTCGATTTCACCGAAACATTCGTGGCTGTGAAAGCAAAGCATCCACGCCAGAGCCTTGCTCACGAAACAAGGGCAAAGAGACACATGCTAATAAAACAGCATGGACCCTTGGTGGGGGAGCTACCACAACGGTGATTTTGTTTAGTATCCAAGGGATTCTGCCATCCTTCTAGGGACAGTCAGACGAATCTTCAGTGGGAAGCATGAACTTGATCAGCATATGTTCGCAACTCTGGTTGGCCATTCGGCCTCGCCGAAGAAACACCAGATGGAGCTCTTTGTCTCTAACCCCCACCTTTACTCAAACAGCCCATGCTAAGCTAAAATAAAAATTACAGTTATAACTTTCATTTGAATTTCTACCGAAAGGGATAATGGATCCATGAGCCTTTTCCCGTATGACAATAGAGCCCACCGAACACACAAAGGTTTTCGCTCGGCTTTGATTGAGCCCACAGCCCACTCTCCCTTTGGCTGCAGATATAATAGCCCACTCTCTCAACCTTCTCTCTCCTCACACCTCCATCCTATCTTCTACGGAATCCTCAACTTCCTCTCAACCCCACTTACACCCCAGACCATGCTTCTTGACAGAGAAATAGCCATTATTCATCGTCGACATCTTTTGGATCTCCTTATTAATGAGCCAAGACTAACTCCTCCACTATCCGTAGAACCTCTTACCTTCCATTCTCCGGCTCCCGTTCTACCTTTGAAGTCGTTTTCGACTCTCCTGAACTTCAATCCGTCAGTGGTACCAGAATATCCCGAGGCCAAAACCACTGGGTCGCTTGCTTTATTGACCCCATCGGTTGAGGAAAGAACGCCTTCGCACAGTAAAGGTTTTGGTCCTATCGGTTCTCGATCTCTGGAAGCATTGGGTTCGTCTTCCCAACCAGCTTACGGGGACCACGGCTGGCACCCACATGCTCTCCGGCAGAACCTCTCAAACACTTTTAAATTCTCCAACACTGTCTCATTTTTTTCAATACCTCCTCCCTTGCTTGGTCCACCTCTTCGAACTACCTCTCCCTCCTCCAAGTATACAACGGAAGAAATGGACATCAACAAGGCGCTCGACGCGGTTATACCCATCCTCAATGGCACGAAGCACCTCCGGGAACGCCTTATTTACAAGATTCTTCGTCTTTTTGGAGCCAGACGGCGCATGTCGGCCGCTTTGATTATAACAGGACGTCTGGTTGAACACGCCATAACGAAGGGGAATCCGTTGAATAATTATGTCGCACACTTTTTGGCCTTCTTCCTTGGATATTTATCCTGTCATCATGGAGAGAGGATTGCGATAGAGGGAAGGGAGGTTTTAATTCCCTCGCCGAAGGAGATTCGAATTGCATTGGTATCTGTTTTCCAGGAAACATGGGAGAGCAATGTGAGTTGTCGTTTCATAAGCACTTTCAAGAATGATTGGTGAGCTACTCTTCAGATCAATAAAGAGCAGTCACCTTCTGCTCATCAGTTGTTGCGCCAAGCATCTTTCTATGGGAATCTTTGCAACGTTGGGGTTCTTACTGATAATGACCTTCGTATTTGCATCAATACCTTAACCGATATCTCACCTCTACCCCGTGAGGCACTCGCTTTACTTTTGGCAGGGAATACCCCGAGATTCCGGGAACAGCCCATTTGATTCGATAAAATAGGAATGTTGTACATGCAATACTTTCTGCTGTATTATAAATTATTTCTGCGGCCATGCACATAGCATAGTGATACCGGCAACTGCCGACAATAATCCATTAGCGCTGGTTCCTCGTTGACTACATGTTACTGCTAGAACTACCCATCCATATCCTCGATTGCACTGCATATAATATCGGTACGACAAGATTCTACTCTTCAATCTCACATGCAAAGCAATACGCTATTTTGTCACTCCTCGCTATCCAGTTCCGTAAAATTCAATTGTGGAACCAGTCATTCCAGGGACTTGGCCAAAATCGCAAAAAGGACTCATGTTAAGCCCCACCGTGGCTAGCAGATTTAGTTTTTTTTTTTTATAAACAGAGGATCTTCTTGTCTTGTCTCCTCGTCCAAGATGTCATCCCTGCGGACTTACTTGCGACATGTCTTCACAAAAATTACGAGGGCTTTAAACTTATGTCAACCATGAATGTCCACGGTTACTCCCATTGACAAGGTTTTACCTCTCCTAGGTGAATTTTCTCCTAGAATTGCGGAAATCCACCTTGTGGGGGAAGAAACCATGGTTTTCTGAGTCTGAACTCATTGAGTTGCAGAGCCGGAACTTGCCTGCCAAGTATGTCATTCACCTATCAATTGTTTTTTTTTCTGACTCATTCATTATTCATTAATCAGACGGAGATACATTCCATTACGTTTTGCTCACTCAGGATTCTCCATCTTCTCTCAGAACTAACGCCATATCTTGGATCCAAGCAATAGATGGCTTCACCAATGCCTCATTTCGTTTCCTTCAGGAGCTGAAGCTAGAACTACCCCCTACTGAAACTATCCCTACTGGTTACTTCAGCGTACTCCTGAAATGGATACCGGACAGCTCTCACTGTTACAGTATATTGTGAGGAGACTTCCGGTCCATTTCACGAACAAGGAATCACTCCCTAGGAGCGAAGCATAATAATTGAGGCTTTTATTTCTCAGCATCCTAGATTAGAGAGCGCAACCCCTTCGTCTAGCCTATGGCCATTGAAGATTCTTTCCATCAGTGCAGGTCCCAACACACATACCGTTGGTAGCCGACTGTCTCACAAACTCGCACTTAAGGACACCTCCCGGTGCATCGGGCCGTTTCTGCATCCACAACTTGCTGTACCGCTGGTTAGAATATCAATTCGTTTCAGTCAAGCCTGTCTAGTATTACATCCCCCTAAATGGTCAAGCTCAGGGTGTGTATCAGTCGCAGGAGAGACGACATGGATATACCAGAGAACACCCTTCCTGATATTTCGGAGGCACTTTCTCCTCTTCCGAATGTTTCTTATTTAGGGGTGCCATATTAGAGCACTGACTGGTACTCTATTAGACGAATGCCTGACTGCCCTTTTCCGAACATGCCTGGACTAATGGATTAGCTTTATCAAAGGTCTCCGAGTCTAAGCTCTCCGTCTGTACGGACGAAAAGTTACATTTTATTCCTCTCCGATGCTGAATGCAATTCTCCGGGATACCAAGTAGTAAATGCAGTATAACATGATTATATTGCGATTTTCTATCCCGCCATGGTGTTGCCGACACTTGAAAGCCGTGATGAAATTGGTAGGGACGAAATATCGAGGAACGATAACCTTTAGCTCAAGACAGATGTAATACCATGGATCCTTTTCGGTCTCTCCGAAAGGTTAGTCACAGAACAGTTTTATTTTAAAAAGATAAGTCACATCTACAATCAATATCGCTACAGGAGTTGGGGTTCTAAAAACGAGAATAGGTATCTGGCTTATCTATAGTAAGAAGTATAATGTATATCAGGTGTCCATCATTCCTCCACTCACTACTCTCATATAGAGCTATCTCAGATATCTTTACACTGGAGGTTCGGCGACACCCACGACGGGTCCGCCTTCCTCAACAGGGTGGTTATCCTCAATGGCGATATCTTTACCATCAGGAGTTGTACGAACAACGACCGTATCTCCGTTGCTAAAGCGAAGGGTTACCGCGACGTATCGAGAAAGAAAGAAAATCCACGCACCGAATCGTTCCCTCCAATAACTTCTCCGCCAAGGGATTAACAACCCTCTGCCTTACCACCCTAGTAATCGCTCTCGCACCATACACATCATCATAACCTCTCTCTGCCAGAACCTCCTTAGCCGCCTCATTCACATCCAAAGTCATCCTCCTTTCCTTCAGGCGTTCCTGAATATCATTTAGCCTCAAGCTAACAATATCTGCAATATTCCTGCGATTGAGACGATTGAAAACAATTTGAGCATCAAGACGGTTGATGAGTTCGGGAGGGAAGTGATGGGATGCGGCTTCGAGGACGGCTTGACGGGTTTCAGGGGTTATGGAACCGTCCTTGGTGGTGGAACCTGGAGCAGCCAGAAGATTTGAGCCCAAGTTAGATGTTGCGCAGATGATTGTGTTCTGAACGATTTTTAGTAAAGACGTAAGAAAATAGTAAATGAATATCGAACTTTGAAGTCGACTTTGCGGCCGTGGCTATCCGTCAAAGAACCCTCGTCTAGAATTTGAAGGAGGATAAGAGCGACGTCCTAAATTTAACAACTCATCAGAAACTTATTTTCTTCCGCAGAATTGGGAGAGTATCATACCGGATGTGCTTTCTCTAGCTCATCCAATAATAAAACAGCTATGCTATATATCAGTTTTATACCTTCATAGCATAAAAAAACAAAAGCATACCATAAGGTCGTCTCCGGACAGCTTCCGTAAGTTGACCTACAAAGGTGGAATGAGATAAAGTGAAGATTTGAGATATAAGCACCCTTACCTCCCTCCTCATAACCTACCAAACCAGGTGCTGAACCAATGAGACGTGCAATTGTATACCGGTCGTGGTACTATACGAAGAATAAGTGTGTCATTGATTGCATACAGAGATTTATACCTCGGACATATTGATCGTAATCCTGCCCATAATCAGCGGTATATCCCAACTTGGTTTAAATCTGATACTCACAGTCCCTTCTTCTCGTCATTGAACAAGAATGTGGCCAATACTTTGCAAAGTTCCGTCTTTCCCACACCAGTGGGACCCAGGAACAAGAAGCTCGCCACAGGTCGATTTGGATTTGCCAGACCTGCGCGAGAAATGCGGACAGCATTGGAGACGGCCTCAACAGCGGGGTCCTGTCCAACAATACGTTCGCGTAGGGCATCCTCCATCTAAAAATTCCATCAGTGAGGAAGAAACACGAACCTCTTCAGTACGCACATGGGTAAGTTTTTCCCGTTCACCCTTCAGTAACGACTGGACAGGAATTCCTGTGGTCTTCGCCACCACTCTCGCAATATCCCCCGAGGTAACCCGATCATGTAACATCGTCAACTCCTCCGCCTGCCCATCGTGATGCGGATCCGCAACCTTATCCTCACTCGGCAGCTTGCTCTCCAACTCTGGAATGACACTATAGCGCAGTCTTGACGCCTGGTCGAATTTCATCTCCCTCTGCGCAATCTCCAAATCATGCTTCGCCTTCTCCAATTCGGCTTTGGTCTCCTTTATCGCCTTCAACCGCGATCGTTCCGCCTGCCACATCTCATCGAGCCTCCTCTCCTCTTTTCGCTTCTCGTCCAATAAGCGCTCGACTTCTCCTCTCCTCTCCACACTAAACACATCAGTCTCATTCCTTAAACTCTCCAGCTCAATCTGCAACGTCATCACCTCTCGCCCGAGTCGCTCCAATCCATCCGGCTTACTCTCTTGTGCGAGCCTTAGTGCACTTGCAGCCTCATCCACCAAATCGATTGCTTTGTCGGGGAGGAATCGATCGGGGATGTATCGTGCTGAATAGACGGCAGCGGTGACAAGGGCAGCATCTGAAATTTCAACACCATGGTGGACCTCGTACCGAGGTTTGAGACCGCGAAGAATAGAGATGGTGGATGGGACAGAAGGCTCGTCAATGGGGACTGGTTGGAAGCGACGCTCGAGAGCAGCATCTTTCTCGATGTGCTTACGATACTCGTCGACTACGGATAGATTTCAGAGACAGAATGGCGACAGAATGATGGTACTTACGGGTTGTGGCGCCAACAAGTTGCAACCCACGCGCAAGAGCTGGCTTGATCATGTTTCCTGCATCCACGCTACCTTCCGCTTTACCCAAGTTCAGAAGAGTATCTGGGAAGTGGTGTCAAGAACACGTTGTGAACAAGAGAAAGATCACATACGCAGCTCATCGATGAACACAATCACAGTTCCTTCCTCCGCCTCAATATCTTTTAACAGTGTCTTGAATTTCGACTCGAATTGGCCACGGATACCTGTTCCTGCGACGATCGATGCTAGGTCGAGGGATAAAACACGCTTGTTAAACAGTGACTAGAAAAACGAATTAATAATATCTTAAACAAGATATATATCAACAAGAATACCTCTGGAACCTCTTTGGCAATGATTCGCTGGGCGAGACCTTCGAGAACGGCTGTTTTACCAACACCAGGAGGCCCAATCAGAACCGGATTGGACTTCGTTCGTCGGGAAAGGACTTTGAATTTTTTGAGTTGGAATCCCATATATAATTGAAAGGACATACTTTGGATGGTACGCCGAATTTCTACAAACTGGTTAGGCTAATGCAAGCTCCTGGACAACAATATAACATACCTTCATCGCGACCGATGACTGGGTCTAACTTTCCTTGCCTGAATGCATCATAAGTCCCAATATATAATTCATCTCAACATGCAGCATACTTTGCAAGGTCCGTCAGGTCGACACTCTATGCCAAACGTCAGTCAGCCAGCTCAGTAGATCAAATGTCTACTCACAAACTCCTTCAATGTCTCTCCTTTCTTGGGCTCTTGGTCGAGCTTCATTCCCCCAAATCCACCAGGGTATCCTCCTCCACCACTCGGAGGCCCCGTCGCATAGGTCCTCAGCGGTAACGCACTCACAATACTGGGGAAGACATTCGGTCTTAGGATGACCCCACCTGGGCGTAAAGTAAATCGTTGACGTCGTAAAGGATATTTGGGTGACGATAGTAAACGTCTTGAGAGCATCTTAGATGAGGACGAGGACGAGTGTTTCAACGCTGACGCATTATTTCTAGAGAGTGTATCTGTGCTGAGGGATGTCACGTGGAATGACGCGTCGCGCTTTTTGCTTCCAGACCCTAGCGCTTGCCAGAACTTTCGTTCCACACCTCGAATGATAAGTCGATTATCTGGTCTTCAGCCTCCCCATTATGTGGGAAGAAGGAATAATCTTAGGTTACGTAGCTATTCCAATCTTGTTAGTACGTGTTACATCTTTTTAAGAGATTCTCAATACAGTATCTCATATTTTGAATAACTTTGTGTCTAGATTCTATCTGGTACCAATGAGCGGATTTACCGCAGTTATAGATACATTTGTCCTGCCTTATGCGCTCGTCTTGGGTCAAGATGATGCAAATAGACTTAACAAGCGGATTGACAGGATTTCAGTCGCCATCAAACCCACTAAACCCGTCATCCTCCCCTCCACCTGTACGAGGCTCGTTTTGAATAAATCCTATTTTATTACTTCTGAGACATTGATTTAAGTAGTTATGAACAAGGAATGGCCGCAGCGGCGTTTTTGAAGCTGGATGATCCAGAGTACTCTGTCTCCGCATCTAGGTCCTCTCACCAAGTATGAATCCCCGCCTCGATGCTCCGCCTTGCACTGGGTGCCGTAGTCCGACAAAGCAGCGACGGAAGACTCAGTCAAAAAATCAAGGATGAGAAAGACGGTGCTGCCTTGGATGGAGCTTCCGCTGGTGTTGCGGTGGTGCTCCATATGACTGTCTAGCTTTCTATTCATTACTCGAAGTTGATTGAAATCCTCCCATAGGCACTTGGACCGAGACGGCTCACAAAACGTACTGGAAGAAGGCCACAGTCGCCCAACTCAATCAAGTCCGTGTTACCCCCTTAATAGTATACAATAACAATTATTCACTGCCCCATAGCTCCCCAAGTGGCACCTCGGACCTCTACGGAATAATACTGGTGCACAAATTCTATTCTTGACTCTTATATGAAATCATTTGTGGCTTCTTATGTAGAAGTGATTGCGTTTTCATGGGCTTCCCTTCCAATGCCTACTGTGGCGCCTCCACCAAGAATAAAACGCTTCTGACGGAAGCTTACAAACAATGCAAATTGTATAGAACTGCTCTTCACCTCTCCTCTGGGCTCATATTCACAATAACAATGGAGCGTACTCAGACAATGGTCTATGGTCAACTGGTTTGTCTATTTCCTGTCATAAATGAGGCGAAGTTTAATTACCTGCGAAAGGTAACGCTTGGGTAGCTTTTGGGATGCTTCGTGTCCAAACTACTCTCATGAAATCTTCATTCGCCTCAAGCTACTGAATCCCTCAAATATTCGCAATTTGAAGCCCTTGATTAAAGAAATCCATGATGGGTGTTTCAAAGCCATTATAAGTACCGGTCGTCCCTCAACCTTTCCCCAGGATATCTAGCATTCAAACAGGACTCCAACAAACAGATTCCAGAATATGTCTCTGGAGGTTCCATGTTCGTGATGCCGCAGCATCAGCTGTACTCGTAGCTGGAGTTTTATCTATTGAGGGACAGGTACTCCGACTGGTTGGTTACACAGGATAATTGAGGCTTCATATGGAAATAAGGCACTTAGTCGTAATTTAGTATAAATCTGAGGGCGACCATCGAACTGTTGATATGCTCATAACTTGAAAATTATCTCGAAACAAATAGGCGCGTTTATTTTGTATCTAGTTGAGTATTTTAATCAGGCTGCCTGACGGGACACCCAAAAACAACTAACCGAGCAAAAATCAGTCACATTTAGACATTATGACAGTCAGTGAGGCAGATTGGAGACTGTTTGACGCACTTCTGCATGGGCAAGTGTGCCTGGGCTTGCGTGAGGTGCACTCCTGTCAGACCTGGATACTGCTCTTACATTTATTTGCCATGTCATTTTTTGCGGCGTGGTTCTCTTGAAGACCTCTGAAATGGAAATGTCCTCGGCTTCGAGTCGATATCTTTCAATGGGCTCTTTCACTTGACGAGAATTCCGTACTAGAACTGCAATCCCATTGTCCCAATCGGTCGCAAATTTGAAAGGAGTCTATTCGAAAGAATGAAGGCTGTGATTCGTATCGTATGTCACAGGATCCCATCTCATTGTTAGGACTTCACTTGATTAGAAGCTACTCGCAGTAGCGGGTCTTCTGGAAACCGTGTCTCCTTTGTTCGAACTGTCATTCCCGGTGGCAAGCTTTCTGCCATCCTCCAACGGTTTCTTGGCCCCGAGCCCCTTCATCTCGAGTTCCTCCCGTTTTCGTGCCTCTGCCTTCAGCTGAGCATCGTCAGACCGGGTAAGTTCCTTATGCTTGATCATAATAAATGCAACGAATGCTGCGAAGACGGCAAGGCTGGCATTCAAAATAAACACGATGCGGAATCCGTGAATATACCCTTCCAGAAGCTCGTGGCGAAGTTCTGCGGTAACGTTGAAGGTGGTCTTTGAAATAAGTGTAGGATCGGCGGTTAATTCGTGGAGCTGAGCTTCCGCGAGTCCAATAGAATGCGCTCGTGAAAGTAAAGCATTGTTGCTAAAATAATTCTCAGTGTTACTCATAGAATAGCATATGGAATCAGACTGACAGTATTGAGGAGCCCACAGCTAACGCTAGCGCACCACCGATATACCGAACCAACTAGGGATATTTGAGTGTAAACGATGGTCTATTAGTTGTACCATTGGGCTCACATTCCGTACAGCTGTGACAACAGACATATCTTTGCGCGATACACTAGCTTGTGCAGCGACAGTAGTGGTCTGGAAGGTCTAGGGACGACAAATGAGATTGATGTCTGGAGACGTGATGAGAATGATACTTACTTGCCCAGCCCCTATTCCAGACAGAAGCATAAATACAGCTTGTTCAGCTTTGGGTTTTGTCTCGTTCAGTGTCGCAAGGCATCCACAGCCAATCGCCCAAACAGCGAAACCACAGTACACTATGCTCTAGTTGGAGATTATTTTCGTTATTACTGGCAGATGAGGCTATTATAAAATGTACATACCCTATATCTCCCTGTCCGGCTGACGATTAAACCCTGCGGAGAGATTGAGTTTTCCTTTCATAAAGCGACACAGTTGCGAATACTCACCGCAACGAGACTGGTAGCTGTTTGACTCAGAAGAAGAGGCAATATGAAGGTACCAGATCGAAGGGGAGAATAACCAAGTGCAACCTGAAAAAACTGGGGAAGATAAAAGCCAGAGGTCCAAAATATAAAGCCACTATGTAAAGATAAATCCCAAGTTCTTCCCAAGACAGCTTCAGAATACGTACTTGATGAACATTGTAATGTAAACCCCGCAAACTGTAGAATGCCGAAAAATATGCACTAATTGTGGTTAAATGGTGTATGACTTCCGGAGAAAGTGCAATAACGGCTTACTTGGCACAATAGGTAGCTTTGCAACTTTCAATTCCCAAAGAACGAAAATCACAAAGGTTGCAACACCTCCTATGAGTGTACCAAGGACATTTCCAGAAGTCCAAGAAAAAGTAACACCACCCTACCAATTTCGAGTAAGCAAGGGGAGTAAAGAAAATATGACACTTCACGCAGACGCACCCAAATGAGAGGCAAAAGAACAAGAACGCAACCACCAAGCGTCAGAAAGGCTCCCAAATAGTCTATGAGCAATATCTTCTGTTTGATATTTCCGGTGACAGGTTTTAGAGGGAGTACGAAAGTGACAACTCCCATGGCCACAGCCGATATGGGCAACGTTATCCAAAAACACCACTAGAGCAAATCGATTAGCCGTTAACATGAAGGGGGTCTATCTGGACCTACTCTCCATGAAACCTTCTCTGCTAGGATTCCGCCAATGAGGGGACCGATCGCGTATCCCAAGGCAATAAAACCTCCTATTATGCCTTGATATTTTCCCCTTCGAGATAAACAGAAGGGTGAGGAGGGTATAATGCCTAAATGGCAGGTGTAGTATTTACCTATCTCGCAGGCTTACAACATCCGACATAACGACCTATAGAAGGTCAGGCTCAGACAAAGGATTAAGATATGACAAAAGGTGAATCAATAATCACCTGACCCATCGTGACTATACCTCCTCCGCCAGCACCAGATATGCCTAAATTTATGAATAGCTACACGAGTAAGTATGATCCACGTGTCAAACTCACCTCTAAATACAATTAATTCGTTAATATTCCTCGAAAAACCTGACGCGAGACTCCCTATCATAAACAGAGCCATAGCAACAATTAGCATTGCTTTCCGACCGAAAATACTATTTCGAATCAACCTCTGGGAACGTAAAAGATAGCTGAAAACATACTCTGAGAACCGCCCATACAATGGCTGGAAGGCGGTTGAAGTAAGCAGGGTAGCAGAGGGAACCCATGAAGAGATGGATCCTGCATGGAAAACGCCTGAGATAGTGGGAAGAGCCGTGGCCACGATGGTAGAATCAAGAGAAGCAACCAAACCACAGCAGGCAAGACTAAGGAAGACAACAAGGATCTTTCGAAAAGGGAGGAGATTGGTCTGGTCTGTAAGCTCTACTTCGCGAATTGCTGTATCTCTCCCCTCGTCAGAAACATGTTGCCGAGGAACCTCTGCTGGACTCGGAGGAATTATAGTTTCCGCAGTGATGTTCATCTGTGAAGAGATCGCTGTAGGTGATTCCGCCCTCATTGCTACTTAGAGGAAGGACGAGGGCTTCAAAATAGGCTATTAAACAATCCATGAAGATTCAGATTTCGAAGGGTCGAACTATGGCATAGATGCGTTAGGCAGCGGAAACGCTTCGTCATCATTCGGCATCCAGTAGTTTGGTGTCCGATTATAGAATACAGGATGGGGCAAATGGGGGAGGTCATTTCAAGAGGTGTGCAAAAATAAAATTTGGGAGACTGGGGGAGGGGGGTCGGCGTTCGGCCTTATATGGATTTGGAGCCTGGCTCGAAATTAACGCACAGGCCCTCTCCTGCCTTCCATGACTTAACTCGACGATGAAAACGGCTCTTAAGGCCTCCTTTCAGTATCCTAGCAAAGAATTAGAGCATTTTCTTCCTATATCTATCAAACATATGAGCCAGATAACCCGAAGTGTGAGCTGGGGAATAATACCAATGGGAATCCTTTGCGATCGGTGCTAAATGTCTCGGTACCAACACCCGCGGTGTATAGTCGTCGTGGTTGTTGTCCTAGACTATCTAGACATATCTATCGGTCTGTAAAATGCCGAAGATGTCTAAGTCAAAGATATATTATATTTTATCTTTTATGGTAAATATTGACCTTTTCATTGTAGCCAGAGGATGCCGAAAAGCTTCTCCTTTGTGAATACGGTGAAGAGGTGAAGGTGTCATTTGGTGGAGAAGCAAACCTAGTTGAGCATAGGAAGGGGAAGCGTCATCGTGACAATATGTTGACTAAGGAATTGGAACAGCGGCCAAATGGAGGTGCGAGGCCGCCGACACTGAGATTCACTGCTTTTGGTCTTTGTATTATAGATATATTGAACCAAGTGAAGTACGAAGTTTCGAATTTAGATGTGATCCCACCGTCAGTATTCAGGCGATTTCTAGCTCTTTAACGAATATATATTGACCCTCTGCGGAAAAGAGGGGGTCCGGATCTAGGCTTATCCCAAAAAAGAGGGTCGATATCCATAATTTTGGCGCTGCGCACCTCTTGGTGCTATTTCATATTTATTCCATGATCCTCTTTGATGCTTCCTTTGCTCGCCGTTTCTTACTTTACGTACTCGATAGTCTGAGGACATCGAGTCATTCTGCTTCTTTTGCCCACCCTTACCGTATTCCAACTTTTTTTTCGCTTCCACTGGCTTGAGTTTGCCCCATTTTGGATGTGAGAGAGCGGTGGCAACTCAAATAGATGAGGGAGTTATATAACAGAAAATAAATTTTCTTTCCGGTTTGAGACCCACCCCAGAAACACTTCTTTCTATCGAATATTTCAAAGCGTTGTCTAACTCACACTGAACAAAATGTGGGATATAATGGGAGATGATGTAGTGATCGCCAATAAGCACGTACTTCACTGGTATAAGGCTGGCTGCACAATTCACCCCCAGATCTCCACTTCTCCTCTGATAGAACTCACAACCCCAACAACCTTCGCCTCCATATCGAGCATATTTCCTCCCCTATATGCAACCAAATCATCTTCGTCCTCATCTTCGTCATCTTGTTCCGCACCGAGAAGCTTACGGACGTTAATTGAAACAAGAGAAAGTACCTCGGATTCCTTGAGTGAGGACATCTCAAGTGCAGCCTAAATATTTGTGAAATAATTAGCGAAGGACAGATCAGGATGAAAAGACATACCCAAGCAGCGTCAAACCTCGCGTTACGCGCTTCCCAAGCTTCGACAACGCCGAGACCGACGGTGACACCGTGTCTGAGGAGCTTACCGACCGAGCCCTCGGATGTAGTTGGTGGACCAGGGAGGCTGGTTGAGGGTAAGAAATACATTAATGCCCAACACTCCAAAAAATGCCCACTGATACTTACATCCTCCTTGATTCCCAACTTCCGGGGAATGGTCTTACTGGAACGAGAATTACACCGATATCTGCCTCTGCCAGTTCCTTCGCCAGCAAATGAGCTTCTTCGCCACCAATAATAGTCATACGGATCGTTGTATCGTATTCCGATTCGATGGTACGCTTGAGCTGAATGAGAGAGGCGATAACATCTGCGTTAGAGGTGTGGATGATGAGGGGGATCGTACCCTAGTGAAAAAATGTTAGTGAATGTCAACAAAATTTAAACATCAAAATAATTGCCTCCAAGATATTATTAGCAATTTTCTGCATCTCGATGTCAACCTCTGCCTTCTTAGATTCGGCGTCGAAGGGAAATCTTTGGCTAGCATGCAATAATATTCTTCTCAACGTCTCGATCTGGGTGCTAACACTTGCAGGGCCGGAATGAGAGATAACGTAGTGAAAACCCGTGGTGGGACGGAGGATTGCGCCCTGAAAAGCAGTAAATGCTCGGCTGGTGCATAAGGGAGGAGTAGTTCGCATACCTTCTCCAATGCATTGGCCCTTCCAGTCCCGAACCAAACACCTAGTCCACGGAATGAGCCACGGCCATCGGGAGGAGTCACGGCAGATGTTACACCAGCTCGATAGGCCAACCTTTAGAGCCATCAGCGCAGTTACAAAAAAAGAAATGGAGAATAAATCTCACAACGCATCCCTAGTCCCAAAAACAAGTCCATCGACAGCTTTCACAACACCTGCCAACAACGCCCTAAATCCATCGCCTGCCAACGGATCAAACACAAATCCATCTCTCGTACTTCTTTCCTGAGCAATCTCCACAATACCCAGGCTTGATCCAACAGATGTTAGTCCTGGTGCGAGAGAACCACTCTTGAGATCAACGGTTTGGTATGTGTCCGGGACAAGGTCACGTTCGCTGCAGCTATCAAAGCAGACGATCTTGCCATCGACAACTAAGACTGTAGCGTTCGGATTGCTGAATTCGAAAAGTTTCATCTCGGGTCCATCTCGTTTCCATACGCTCTTCACATTCTTGAACAGGATACTCTTCGCCGTCTTATTGCGAATATACGGAAGGCCACCAGCAAACTTCACGCTGTCCTCGAATTCATCAACTTGTAATGGCGGTAATCCCTCCCACTTTATAGTTTCCTTTGTCTCGTCATCCCAGTTCGGCACTTTCGGCACTTCTTGGAATGATTGGGGCTTGTTGGGTGAGACATATGGGGAGGAAATTTGGGGGATGCCGTCGATGTATACTTGGACAGGGGTTGCGCTAAGCGAGAGGGGATGGGTGTCCCAAATTACGAGGTCTAAATGGACAGCATAACTACACGTGAAAAATTGGGGAAGAGAAGAACCTACCAGCATCGTATCCTGGTTTGATAAATCCAATTCGATGACCAAGCCCCATGACAGCTGCAGGTGTAGTTGTAACACTCGCGAGAGCGATGTGGGCAGGAAGACCATAGTAGAAGGCTTGTTGAGCTTCCCAGAGAAGGTGACGAGAGTTAAGGACTAGAGGAACAGTGAGATCAATCGAGAATTGGGCTAGATCAGAAGGGTCCACATACCGGGATGATCACTTTTCATTACAACTCGAAGATCATTATCTGCTAAGATACGTGCTGCGAATTCGGATCCTCTGTAAGCTTCCTTCTTGAATCTGTATTATTGTCAATACGAAGGCAAGATATGATTATGAATGAATACATATGGGAACATACCGAGCATTCGTGGCGAAAATCGCCACAGCAGGTGTTTCACCCCATGCCTTCTTAATCAAATCGGGGACGAGATATGCTTCATGTGCGTGATGGAATGCAGCAATGGGGAATTTGAATTCATTCGTGAGCTATAAAACGCAGTCAAAACGGCGCCCAGATGAAGTAGACAAGTCAGTACATACCCTCACAATCCCATCAAAGTCTACCGCCTCGTAACAATGGTTATGTACCTTCACCTTTCCTCTAATAACGTCTGCCAATGCTTCCCATTTCAGATCCTCGGGGACATTTAAACTGACACTTTCAGCTCGGAGGTCATCCCATAATCCAGCCTCGGCCTTGGAACAGAAGGCATCTTGAGCAGAAACGAGCTTACGAGCTTCGTTGTAGGCTTGACGGAAGGCCCAGATGGTATCCATGCGGGTACCGGAGTAGACGCGACCTGTAGACAAAACGGTCAACTCGTCTAGTTTTCAACGGGTTGAATGGACATACTAGGATTTTCACCGCAAGCATGCCTAGAGGGATTATTTTGTTATAAGTTTAGTAAGAAGGAGGAAGGTACAACGTACTTCATTTGTCTCCATCCCGTAGCGTTTGGCGAGCCAATCTGTTCGATTAGCTTTGAAGAAGATGAACGTTCCGCTGTGGGACGCAGTTTGATTGGGAAGGCTTGACCACCTAGAAACATTCCGATCAACTAACACACCCAAGCAACTTGGCTACATGAACATACCAATTGCATTTGCACTGCCTGG
>Ga0157379_10001799_pt1 | contig 17671 bp, 16 predicted proteins | sample S25metaG_FD_121802 | JGI IMG/M metagenome (GOLD analysis project Ga0157379, IMG submission 121802) | Switchgrass rhizosphere microbial communities from Kellogg Biological Station, Michigan, USA - S2-5 metaG | ecosystem: Host-associated > Plants > Roots > Rhizosphere > Soil | place: USA... | reverse complement strand
TCAATGCTGACGCTTGACTGCGCGAAAAGGACCCCGGTGCGCGCCGCTACCTCAGGCGCGGCGGAGTGCGTGGCGATGCCATTGTCGAAGAAGAGAAGGCCGCGCCGCGCCAGATAGGCGAACACTGGCTCCAGCGAGTCGGAGTCGGAAAGCAAGCGGCCGCCCAGCAGGTTTGTCACGCCGGTGTAACCGTTAAATCGCGTCATCGCCCACACCAGCCGTTCTGTGTTGGCCTCCTCGCCGGCGCCAACCCGCAAGGTGTGCGAACCAGGATCGCTGTCTGGAAAATCGAAGGACTCCATCGGCACTTCGAGGAGAACCTCATGACCTTGCTGTCGTGCGAGCGTCACCCACTTCTGCACGTCCGCCGCATAGGGCACGAAGGTGAGAGTGATCTGAGGCGGTAAACTGGCGAGCGCGGCGGCCGTCGCCTTCGCACTGACACCAAGGCCTCCGATGATGATGGCGATGCGCGGTTTGGTAGCGACTGTGGCCGGCGCACCGCTCGCGAAGACGGCAACCGACTCCGGCACCGTCGCAGAAGGTCCGCGAGTCTCAGCGGGGTGATCGCGGCCGCGAGAAAGCGATATGTGAAGGCGAAACGCAGGCTCGCCAGAATGCGAACGTCCGAACAGCGCAATGCCGGAGCCGAGAACGACAAGAGCGGCAAAAAAAGCGAGATAGGCGATGCCGAGAAGCCGCCAGCGCGAGCGGAGTGTTGCAGCCCTCGTCTCAGCGTTCATCTTGTCCGCGGCCATGCCGGAAACCTGGAGCGAAACGGAGTTGCGGCGCGTCGGTCTTTATCAAGCGAATTCAAGCGTGGGTCGGCGCGCCGTTGTTCGCGGCCCAAGTCTTGTGAAGATACGAGAGCGCCATCGTCAGTTGGAAATCGAGATAGGCGTGACCGAGTTCGGGCAAGATCGGCGCCCCCACTGGTTTGACCGGCGCACCTTCGGCAACCAAATGATGCGGCAGTTCCGCCTCGCGCTCAAATTGCGGCGCGCCCGGGTCATCGGCCACATGAACATCCGGAACGATACCGGTGACCTGTATCGAGCGGCCAGACGGCGTGTAATAGCGCGCCGTAGTCATATGGAGTGCACCGCCCGCGCCGTTTTCGAGCGGCATGACCGTCTGGACAGAACCCTTTCCGAACGACAGCGAGCCTAGAATCGTTGCGCGATGATGATCCTGCAAGGCACCGGCAACGATCTCCGACGCCGAGGCGGTGCCGCCATTGATCATAACGATCAACGGTTTGCCGTCGGCGAGATCGCCGGGATGGGCATCGTAGCGCTCGATGTCCTTGGGTGTTCGCCCGCGAACCGACACGATCTCGCCGGAATCGAGAAACTCGTCCGCGACATCGATGGAAGCCTGCAGAACCCCGCCGCCATTGTTGCGCAGATCAACGACAAAACCCTTGAGTGACGGACCGATCTGCCGCTTCAGAGCGGCGATCGCCATCTTGAGATCAGGATCCGTGCGATCGCTGAAGGCGACGATCTTGATGTAACCGATGTCGCCTTCGCGATGCCATGTGAGCCGCTCGACTTCGATGGCTTCGCGCCGCAAGGCGATGTCGGCGGGAGCGGCGAAGGCGCGAGCCAGAGTAAGCTTCACTTCCGTCCCGATGGTGCCGCGCATGCGTGACGAGATATCGTCGAGCGTGTGCCCGCGCATAGACACCCCATCGATCGATACCAGCTGGTCGCCCATCTTGATTCCGGCGCGATATGCCGGCGTCGCGGGCACGACTGAAACGACTTCGGCGATGTCGCTCTTAAGCGCAATCACAACGCCTATTCCCCCATAGGCACCAGCCGCCTTGGTTTCCATCGCGGCGAAGGCCCGTGGGTCGAAATAGCTCGAATGCGCGTCGAGATTGCTCAGCATGCCGCCGATCGCATTCTCGACCAATTGCCGATCTTCCGGCTGGCTTAGGTAGTTGTCGCGCACCCGTTCGAAGGCGAGGCCGAACCGGCCAAGTTCACTCTCGGTCCGCGTAGTAGGAACGTTGGCACCGTAGGCGAAGTGCGTCGCGGCAAGCGCAAGGCCGAAGCCGGCGAAGGCGCCAAGCACGACCAGAGATAGTCCCTTCAGCGCCCCCACTGCGCTCCCCTAATTGGCCTGGGCGCTTTTCGTTGCCGGCGGAGCCACCTTGCCGTGCAGCAGCTCGAGCGCATAGGTCATCTGGAAGTCGGCAGGCTTTGCGCCAGCAGCCGGCGGACGGATGATCGTCTGCGGTGCGTGGTGCGCCACCGCATCGGAATTCGCCAGGTGACCGGGAAGATCGGCTTCGCTCGGCCGTGCAATTCGCGGAATGTCGTCTTCATCGCCCTGCGCCACCGCAACATCGGGAATTATGCCCTGCGCCTGGATCGAATGGCCGGACGGCGTGTAATAGCGCGCCGTCGTCAGTCGCAGTGCGCCGCCACCTTCGCCGAGCGGAATGATCGTTTGCACCGAGCCTTTGCCGAACGACGTCATGCCGACGATCATGGCGCGGTGGTGATCTTGCAGCGCACCGGCGACGATTTCCGAAGCCGATGCCGTGCCGCCATTGATCAGCACGACAACGGGTTTGCCATCGGTAATGTCGCCGCCATGCGCATCATAACGTTGCGTATCCTCGGCGTGGCGGCCGCGGGTCGAAACGACTTCGCCGGACGTCAACAGGTCGTCGGAAACCTCGACAGCCTGGTCGAGCAGCCCGCCCGGATTGTTGCGCAGATCGAGCACATAGCCCTTCAGGCCCGGGCCGATTTGGCGCTTGAGATCGCGCACCGCGTTTTCAAGACCGCTCGCAGTGTTTTCATTGAAGCCCGGCATGCGGATGTAACCGATGTCGCCATCGCGATGCCACGTCACCTCATCGACCGCTACGACCGCTCGCGTCAGCGTGACGTCGAAAGGTTTCTTTGGCGTCGTCTTGTCGGTGGTACGCAGGATCGTCAGGGTGATTTTGCTGCCTTCCGGACCGCGCATCTTGTCGATGGCGCCATCGAGATTGAGTCCTTGCACGGAGGCGCCATTGATTGCGGCGATGTAATCGCCCGCCTTGAGTCCGGCCTTGGAGGCCGGCGTGTTGTCGATCGGCGAGATGATCTTGACGAGACCATTCTCCATCGTGACCTGGATGCCGATGCCACCGAACGATCCCTTCGTCTGGATCTGCATGTCGGCGAAGGCCTTTGCGTCCATGTAGCTAGAGTGCGGGTCGAGATTGGCGACCATTCCTTCGATCGCTGCATTGATCAACTCGCTGTCCTGAACGGGTCGGACATAGTTGGCGCGCACGCGTTCGAACGCGTCGCTGAACAGATCCAACTGGCGATAGGCGCCGACATCGTTTGCGCCGCGGGCCTGGGGAAGCAGACCGAGCGCCGCGATGAATCCGACCACCATGCCGAGGCCGACGAAAGCGAAACGTTTCATGATCTCTTTGCCTTCCTTATATCGAGGCCGAGCAGCGGCCCCGGATTGGCGCTCCGCCCGTTCTGACGCAATTCAAAGTAAAGCTCACCATCTTGGCCCATTTGCGGCATGGCACCCACGGGCTCACCCGCGAGAATCAGGTCTCCCGGACGCACCATGATCCGATCCAGCCCCGCCAAGACCAGATCGTATCCAGCGGTGACTTCCAGGATCAAGACTTGTCCATTCTTATGGTAAGGACCGGCAAAAAGCACCTCGCAATCGGCCGGCGCGACGACTTGCGCGCCGGGTGCGGTTACAAATGTGACACCCGGCGTATGGTCAGCGTTCATGCCGGACACCCGCGGTGTTCCCACCACCGGCAAGAGTAAAGTTCCGCGGCCGCGCGATGCGCTGGAACCTGCATTCTGGGCGGTAACCAGGACGACGTTTTGTTCCGCCGGACGCGAGCGCAAGGCGGCTACTTTGGCGAGCAACGTCTTCAGATCCGCCGCCTGCAGCGCGATTGCGTTCAAGCGGCTCTTGAGTGCAGCGTAAGTCGCCTCGGCATTCGAGGCTTCCTTCTGCTTGCTCGCAAGAAGTTGATCCAAATCCGAGCGCGCCGTGTACAGCAGGCCTGCCGTTCGCACTGCGTCGGCGCGGCGTGCGAGCAAGTCGTCCCGTATGTGCTGAAGCTGCTCGATCCGGCGTGCCACGGCGGCAGCCTGGCCATAGACGTCGGGCAGCGAAGCGCCGATCAGCATGGCGCCTCGTGCTGCACCCAGCGCATCGTCAGGACGCAGCGCCATGGCAGGCGGCGTGTCGTGTTGAAGGCGTTCTATGACCGCAAGCAATCGAGCTACGGCGGCGCGATCATGGACGAATTTCGCCGACAAGCTTGCATATTTGGCCGACAGCGATCGGATCTCGCCATCGAGCACGATCTTCTGCTTTTCCAGCGCTTGGACGCGCGCCGCGGTCTCGATCAACTTCTGGCGCAGCGCCGCGGCTTGAGCTCCTAGCCGTTCGCTTTGTGCCTTGGCGGTGTCGACTGCGGGCTTTTCCTTGACGATCGAACCTTTCAGTCGGCGGAACTGCTCCGCTGTCGACGGCAACCCCGCCGCGATCGGGGCGGGAAGCGCGTGCGAGAGGTCGGGCAGCGTTTCGACCGACGGCGGAGCGAGCGGAACGTTGCGGCTGGCAGGTCGAATATCATGTGGTTTTGCGGTCGGCCGGGGAATCGCAGGGCTTTTCGCGCCCGTGAGCAGCCCCATGCAGAGCAGGCCGGCCAGGAGCGGCGCGCACCGATTGCCCATTCAGGCCGCAGTCTCCGCCGTAACCGGTTCGATCAGCGAGTGACCGGTCATCGCAGCTGGCTTTGCGATTCCCATCAACGCCAGAAGCGTCGGCGCGACGTCCGCAAGTCGGCCGTTGACGAGCTTCAGCTTGCGGCGGGCGTTGACGACGATGATCGGAACATCGAACGTCGTGTGTGCAGTGTGCGGCTCGTGCGTCACCGGATCCTTCATCAGCTCGATGTTTCCGTGATCGGCGGTGATCAGCAATACGCCGGCCGACCTCTCGACTGCATTGCGCAGCCGGCCAAGACATTCATCGATAACGCCGACGGCTTTGACGGCTGCGTCCATCATTCCGGTGTGTCCCACCATGTCGGGATTGGCGAAATTGACGGCGATGAAATCGTACTTGCCCGATGCGATCGCAGTTTCCAGCTTTGCCATGACCTCGTAGGCGCTCATATCGGGCTTCTGGTCGTATGTCGCAACGTGCGGACTCGGAACGAGAATTCTGTCTTCGCCTTCGAACTGGTCCTCGCGGCCACCGTTCAGGAAGAACGTGACGTGCGCGTATTTTTCCGTCTCCGCGATACGCAACTGCTTCAACCCCATCTCGGCGACGATTTCGCCGAGCGTTTCGGTCAGATTTTCCGCCGGAAACAGCGCCGCCATGAGTGAATTCAGCTTTTCAGAGTACTCCGTCATGCCGGCGGCTGCGGAAAAGCGCACGATGCGCTTGCGCTCGAAGCCGGAGAAGTCCTTGTCGAGGAGCGCGAGCGACAGTTCGCGGGCGCGATCGGCGCGGAAGTTGGCGAACAGAAAGCCGTCGCCGTCCTTCATGCCGGAATAGTTTGCGAGGACGCAGGGCTTCACGAATTCGTCGCTCACGTCTTGCTTGTAGGAATCGGCGATCGCCGTCTCGGCGTCGGCTGCACGGGGGCCCTGCGCATCCACCAACGCGTCGTAAGCCAGCTGAACTCGGTCCCACCGCTTGTCGCGGTCCATCGCATAGTATCGTCCCGACACGGTGGCGATGCGCACATTGGCGAGCCCGGCGAGCGATGCTTCGAATGTCTTCAAATATTCTGCTGCACTTTTCGGTGGCACATCGCGCCCGTCAAGAAAGGCATGCACGCACACGCGAACTCCGGCGGCGGAAATCGCTTGGATCAAAGCGCTGATATGGCTCTGATGGCTATGAACGCCACCGGGCGAGAGCAAGCCTGCGATATGCACCGCGCCCTTTGCCGCGCGCACCTTGCTGATGAGATCGAGGAGTGCCGGACGCGTCGCAAGTGCGCCGTCCTCGATCGCGACATCGATGCGCGGCAAGTCCTGAGCGACCACACGGCCGGAGCCGATATTCATGTGGCCGACTTCGGAATTGCCCATCTGGCCGGCTGGCAGACCCACCGCGCGTCCCGAAGTCGTCAAGAGCGCGTGCGGACATTCCGACAACAGACGCGAATAGTTCGGCGTCTTGGCTGCCGCGATGGCGTTGTCCTGAGTCTGCGGCCGCCAACCCCAACCGTCGAGGATGCAAAGGACCGCCGGTCGCGGACGAGAAGACGGTGGCACGGCGGAAGGCATGCAAGTTCCACTGTTCGTATGTGCGCCCGACCATAGGAATCCCTGTTCGGCCTGTCTCTGTGCTAATATTCCTACTCCGGTTTACTCGAGAATGCGTGTTTGGAACCGGCGCCACGCGTCTTCGTGTGCAGCGATCTCCGTGCCGAACAACGTCACGCCAGCGCACGGGATAATCCCATGCATTCGCAACGAGACGTTATGACATTGCTAAGCTTGCTTTCTGCTTTTGCGTTGCGTCGACGAAACACATCGAGTGCTTGACGCACGCGAGATCGAGTTAGGCGAACATCTCAAGCGCGTAGCGAAATATTAACGCAGCGTGGCGAAAAATGGTTACCGGAATATTCCGGGGCTGCTCCATGCGCAACACGCGCAAACCGCATCTGCATGATCGAGCGTACATTCGCACTTTCGCGCAAGCGCGCGGCGCGGCATGGGAACCGAGATGACATTGACCCTGCGTTCGATCAGCGAAGAAGCGCCGCCTTCGCCGGCGCAAACACTGGAGACGCAACTCTCGGCTGCCGCCGCGTTTGTCCGCCGCCATTCTATCGCGGCGATCTATCGCGCGGGTTCCGGTCATCCCGGCGGCGCAATGTCGTGCGCCGACTTGCTCGCCTGTCTGTTCGGCGCCGAGCTCAATTTCTGGCCAACTGATATCGACGATCCGCATCGCGATCGATTTGTGCTCTCCAAGGGCCACGCTGCACCTGCGCTCTACGCCGTCGGCGCACATTACGGCTTTTGTGACGTCAAGGCGGCGCTCAATCTGCGCAAATGCGGCAGTCCCTTTCACGGCTATCCGCACGTACGCGACATGGCTTGGGTTGAAGCCAGCACGGGATCGCTCGGTCAAGGATTCTCTGTCGCGCTCGGCATGGCGATGGGCTTGAAGCTGCAGCGCAGTCCGGCGCGGGTCTACACGCTGCTGGGCGACGGCGAACTGCAGGAAGGTGAAGTATGGGAAGCGGCGATGTGCGCGGCGCATCACCAACTCGACAATCTTTGCGTCATCATCGACTACAACAAATTGCAGAGCGACAATCGCAATGACGCCATCCTGCGACTTGAGCCCCTGGCGGCGAAGTGGCGAGCCTTCGATTGGGCGATCGCCGAAATCGACGGCCACGACATTACTCAGATCCTCTCGACCTTCCGCCGCGCCGGCGCAACGCAGAAGCGGCCCTCGGTCATCATTGCGCACACGGTAAAGGGCAAGGGCGTCGGCTATATGGAGAACGTTCCCGCCTGGCACGGCAATGTGAAGCTGACCCGCGAGCAGGCTGAGGACGCGTTGTCGGCACTCGGCACCAATCGCAATGAAATCAGGGACCTTCTCGATGGCGATGGTTGCTGAAGGGTACGCACTGACCGCAATGAGCGGTATCTCGTTGCGTGAAGCGTTCGGCCAGGCGCTCTGCGACCTCGCGGACGAGTTCAAGAATGTCGTCGTTCTCGATGCCGATGTCGCCGGCGATACCGGCACGTATCATTTCCGCAAACGCCACCCGGAGCGTTTCCTGCAATTCGGTATTGCCGAGCAGAACATGATGGCGGCGGCAGGTGGTTTGGCCGCAGTCGGCCTCGTTCCGATTGTCACGACGCTCGCGGTCTTCTGTCTGCGTGCGGTCGAGCAAGCACGTCTGTCGCTCGCTTATGCCCATCGCAACGCCAAGATAGTTGCCAGTCATGGCGGCCTCGACGCGGGTCCGGACGGTGGTGCGCTGCAGGCCCTCGAAGATCTCGCCGCTTTTCGCGCAATCCCCGGCATGACGGTGATATCGCCGGCCGACCCGCTTGAGACGGCGCTGGCGACCCGCGCGATGCTGCAATTTGATGGCCCCGTCTATCTGCGAACCGGCTGCAGCCCGGCGAAACGCTTGTTCGCCGACGATCACCGCTTCGAAATCGGCAAGGGCCGGATCGTTCGCGATGGCGACGACGTGACGATCGTGGCCTGTGGTGTCCAAGTTGGGCGTGCCGTCCAAGCGGCAGAATGGTTGGCGAAGGACGGAATTTCTGCGCGCGTCGTCAATATGGCGACGATCAAGCCGATCGACAGTACTCTGCTGACGCGCTGCGCCGCAGAGACCGGCGCCTTCGTCACTGCCGAGGATCACAATATCCATGGTGGGCTCGGCAGCGCGGTCGCGGAGTCGCTCGCTGCCAGGAGTCCCTGCCCCATCGAGTTTGTCGGCGTCAAAGATGTGTTCGGTGCTTCGGGAGAGCCCGAGGAGTTGGCCGAGAAGTTTGGGCTGAGCGCGCCGCATATCGCGACCGCTGCCAAGCGCGCCATCGAGCGCAAGCGCAACATCGCCGGTCGCCGGAAGAATTTCAGATGAGTATGTCTTCGCTTGCTGGACAATCGGCAGACGTCACCTTGCGCGTCGGCAATTGCGGCATTTGGTTCTGATGCAAAAGACCTTGCTCATCATCTCCGGGGGAATTGATGCTTCCGACGCGGCAAGGCGCGCCAAGGAACTCGGCTACTACGTCGTGGTTTCCGACAGCGATCACTTGGCGCCAGGGTTCCAATTCGCGGACTCCTGCCTGATTGCAGACGCGTACGGCGCCGCCGAGACCGCCGCGGCCGCCGAACGATTCAACCGCAAGATTCGCAAGATCGACGGCGTGATTTGTGTGGCGGCGGATGCGCCCCTAACCGCTGCGACGGTTGCACAACGTCTTGGCCTACCCGGCATTCCGCTGGAAGCCGCGCGTCTTTCGCAAGACAAGCTTGCGATGAAGAAGTGCTTCTCTGAGCGCGGCGTACCCGTGCCGTGGTTCGCCGAGGTCGCGACACCCCAGGCGTTGCAACGCGTCGCCATGGAGCGGGGCCGCGACCTCGTCATCAAGCCAGTCGACAGCCGCGGCACAAGCGGCGCACAGCGCGTGGCGCAGGTTGCGGACCTCGACAAGGCATTCTGGTTCGCCCGATCACATTCGCCGAGCGAGCGCGTGATGGTCGAGCAGTACCTCGACGGCCCACACGTCTCCACCGAATCCATAATCGTGAACGGCGCGTGCTACACACCTGCCATTTGCGACCGCAACTATGACGGTCTAGAACATTATGCGCCGTTCTTCGTCGACAATGGCGGCGAATTGCCAAGCCATTTGTCCGACGAGACGCAAGCGAAGGTCCGCGAAGTCGTTATTGCCGCCGCCGCTGCGCTTGGGGTAGCCAACGGTACCGTCAATGGCGATGTTGTCGTTCAAAACGGCGAACCTTATGTGATCGACCTTACCGCGCGTCTCTCGGGCGGCTTTTTCTGCACCCGAGAGATTCTGCTTCACACAGGCGTCGATTACATCGCCGCGGCAATTAGGCTTGCACTGGGCGAGCAAGTAATCCCCGAGGAACTCGTGCCAAAGCACGCAAGATCGGTCGTGCAGCGCTACGCCTTTCCCAAGGCCGGCGAGGTCGTTTCAATCGCGGGTGCCGATGAGGCGCGCAAGATAGCCGGCGTGGACGACGTCATCGTCACGGTCAAACCAGGCGACGTCATCGCGGCCGCCGGCGACAAACGGCCCTCGGCGGCCACGGTGCTGACGACGGGTGCATCGCATGACGAAGCGCTGCGTGCCGCCAATGACGCTTTGGCGCGCATCAAGATCAGCACCCGGTGAGTGCGCGTTACTTTCTGTAAGCTGACTAGAGACCCGAAAGAAAAAGGCGTACGTCGGCGGCCGATTTGTCCGCGACTTCTTCCATCGGAATGTGCCCGGTCGCGGGATAGATGATGAGCTTGGAGCCCGGCACCGCAGCATTCCAGACATGCGCCGTTGCGACGGGAATCAGATGATCTTCCGCGCCCCACAGGATCAGGACCGGCATTTTCAGCGCGCGGACATGATCCTTCACGAAATTGAAATTGTCTCCAACCTGATTGAAGCGCTCGAACGTGGCGGCGCGCTCGCCCTCGAGCAACGCCATGTCGGTATAGAGATCGATCATCTGCTCGGTGAGAATTGACTTGCGCACGATTGCTTTGCCGAGACCCTCGCGTACGAGCGGCTTGGGATCGGCGTGCTGCAACACCGTTTGTAGCCAGGGCTGCCGCAGCAATTGAAACGCGAGGGGAATCCGGTCTCCCATCCTGCCGGGCATGCCTGCGGCATCGACGAGAATGAGGGCACTGACGCGCTCGGGATGCGTTTCCGCGAAGCGCGCGGCGACACCGCCGCCCATCGAATTGCCGGCGAGGGCAAATTTTTGCAAGCCGATCTTGTCGGCGAATGCGGTGACGAAGGCCACCATGCCGGCAGCCGAATAGTCATGATTGGCGACTGGTCCGGTCAAGCCGTGACCCGGAAGATCGACGGAAACAACCCTGAAACGGTCGGACAAACGCTTCGCCCACGGCTCCCAGGTGAACAGCGACGCGTTCGAACCGTGCAGCAGCAGAATCACCGGCGCATCGTGCGGCCCCCGGATACGGTAGTGCGCCCGTGCAGTTGTATTGTGATAACTGAGTTCGGCGAATTGCGAGGGAGGCGTCGCATATTTCGCTTCCAGTGTGGCGCGCGGAATATCCGCTGCGCTCAGCAGGACGGCCGCAATTGCGAGCAAGCCCGCGATGACTATCAGAACGATCAGAAATCTGCGCATGTCGCCCCCCGGAGCGCAAGTTTAGCCGCGCTCGACGCGAATTTCCACGCGTCCGTGCGGCGATTTACGTTCCGCGATGGGATTGCGTCATCGATCCAGGCAATCGAGAAGAGAGAGTTGATTGGGTCGTTGGGCTATGCGGACGTCGTTCATATTCAGCCCCTCAAGATTCACCGCTGCTGCCCGACTGATACAGAGCCCGATCAATGTCGACGCGGCGCCCTCCAATCCGGCGCGAACGACCAAGTCGCAGAACACACGTGCGCTGCGCGACGAGTAAAGCAGGACTGCATCGAGGCCAGCATTGCTTAACGCGTCGCGCGCGACCGCGGGCAACGCCTCCATAGCTGCAACGTCGTACAGATTTTCGGTCCGGATCCGAAAACCTGCCGCACTGAGTTCGTTGGCGAGCGCACCGTTGCTTTCCGAACCGGACGCGTGAAGCAAAATGCCCTCTCCCGCTGCAATCCAACTCGGCACCGCTTTGGCCAGCGTCTTTGCATCACCATCGGCATTTTTCACTTGATGAAAGCCGGCTTCATTCGCGGCCCGCGCGGTTTGCGGACCGACCGCGAAGATTGGCAGGTCTCGCCGACCAATGCGGCGCGCCAAGGCCCGGATGCCGTTTGCGCTGGTCGCTAGAATGGCCTGAACACCCGAAAGGTCGAGTGCGGGTCCGTCGCGATAAGTCACGCTGAGCAGCGGCGCGATAAGCGAATCGTGGCCACGCGTCTTCAACAATGCGGCGGTTTCCAGCGCATCGTGTTGCGGTCGCGTGACCAGAACGCGCATCAGAGCGCGAGCCACTTTGCGGCCTGTGGCTGCAACAAAAGACCACGCTCACGGCCGATCTTCTCCGCGGTGGCGCAGGGATTTCCACCGAGCGCCGTGCTCGCGCTCGTCGCAACGGCATCGCTTCCGTCGGGCGCGAGCACCTCGCCACGAAATTCGAGCCTTCCATTCGAAGCATGGGCGAGCCCGGCAATCGGGGTACGGCATGATCCGTCCAGCGCAGCCTGGAACGCCCGCTCGCATAGGACCGCGATCTGACTTGGTTGGTGATTGAGAACGGCGAGCATCTCGCCCGCCGGCGTATCCGTCTCGCGGATCTCGATCCCGATGACGCCTTGGCCGAGTGACGGCAGCCAATCCGAAGTGGACAAGACGCGGGTCGCCCGATCTTGCACGCCAAGACGTTTCAAACCGGCATAGGCCAGCAGCATTGCGTCCATCTCGCCGGCATCAAGCTTGCGCAGACGCGTGTCGACATTGCCGCGCAAGAGAACGACCTCAAGATCGGGGCGCGCCCGCAATATTTGAGCCTGGCGCCGCACGGAGCTTGTGCCGAAGCGTGCACCCTTCGGAAGATCTGCGATTGTCGCGGCTTTGAGGGAAATGAACGCTTCGCTCGGATCTTCGCGTTCGAGGAAAGCCGTCAAAGTCAGGCCGGCGGGGAGATCAGTCGGCACGTCCTTCATCGAATGGACGGCGAGATCCACGTCATGGCGCAACAGCGCGTCTTCGAGCTCCTTGACGAACAATCCCTTGCCGCCGGAGTCGGCGAGCGAACGATCCTGAATGCGATCGCCGGAGGTCTTGAGAATGACGATTTCGCAGGCGTGGCCATGTACTGCGAGCCCCGAACGCACCAGTTCGGCCTGGGCCAGTGCGAGCTTCGAGCCACGGGTTCCAAGACGCAGGGTTCTGTTTTGCGGCATGACGCCAAAGGGTTTAGAGGACTGGCGCAAACCTATCAAAGGGTCGGACGTTTTGCGCGCGTTGACGGTTCTTGGCATCGAGACGAGCTGCGACGAAACCGCCGCCGCGGTGGTGCGCGGCGCAGCACCAGGCCCGGGCGAAATTCTCTCCAACATCGTCTTCAGCCAGCTCGAGGAGCACCGGCCTTATGGCGGCGTCGTCCCCGAAATCGCCTCGCGCGCGCATGTCGAAAAAATCGACGCAATCATCGTCGAGGCGCTTTCCGTCGCAGGTGTCGGTCTCAACGACATCGATGTCGTGGCGGCGACGGCGGGCCCCGGGCTCATTGGCGGGGTCATGGTCGGACTGACGACGGCAAAGGCATTGTCGCTTGCCGCCGCAAAGCCGCTCGTTGCCGTCAACCACCTTGAAGCGCACGCCCTCACCGCGCGGCTCACGGACGGCGTCGCCTTTCCCTTCCTTCTGCTGCTGATCTCCGGCGGCCATTGTCAGCTTCTGGGTGTCGCCGCCGTCGGCCAATACCGTCTTTATGGGACCACGATCGACGATGCCGTCGGGGAGGCATTCGACAAGACGGCAAAGCTGCTTGATCTTCCCTATCCCGGCGGACCGCGCATCGAAGTGCTGGCCCGCAGTGGCAATGCGAAGCGTTATACTCTGCCGCGACCGCTGCGCGGCCGCGATGGTGCGGACTTTTCCTTTTCGGGTCTGAAAACGGCGGTGCGCCAACTGGTGCAAACAGGAACGCTCGACAAAGCCGATGCGGCGGCAAGCTTCCAGGCAGCTATCGTCGACATCTTGATCGAACGCACGACTGTCGCGATGGACATGTTTCGCCGAGATTTTCCCGATGCGCATAATCCGTCGCTGGTTGTGGCGGGCGGCGTCGCGTCAAACGGAGCAATCAGAGAAGCGCTCGGCAATCTCGCGGCGCGCGAAGGGTTTCAGAAAAAAATACCCCCGCCAGGGCTTTGCACGGACAATGCCGCGATGATTGCCTGGGCGGGGGTTGAAAATGGCCAGCTGGGACGTTTCGACAGCATTGGGGTTTCGCCGAAGGCCCGCTGGCCTCTTGCCGGCGCGCCGCCCGGGGGGAGCGTTGGCGCGACGGTAAAGGCTTGAACCGGTATTAGATGTTCACGAACTGGGCGAAGGTCAGCACGCCTGCCAGAACCAGAATTGCTCCGGTGAACAGGTTGACGACCAGGCTATTGAGCTCGGAATGCTCGACCGGCACGCGGCGATTGAAATGTGTCATGGCTACCTCTCCTCTTTGTCCGGCCGAGGGCAGCTCACGCTCTCCTTCGGCCCTTGAATTTCTTGGGCGACCTCGCCCGACAAAGGGGATATAGGTCGGAATCGTTGGCTTTCAATGAACGAATTCAAAAGTATTTAGCGTTTAGGTAAAGTTTTATGTGCTATAAGCGTTTGTAATTCTTGAATATTTGTGCAGTGCAGCGTCAAGTCATGCGATAAATGCATAGGAGGAACTCGCCCGTCGTGAAGGTTGCTACCTGGAACATCAACTCGGTCCGGCTGCGTTTGCCGCTGCTTCAGCGATTCCTCAAAGAGCATCAGCCCGACGTGCTGGCGCTGCAGGAAATCAAGGTCGAAACCGACCTTTTTCCGGGCGAAGCACTGAAAAAGCTCGGTTACGAGCACCAGGCGGTCAACGGTCAGAAGGCCTATCACGGCGTGGCCATCTTATCGCGCCTGCCCTTCAAGAAGACCGAGAGTATCGACTTCTGTCGGGAGGGCCATGCCAGGCACATGGCCGCGACGTTCGAATCGGGTCTCGAACTGCATTCCTTCTATGTACCCGCCGGAGCCGACATCCCTGACCCCGAGAAGAATGCGAAATTCGCGCACAAGCTCGACTTCATGCGCGAGATGGAACGGCGTTTTGCCAACCGCCTGGACAAGCGTAACCAGCCCGTGATCCTGGTCGGCGATCTCAACGTGGCGCCGCTGGAGCACGATGTATGGAGCCACAAGCAACTGCTCGGCGTCGTCAGCCACACGCCCGTCGAGACCACATTGCTTGGTGAGGTGAAGGCGGCATTCGACTGGATCGACGTGACGCGCGAATTCGTCCCGCATGACCAGAAGAGCTATTCCTGGTGGAGCTATCGTGCCGCCGATTGGCAGGCCTCTAACCGCGGCCGCCGGCTGGATCATATCTGGGTCAGCCAGGCGCTAAAGGGTGCGCTGAAATCGCAGCAGATCGTGAGCAAGATGCGCGGCTGGCAAAAGGCCTCGGACCATGTGCCGGTCGTCGCCGAAATCGAGATCTGAAACGCCGACACGTGAACGCTAACGCTTCAGCGGCGCGATCATGATCGTAGCCGTGGATGTCGCGACGATCTTGCCATCTGCACGCGTCAAGGTCGCTTCGAGGAAATTGATCTGACGCCCACGCTTGATGACCTTGGCCTCTGCGAAATGGCGGCCTGCCGCCCCTTGCGTGAGATAGCTTACTTTCATTTCCAGGGTCGGCGCGATTTCTCCCCACTTGGCAATGAAACCGGCAGCGACGGCGAGCACATCGTCCATCACGCAAGCGATGGCGCCGCCATGCAATGCACCGAAGCGGTTGAAGTGTGCCTCGCCTAGGTCGTAGCCGATTTTGACCCAGCCCTCCTCGACGTCGATCTCAAGAAGCTCCTGATTGAGCCACGCCGAACAGGGCGCGGCCCGCTTGAAGATGGCCTGGACATTGGGGGGAAATTCGTCGGCTTTGGTTTTGTCTATGGCGCGGCGCATGGCTCACTTCTGCTATAGCGAAGCCGCATCCTGCATGAGCCTTTGAGGAAAACAAATTGCGCATCGCACTCCTTCGCCACGGACCGACCGAGTGGAACGAGGCGGGCCGCATCCAGGGCCGCATCGATATCCCGCTGAGTGCGACCGGTCGAACCAAAATGGCGGGACTATTGCCGCCGGCTGGATTCGAAGCGGCCTATGTGAGCCCGCTGCTGCGCGCCCGGCAAACTGCCGAGCTTCTAGGTTTTGCACACGCCAAGATCGATGCGCGCCTGAGCGAGCACGATTGGGGCGCCTGGGAGGGGCTGACCAGGGAAGAAATACTGGCGCGCGACGGCGCAGACGCTTTTGAGCGGGCGGGCCGCGGCATCGATTTTCAGCCGAAGAACGGGGAGAGCACACGTGCGCTTTTAGAGCGCGTGCAGTCATTCCTGCGCGATGTCGCAAGCCGCGGCAGCGATGCCATCGCCATCGCGCATCGCGGCATCCTGCGCTCCGCCTACACGCTGGCGACGGATTGGGATATGGCGAGCCCGATGCCAGCCAAGCTGGATCTCAGTGCAGTATTGATTTTGGAACTTGGCCGCGACGGCAGCGCGACGATCGCGGAATTGAACGTCCCGCTCAGGCCCAGAACGGCTTCAGGCGCTTGAAGCGACGCCAGCTCTCCATGGACCGCCGGCCAAGGCGCTTGTTGCGGGCGGCATACCAGCCGGTGATCGCGCCCTTGGCAAAGTCGAGCTCGGGAGCTTCGCCAAGCAGCGCCAGCACGGTGCCGACCCCATGGGCGTCGTTGGCGGCGCCCAGCTCATCCAACAGCGACTTGAGCGATTTTATGTAGCGTGACGCCCGTTTGCGGCCATAAAGCGGGGCAAAAAATTCGGCCGCGTAACGCAGCTTCTTGAGCGCAATACGCAATTTGTGCGTGCGCGCATCATAGTCCCCCTTGGCGCGCTTACCGCGCTTCCTCACCTGGGCATGCAGTTCGCGAAGCACGCGACGGGAGAACTTCGCTATCCGCGCATCGCTATGGGGCAACTCCTCCGCCACCGCAGCAATGTCGTTGAGAAATGCGCCGAATTCCGGATTGAGAATCTCCGCAAGCGCGTCGTCCCAGGCCTCGCCGCGCGCATGGCGCAAGGCAAGCTGGAGCGCGGCGAACGATTCATTATCAGGAAACTTTTTTGACAAGCGCGGCAATAGTTCGCTCGCGAAGACGTCCAAGTCGCGGGCCGGACCGAAGGCGTTGGCGAGGGCCCGGCCTCTCTTGCCGAGGGCCTTGAGCGCGGGAGATCCCCCGCTGAAGGAGTTCAGCGCCATCTGCAACCGGCGCAGTCCGACGCGAATCTGGTGGATGCCGCCAGGCTCGCGGGCGCGAATAGCCGGCGCATTGCCGCTGACCTGAGCCAGACATTCCAGAACGGTGGCGCGGAACGACTCCTCGACCGACATGCGCTTGGTGATGCGAACGCGCCGCGCCGTGACCGCATGGGCGTCGGGATAGCCGCGGGCCGGACGATAGGAGCGGACGATGGCGACACGCGGTTCTTCCATGCCCGCATCATTCCTCATGACAGACGTACCGGCAATCCCGCGGCAGCCAGTGCCTTCTTGGCCTCGACGATCGTGACCTCGCCGAAGTGAAATATCGAAGCGGCGAGCACCGCGCTCGCATGCCCCTCGCGTACGCCCGCAACGAGATCGCTCAGCTTGCCGACGCCGCCGGAGGCGATGACCGGCACGGGAACAGCGTCCGCGACGGCGCGCGTGAGCGCGATGTCGTAGCCGGCCCGCGTCCCGTCTCTGTCCATCGAGGTCAGTAGGACTTCGCCCGCGCCGTATTCGACCAGTTTTTTGGCATGCGCGATGGCATCGATTCCCGTCGCATTGCGCCCCCCATGGGTGAACACTTCGAACGGCGGTGCGTTGTGGTTGTGCGAGCCTTGCTTGGCGTCGATGGCGGCCACGATACATTGACTGCCGAACTTCTCCGCCGCCTCGCGCACGATCTCAGGCCTGCGCACCGCTTCGGTATTGATCGCGACCTTGTCCGCGCCGGCCAGCAGCAAGGCGCGGATGTCATCGAGGCTGCGCACGCCTCCGCCGACCGTCAGCGGCATAAAGCAGACATCGGCGGTCCGGCGCACAACATCAAGCAGCGTCGCGCGTTGTTCGTGACTGGCCGTAATATCGAGAAAACAAAGCTCATCGGCACCGGCAGCATCGTAGATCATCGCCTGTTCGACCGGATCGCCGGCATCGCGCAGCTTCT
>Ga0157379_10001796_pt1 | contig 17692 bp, 15 predicted proteins | sample S25metaG_FD_121802 | JGI IMG/M metagenome (GOLD analysis project Ga0157379, IMG submission 121802) | Switchgrass rhizosphere microbial communities from Kellogg Biological Station, Michigan, USA - S2-5 metaG | ecosystem: Host-associated > Plants > Roots > Rhizosphere > Soil | place: USA... | reverse complement strand
GATCACGCGGGTGGGGTAATATTCCGGAAGTTGAAAAGATTTGGGGAATGATATAGCCTATTGCAAAGATTAACGATAAGATCGCCGACCAAAAGCCCATTTCCTTCAAATGACGCATCTATAGATGGTTTTCCCCATTAAAAATGATGCTTTTTTTGTCGGCAAAGTATGATTTAGGACAATATGCGACTTGATTTTAGTCATCCAGGCCGTCTATTTTAGATTTTCTCTCACTGCAGTACGCCCGATCCGGCCATCCGGAAAAGACAATTTTTTCCAAAATTCAAATTTTTGGTTAAAATGTTTGAATTTTGAAAACAACCCCTATGGGGCTCACCCGGATCACCCACCCACCCCGCATGAACAAAAAAGAATTGGTTAAGGAAAAAATCGGCAAAGTGGCCATGAAGTGCTTTGCCAAATATGGGCTGGACAAAACCACACTGGATGATATTGCCAAAGAGGTAGGACTCAACAAGGCATCACTCTATTATTACTACAAGAACAAAGAAGATATTTTCCTGGAAGTTGCCATCACAGAAGGAAAGGATTACCTGAGAACTTTGGAGGCTCATGTACTGGAAAAAGAGACCACCGAAGCAAGGATCATCTTTTACCTGGTGGAACGAATTAATTACTATAAGAATGTGCTCAACATGAACCGGGTGTCTGCTGAGACCCTGAACAGAATGTTACCCAGGTTCTTCGAATTGTTTGACGCCATCACCAAACAGGAAGTTCAATTCCTTACCATGATTATCAAGGAAGGAATTAAGAAAGGAGAACTCGGGAAAACGAATCCCGGTAAACTGGCGTCTTCGCTGATTAACATGAATGATGCCTTTAAGCATCATGCAGAACATAAAGCCATTTTAAAAAACCTGGATCAAATTGATTACAGCCAGATCACGGTAGAAATGAAACTGCTGGTCTCGCTAATCTTTAAAGGCTTGACCCAATAGACTACTGAATTGCTAAAAGAAATGCCCGTATCTGAAAACGCAACTTTGCACCTGGTGTGCATGCGCAAGGCCTTCGAAGCCGGTGAAACCCTGTCTTACGACTATAGAAGGCAACAACTTCTTGCACTCCGGGATGCCATTCACAGGTACGAAGCCGATATTTATAAAGCCCTCTACCAGGATTTGAAGAAGAGTCCCGAAGAGGCCTATGCTACTGAAATCGGATTGGTGCTTTCGGAAATCAGGGTGACCTTGAAGCATCTACATAAATGGACAAAGCCCGCATCGGTCAAAACCAACCTCCTCAATTTCCCCTCCACTTCTAAAATTATCCGTGATCCGCTCGGCGTGGTGCTCATCATTGCGCCGTGGAATTATCCCATCCAGTTGCTGCTGATGCCGCTCGTGGGCGCCATTGCAGGCGGCAACGCTGTCGTACTTAAACCATCCGAACTGGCTCCAGCCAGTTCAGCCCTAATGGAAAAAATGATCAAAGAAATCTTTTCTGAAAAACATATTTCCATTGTCTGTGGTGACGGCGCATCAACCATTCCGGCGCTGATGCACCATTTCCGTTTCGATCATTTGTTTTATACTGGCAGCACGGCTGTGGGTCGGAGCATTTATCAACATGCTGCAAAAGAACTGACGCCTGTTACACTCGAGCTGGGGGGAAAATGCCCGGCGGTTGTGGAGAAAGATGCGTCGCTGGAAATCGCAGCGAAAAGAATTGCGTTAGGCAAGTTCTTAAACGCCGGACAAACCTGCGTTGCGCCTGACTATCTGCTGGTTCATCATTCAGTCAAAGACCGATTCAAAACCGAGTTGCAAAAGGCCATCATCAAATTCTTCAGTAACCGGCCTGCTGAAAGCGGCAGCTATGGAAGAATCATCAATTCAAGAAGATTTGATACGCTCCACGCTTATCTCTCATCTGGAAAGATTGTATTTGGCGGAGAACACAATCGGGAAAATCTTTTCATAACCCCGACCCTCATCGAAGACATTCCACATGATGCACCCATCATGAACGAAGAAATTTTCGGTCCCATACTGCCCATTTTTTATTACGAAAGTATGGAGGAGGCCCTGGGTCTGATATCACAAAATCCTTCGCCCCTGGCCTTCTACCTGTTTTCCCGCGACCGGGACACCGAAGAAAAATGGATCCGCCAGCTTCGCTTTGGCGGTGGATGTATTAATAATACGGTTTGGCATTTGTCGAATCACCACCTACCCTTCGGAGGAATTGGAACCAGTGGAATCGGCGCCTATCATGGCCGCCATTCATTTGATCGATTCACACATGCCAAAGCACTTTTAAAGACGCCATTTTGGTTTGACCCTTCAATCAAGTACCCGCCGTTTGAAGGCAAACTCAAATGGTTTAAAAAGATGATCAGATAATCAAAACGCTTTCATATCACAAAACGCAAAATCGATTGCCACATGAGGAAGAAAATTGCCCGCTTGTTGTTGCTAGCAGCTTTAATGTACCCAGGTTTGACTTTTTCTCAAACCATCATCAAGGGTATCATTCATCACAGTGTTACCCATGAAACCGTACCTGCTGTATCTGTTGTCGTGAAAGGCAAGCCAGACGGCGACTTCACGGACGATAAGGGAAGATTTCATTTCACGATTAATTATCCACTGCCCGTTACGCTGGTCATCTCTTCGATCGGATTTGAATCGCAGGAAATCCTGGTAAACAATCCGGCAGCAATTGAAGTTACGATGGCTCCATCCATTGCAGTGGGCCAGGAAGTGGTGGTTTCTGCAAGCCGCAGTGCACAAAGAAAACTTACTTCACCGGTAACGATTGAACAAATCAGTAACAAAGACATCATCCAGTCGCCGCAAATGAACTACTATGATATCGTGCAGGGATTGAAAGGCGTTGATGTAACCGTTTCCAGCTTGGGATTCACCTCCGTTACGACGCGTGGTTTCAACACCAGTGGCAACACCAATTTCACACAGGTTGTGGATGGCATGGACAACCAGGCGCCGGGCCTCAACTTTCCGCTTGGATCGGCCATTGGTCTCACACAACTTGACGTAAACAATATTGAAATTCTTTCCGGCGCATCTTCGGCCCTATACGGTTCAAGAGGATTGAACGGAACGATGGTCATGACCGGGAAAGACCCTTTCAAATACCAAGGCCTGAGCTTTCAAATTACACAAGGCGTTAACCACGTGCACAGTTCAAGTGCAAATGACCCGGTTAACCCCTCTCCTTACTACGACTGGACGCTGCGTTGGGCAAAAAAGATTAATAGCAAACTGGCCTTTAAGATCAATGCGCAATATACCGCGGCGAAAGACTGGGTTGCGACAGATTCTTCGGACAAAAACAATATGGGTTCGAAGTACACCAACCCCAACTATAACGGCGTGAATTATTATGGTGGTGCAACTTCCGTCGATATCAATCCTTTCCTGATGGGAGCATTAGACGCCAATCCCGGGCTCGCGCCCATCATCGAACCCATCGTGGGCCAGGGTCCCAACTACGTTTCGCGCTCGGGCTATCCTGAATATGGCTACCTCGACAACAATGCACATTTGTTCAAAGCCAATGCAGAAATAAGGTATAAGATAAATCCTAAGTTGGAAGCCATCGCGTCTGGAACATTCGGAACGGGAAATGTCGTGTACACCAATGATACAAGGTATCAATTGAAGGACTTTAAGGTGGCGCAGTACCGGGTCGAGTTGAAATCAGACAATTGGTTCTTCAGGGCCTACACCACGCAGGAAAATTCAGGCAAAACACTCGTAGCTGGTCCTACTGCGCAGTTGATCAATGAAGCGTGGAAGCCGAGTTATGATCCCAACACCGGAGACGGCTGGTATCCACAATACACAGGCGCTCTCCTGGGTGCAATCATTGGAGGCGCAGATCCCACCAGCGCGGCGTGGATGGCCAGACAATATGCAGACAATGGTATGCCCGCACTCGGATCTACACAATTCAATCGTCTAAAAGACAGCATTTCTTCCACACCCATCACACAGGGAGGAACCTTGTTCCTGGACAGAAGCAAAATTTACAATGCGCAATTCCAGTACAATTTCTCACATCTCGTTCGATTTGTAGACATCATTGCCGGATTGAACTGGCGCCTCTACCACCTTGATTCCAAGGGCACGCTTTTCCCCGATGATGATGCGCCCATCAACGTGAATGAATACAGTGCCTATGTCCAATTCTCAAAAAAATTGATAGACAACAAACTCAACCTGAGTGCATCATTCCGTGACGACAAAAACTCTCTTTTTGAAAAGGCAAAAGTCACGAGTCGCTATTCGGCCGTGTTTGAAGTGGCGAGCGAGCATTATATCAGGGCTTCCTATCAGAATGCGTACAGTTTCCCAAGCAATATTCAATCGCTTCAAAATACGCTCAACGGATACAATAGCTATTCGTCGGGAGGGTCCAAGCTGTTGTTAAATGATCACTATCACTTTGATCAATATCCTCCCTACACGCTTTCAAGCGTGGAAGCCTTCCAAAAAAGCAACGATCCCGGTACCCTGGAAAGGTTCTACTATAACGATATCAAACCTCAATCCGTAAACGCATTTGAACTGGGATATTCTGCGCTCATCGCGAAGCGCGTGCTGGTTGATGTGCTCGGCTACTATGGTACCTGGAAGAATTTCATTGGCTATACCGATGTTGCTAATACACCTGGCACCAATGATCCAAATGCTTTCCTGGACCATAGCACCTATGTTCAATACAATATCGCGTTCAATGGCGGACAAACTGTAAATACGTATGGTTATGCTGCCAGTGTGAGCGTTGACTTGAAAAACAACTTCATGGTGAAGGCAAACTATTTCTCAGACTTCCTGAAGAACAAGAATAATAGTCAGATCAACAATTTCAATACGCCCAAATACCACATCAACTTAGAATTCTCCAACAGCGGATTTGGAAACAACCAGCGTTGGTCTTTTGCAACGTCTCTGCGCTACAAGCCCGCTTATTATTATGTGGTTTCGGGTGGTCTCGCCAGTGGCACAATCCCTTCATCCGTTGTGCTTGATGCGCAGGTTAGCTACAAGATTCCATCCATTCATTCAAGCATTAAGCTGGGATCCACAAACCTGACCAATAAATACTATTCTACCGGAACGGCTAACCCCGCTATCGGTGGCGTATACTATGTTACCTATGCATATAATGTTTTCTAAATTCACATAATTATTCAAGTACGAATACGATGAACATGAAATTAAATATTCTGAACGGCTTATCGGCAACGTTTATTGCAGCCGGCATCAGCCTGGTGTCGTGCAATACGTCGCAGGATAAGAAAGAAGCCGGAGCCTTTGTGACAACGCTTGAATTTGCCCCGGGGCAGGAAGCGAAGATTGCTGAAGCATTCCTGACGCTGAAAGACAGCTCAGAGATTCATCTGAAGGCAGGGCTCTACCATTTCGACAATTTGAGTCTCGCGCAGCTCAAACATATCCAGATCAGGGGAGAGGGTCCGGATAAAACCATTTTGGATTTTTCGCAGCAAAGTCAGGGTGGAGAAGGAATTCGCGTGACGGACACTAAATTCTTCACCATTCGCGACATGACTATCCGCGACTCAAAGGGAGACCTTCTAAAAATCAACAAGAGCGAACAGGTCACTGTTCAGAATCTGCATGCCATTTGGCAGAAAGCAGATTCTACCAGTGGAGGCTATGCGATTTACCCCGTAATGTGTCGCCAGGTGCTGATTGAAAATTGCGTTGCTGAAGGATCTTCTGATGCTGGAATTTATGTGGGTCAAACAGATAGTGCCGTGGTACGGAATTGCAAGGCCTCTCGAAACGTGGCAGGTTGTGAAATTGAGAATACATCAAATGCCCAGGTTTACGACAATGAGTTTTTCGGTAATACGGCCGGCTTCCTCGTTTTTGATTTGCCCGGTCTTTCTAAAAGAGGGGGTTTTGTAAAAGCACACAACAACAAGATTCACGACAACAACATCAAAAATTTTGCAAAGGCTGGCAGTTTCGGAACCTACTGGGGCGTGGGCAATGCTGCTCCCGGTAGCGGCGTGATCATCCTGGCTGCTTCTAATATTGAAATTTTCGACAACCAGATCGAAAACAACAATTCAGGCGCTATTTCCATTGCTTCAGGACTTGCTGTTGACGAAAAGGCTTTAGAGAAAATCAACGACAATTATTTTCCCATTTCACGGAATATATCCATTCATGATAACAAAATGTCGATGGGCAGCAGTTTTCCGGAGCCTGCCTATGAACACCACATCGGAAAGTTGCTCGTCGGCATCGAGCAATACCTGAACGCCACTGACAAGAGCCGCGCGAATAAAAGGATCCCGTTCATCATGTATGACGGCATCAGTACAAACATCTTGAACCAGGGTAATAAAGCGAATCCAGATTCAATCTGCATCAGGCAGACGGGTGACAATATATTTGTAAATGCCGATTTATTAAACATGGCCAAACAGGCCCAATGGCATCCCAGCACAGATTGGAAGATGTACAGCTGCAACTAATGAGGAGAAATTAATATTTAAGTGATGAGGAAGCGTTTTTATGTAGTGAGTAGTATAGCAATTGGAGTAGCGCTCGCAGGCTGGTTCCAAAGTTGTCATTCGACGGACCAAAAAGCAAAGGAACAACAAACGAAGACCGGTGGATTTGAATTCCGGGAGAAGTTGTCTGAATATGGATTTTTTACCGGTTCCCTGGTGGCATTACAACCTTCGGCTGGGGTCATACGTTATGAACTGGCCACGCCCCTCTTTACTGATTATACGGTTAAGGATCGTTTTATCGTTTTGCCAAGGGGCAAGTCTGTGCAATACACCGCCACTGGCGTACTTGACTTCCCTGATTCGACCGTCATCATCAAAAATTTTGCATACCGCGATAAGTCGGATCGAAAAGTGATGATTGAAACCCGTTTGCTGGTTAAGGATCCGGTGGAAAAGGCCTGGAAGGTGATGGACTATCTGTGGGACAGCACCCAGACAGATGCGGTGAAACATATCACGGGGGCTAAGGTTCCAATTACATTGCTGGACGATGAAAACAAGGCGATTTCGACCGTATACCAGGTGCCAAATACCAACGATTGCAAGCGGTGTCATTATAGCACGGGAGCGTTAACGCCAATTGGTCCGAAAGCAAGGAATTTGAATATGGTGCTCGCTGGCCATAGTGAAAACCAGTTGACCGAATGGACTTCTCTTAATAAGTTGACCGGGCTTCCGCCGCTCAAAGAAGTAGAAAAAATGCCCAACTTTAAGGACAGTGTCAATTACAGTCTGGATCAAAGGGCAAGAGCTTATTTAGATGCAAATTGTGCTCACTGCCATACTCAAGGTGGCGATGCCATGAATACGGGATTGTTCCTGGAATACCAGCAGCAGGATCCTCAGCACCTGGGCATTATGAAATCACCGGTATCAGCCGGCGGCGGAGCCGGTGGATTGAATTATGATATCGTGCCTGGGGATGCGGCTCACTCCATTCTTGCTTACAGGATGAATAGTACAGAAGCCGGAACAACCATGCCCGAACTGGCGCGTACGATCATTCACAAAGAAGCCGTTCGCATGATTGAGCAGTGGATCAACCAAATGAAAAAAGAAAAATAACGCAATCGCATAAACGAATTTGCTCTGCATGAATCAATTCTTTCAATACTGGGAACACATTTCAAGCGGTCGGCGGGTATTGATCCTCCTGGGAGGCATGATCATCTTTTGGTTGGTAGAAGGCTACTATCCATTATTTTCATTTTCCTTCAAAAGGTACCGGCACGCCGGCGTGAACCTGGTTTTTCTGGGCACTACCCTCCTCCTGAATGTGATTTTTGGATTTACGACCATTAAGCTGTCAGGTTGGGTGGAGCAACATCATTTTGGATTGTTTTATTTGATTTCAATGCCCGTATGGCTATCGCTCATCCTGGCTGTTTTTATGCTGGATTTCTTTGGACAGTATGCGCCGCATTACATGATGCACAGGGTGAAATGGATGTGGAAGTTTCATATGATCCACCACAGCGACACCAAGGTAGATGTTACAACAGGAACGAGGCATCACCCGGGGGAATGGTTGTTCCGTGAATTTTCGGTGATGATCGCCATCGTGATTTTGGGAATACCCATTGCGTATTATTTTTTCTACAGGAGTTTGTCTGGCTTCTTTACGCATTTCAATCACGCCAATATCCGCGTGCTGCCGGCGATCGATAAACCCATCAGTTGGATCTTTGTTTCTCCAAATATGCACAAAGTGCATCACCACTATAAGCGGCCATTTACAGATAGCAACTACAGCAATATATTTTCCCTTTGGGACCGCATTTTTGGAACATTTGTGTATGAGGATCCCAACAATCTCCGCTATGGATTGGACGTGCTGGAAGATAAGACCGATGAAGACGTCGGTTACCAGTTCAAGATTCCATTTGACAGGACGATCAAGACGGATTATTGAGGACGCCTCATCTTCGCCTATCGCTCCTGATAATATAACCGGTACTACTATTCAGGTTGCTAGAATCTCCCTCACCGCAGCATCCGGAGGAGTTGCTCTGAAACCAAAATATTTTTCAAACTTCTGGCTGTCGAAAAAGTATTCTCGATTGAATTGATACCGCATTTCATATAGCTCTTTCATTACCGGAACAAACAAACCAGCGATATTTACCATCCAGGCCGGCACCACTGTGAATTTATCAGGTTTGCGCATTTCGTTTGCAAAAAGTCTGATCCAATCTTCGCCGGTCATAGCATTTCCATGGGTCGGTAAATTCCATATCTGATTATATGCCTCTTTAGTATTTCCGAGCATGGCCGTCCCTTTTGCTGCATCAGGGACGTAAGTAAATGAATGTCTCACCCTGGCATTGAAGAGCCATTGAGCCCTTTTATTTTTCGCGAGGTTTTTATACACCAGCTCCATCAAAACGCTATTGCTACCCGTGGCACCATAATAATCGGCACAGCGAGCAATTGTGGCGTTTAATTTTCCCTGCTCAATTTTATCGAGAATCATCCGGTCAAGCTGCGCACGCACTTTCCCTTTCCTGCTGGTTGGACTAAAGGGAGAATTTTCCGTTATATGTTTAACATTGTCCCCACCTATCATATAAATATTATCGAAAAAAACAAAACGGCAGTTATATTCTGAAGATGCATCTATTACATTCTGCATAATCAACGGCCATTGTTCCTGCCAAACTTTGGTTTTGTACGAGAGTCCTGCAACCAGGTAAACTATTTCCGAACCCTTTACCGCGTCAAAGACCTGCTGCCTGTTTGTTATATCTGCCGTGAAAGGCAAATCTGTGTCGTTCACTTTTTTCGGATTCCGGCTAACAAGGCGTATATTAGGGGTATACGCTTTTAGTTCCCTGGCAAGAGTAACACCAATCACGCCGCTTGCTCCTAAAATTGTCTGCATTTTTCAATATTATTTGGTAAAGGTACCAAGTACATAAAGAAATGATAAACCATTAACCATTCACAAATCTTTAAACGATGAAAAAATCAACAACATGTAAAATGATTGCCGCATCTTTTATGTTTGCAGTAATCCTGACGCTCACAAGTTGCGGAAGCGATAGTGGAAGTCCTTCAAACCTCCAGGTCAAAGTTGATTCACTTCAAAAAGAGCTCAAAAAGTTAACCGACGAAAGGGAACTTACAGAATTGCGACTTGCCAAATTTGATACACTTGACTTTGAATTTTATAGTAATCAGAAATGGGACATGTTTACCCACAATCATGCCGACAACATCAAAGTTTTTTATCCCGATGGAAGTACCACAACAGGACTGTATCCGCAACACATTGACCAACTTACGCCCATGTTTGTTTTTGCACCTGACACCAAAATTAAAACCCATCCTGTAAAGTTTGGCAGCGGCGAATGGACTTGTGTGATTGGTGAATTGGAAGGAACTTTTTCCAAACCGATGCCAATTGGAAAAGGCAAAACCATTCCACCTACCGGGAAGCATTTCAAACTAACAATGGCTACAGTTGGGCATTGGGGAGCAGACTCAAAAATGACAGAAGAATATTTGTTCTGGGACAATCTATCATTCATGAAACAAATCGGTCTAGCTAAATAATCCAAATCGAAACTCCTTGAAATGATCTCATCATAAAAAACAGCACCGTGAAAAATTTGGAAAATAAAGTGGCGATTGTCACAGGGGGTGGTTCAGGTATTGGAAGGGCCATTTCTTTATTGTACGCTTTAGAAGGAGCAAAAATTATTGTTTCTGATGTTGATGAAAAAGGCGGAAATGAAACCGTTGCACAAATAGACGCAAAAGGTGGCGGGGCCATTTTTGTGAAAGCAGATACCTCAATGCCGATTGATAGCAGGAAAGTCGTTGAGGCTGCGGTCGAGAAGTTTGGCGGATTACATATTGCAGTTAATAATGCGGGCATAGGAGGACCATTAAGTCCTGTTGGAGAATATCCTGTTGACGGCTGGGATAAGGTTATTTCAATTAACCTTTCTGGCGTGTTCTATGGCTTACGTTATCAAATTCCTGCCATGCTTATTTCCGGTGGCGGCAGTATCGTAAATATTGCCTCTATCCTTGGTAAGGTGGGTACCAAAGGGTCTGCCGCTTATGTAGCTGCTAAACATGGGGTGATCGGGCTAACAGAAGCGGCCGCCCTGGAATATGCAGATCAGAAAATTCGAATCAATTCTATCGGCCCTGGCTATATTGTTACACCCTTACTTACAAAATCATTGGATGCCGCTGCAATGAAAGCCTTGACCGGGCTTCACCCCATGGGCAGGTTGGGAACCTCTGAAGAAGTAGCAGAACTGGCCCTTTGGCTTAATTCAGACAAAGCTTCATTTGTTACGGGCTCTTATTATAACGTAGATGGTGGTTATTTGGCTCAGTAAATAAAAATATTTACACATACCTGCCTCAAACGCTTCACAGGCTTATTTCGCAGCAATACATCGTGCGACCAAATCTGGACGGCCTTTCCCCAATTTTTGCAACCTTATTAATATTTAGGTTTTGAAATAAACTTTTAAGCCTGTCATAAGGTATTGGAAAGGGCACCCAGAAATTAGCGGTATCGGAATCATATTCCACGATTACAATTTTTCCATTTGGCCGTAATGCAGTAACAAGTCGACTTATTAATGCGGGCTTATTTTTTATGTAATGCAGCGAATTGGCCATCATAAATCCATCGAATTTGCCATTTTCAAATTCGTACCTGGAAAAGTCTGCCTTGATAAATTCTAACTCTACGCTGTTTGTCTCGCTGGCTTCCCAACCTGGCACTGCTTTGTCTATACAAAGGATCCTGCTTTGTTGGGGCAATAGCGAAGCCAATGCCCGACTAAAAAGTCCGCTCCCGCAACCCAGGTCGGCCCACAGTTGGGGTTCCCCTGATTCAATTCGCAGTTGCGTTATTAATTCTATGGCTTCCTCGATTTTCATTGTAGGTATTCACCAACACCTCGATATCTGGCTTTATTTAAAAAAATTACTGAATCATTGGATTATTGAAAAACTTATTGTACTTTGTATTTCAAAGTACTTCGTGTCCAGAAGCCATGGGCTAAAACCTGTGGGAATGCAGGAAAATATAAAGAGAAAATTATAACGCTTTTATGAAAAACGATATTCTGCTAAATATTGACAACCCCCGCCAGCTTGAAAAGTTATATCGGGAGAACAAAACTGCCTTCAGGCAAGCGTTTAACAGTATATATCCTGAACTCAAAGAGAATACGATTGCTAATTTCTGGAATGAAAGGCTTAACTACGAAACGGAGGACCTGAGCTGGGGAACCAGGAGGGACATTGGCTTTGTCATTATTGCCTCCATTCTCGCGGGAGTTATCGCAAAAATTCCTGCATTTTTTAACCTGAATGAAGAGTCCTTCTATCAAAGAAACATTGGTTTCATCTTCTTACCCTTGTTAAGTCTATATTTCGCCTGGAAAAACAAGTTAAACACCAAATCAATTATTTTCATAGGAGTAGCAATACTCGCCTCGTTGCTTTATATCAACTCCCTCCCCCATCAAAAAAATAGTGACAGTATCCTCTTGTCTTGCATTCATTTACCCATATTCCTGTGGTGTGTCCTGGGTTATGCCTTTGTTGGCGGACGTTTTAGCAACTATGAAAGGCGACTTGGTTTTTTAAGATATAACGGGGATCTCGCGGTAATGACGACTGTTATATTAATTGCAGGCGCCATTCTTACAGCTGTCACAGTCGGTCTTTTTTCGCTGATTGGTCTGGACATAAAAAATTTCTATTTTGAAAACGTGGTGATTTTTGCACTAGCGGCCTCGCCCATCGTAGGCACTTATCTAACGGAAAGCAACCCTCAGATCATAAATAAAGTCTCTCCTGTAATAGCAAAAATATTTAGCCCACTTGTCCTGGTAACACTTATCGTTTACCTGGTAGCCATTGTTATTTCAGGTAAGGATCTTTACAACGACAGGGAATTTCTTTTGACCTTTAACGCCCTGCTAGCCGGAGTCATGGCCATTATATTATTTTCTGTTGCCGGCACCTCGGGGAATGCAAGGAACTATGCAGAAACGCTTATTCTTTTTCTGCTATCCGTTCTCACTATAATTGTAAATGGTATTGCCTTGTCCGCGATTCTATTTAGAATTTCAGAGTGGGGCATAACGCCTAACAGGATTGCAGTGCTGGGAGGTAACATTTTAATGCTGACCAATCTAATTCTAGTAACAATAAGACTACTTAGGGTGATTAGAAGGAAGAATGATAAAACAGAAGTGGGAGCGGCAATCGCATTATTTCTGCCGGTTTACGCTGCATGGGCCTTCATTGTTGCTTTTTTCTTTCCATTGATTTTTAATTTTAAGTAACGCCGAATATAGAATAGATCCGCGACGATTCTAAGATTTTGATACAGCGATTGCACAGTTTCTGGCACCAGAAATCATTTGCATTTTTAAACTTAATGATTAAATACTAAATGGAACATGAACACCGGCGGCGGTAGTAGAGGTGAAGTAGATGTATTATTTTTTTACGAACTCAACTTCATTTCGAATTCATGTTGAACGGCATCAGCCAAAGATTCATAAGTCTCGTCATAGGTTAAAAGACGGGTGCCGTTTAAAAAAAAAGTAGGAGTTCCATTGACGCCACTACGTACGCCGCTTTCAAAATCTGCTTCTAATTTATTCAGCACCTCGTCACTATTCGAATCTTCAGCGAATTGTTCGAGGTCGAGTCCGATATTTTCTACCAATGACAACAAATAATTCGCGTTAAGCTTATTTTGGTTCTCGAAAATTAAGTCATGCATTTGCCAGAATTTGCCTTGTTTGCCTGCCGCTTCGGCTGCGATAGCCGAAATATATGCATGAGGATGAATTTCCCGTAAAGGAAAATTGCGGTATACAAAAAGTAATTCCTTCCCTCGCTGATTGAGAAGACGCTTAACCAACGGATGAGCACGTCTGCAATAGGGACATTCAAAGTCTCCATACTCAACCAACGTGATAGCAGCATTCACATTCCCCTGATGATGATCAGCTGAATTTACTGCAAACTTCAATGAATACATGATTTAATATTTTATTTTACACACAAAACAGGTTAAAACCGGGAGCGATACTACCTTTTGAAGAATCATGTTTTTCTCATTGCTCATCTATGCGAAGGCTTTGTTCCATGGCGTAGCACTGATCCCAGATGTAGACATCATAACCTGCCAGTTTGGTTGACCATTTTGGCGTTAGCGTATTGACGCATTGGATAACAACCCGATCAATATAGTTGTCAAAGACCGCCCATGGATTTTCCTTATCTGCAGGATCAAGGCCTTCTCCCAATGAAGTAGTTTTCAGGGCTGTGCGGGCAGCATTTCTTAAATCATTCAGGAATTCAAGCTGCAAGGCAACATCAGCATGTGTGCCGGTTCGTTCAACATGACCGGACACCAGCGTATTCCATTTCATTTGATTGATTTCGTCAACCTGGGCGAAATATGCGGGAATGTCCTGCGCCAAAGCAAACCTGCGCCAGGGCATCCAGCCAGGAAAAACCACATCTATCACCATTAGTGTCTTTTGAGCCGGTGCGTATACGAATATATTGCCAGGTTCATGTGCATTTCCATGATATGATAATTCCAAAATTTCGCTTCCGACCTTGAGCGTGTATTTGTCTTTGAAAGTAACCATAGGAACCGGGCGGTTTGGATCTTTGGCCCGAAGAAGCAGTCGCTTCGTCTCCTCCTGAGCGATAATGACTGTATGTGGTTTTAAATTCAAGATTTTTGTACCGCCTATATGGTCAATATGTGAATGACTATAAATTAGATGAGTGATTGGTTTGTCGGTTACCTCAGCGATTGCTTTTGGAATGTATTGGGCGAAGGCCGGCGGTGCATCCACTACAACTACCCCGGTTTCATATACCATAAACATTGACTGATAAGCATTGTCGGTTATCATATACAAGCCTTTGCCAAGATCCTGGATACGGTATCCTTTATGGGCATCAATTGAGGGACCCTTGGCTGATTCACTTACATCTGAATATTTTTCGATTCGCTCCCCGATTGGTGCAATTACAGGCATGTTTGCGTAAGGCCTGCCCGCAACTCCTGTCGCCCGGGGTTGGGTGAAAGCGGCGAAAGAAACAAGCCCAAGACTGCACATCAATACTCCACTTATTAATGCATTTTTGCTCCGTTTCATGATTTTAATTTTTGAAGTGATGTGTAAAAGTATTCCAGCATTATACCGATGTCAATCTTGAAGTACGCGGACCGGACCCAAAAGGGTTTGATCCAGTCATTTGCCCGGTCGAAATATCATCTGGTGGACATTAAACAATATTTAAGTCATAGATTATAATTATCCAAATCTTTCAAACCTCCAACTATAAAAAGGAAATTGAAGATCGCGTCCCGCGTTTCAAAATGACCGTTTGAGGAATGACTTAGTCCGCTAAACTGATTTCGTTTTTTGAAGGTGATTCCTACCGGGATAATTTTACCACCCACCACAAAAAATGAAATTCTAAACGATGAAAAAGAGATAGTTTATGATACAAAAATCTAAAGTCGCAGTTATTGGGCTTGGAAATATCGGTAGTGCAATTGCAACCAATCTTATAAAAGGGCATCGTGCAGTAATTGTTGCCGATAGAAAAATAGAAAAGGCAAATAAGCTTTCTGAAAAATTAGGAATTCTCGCACAATCAAAAGAAATTCTTGATGCTATCAAAGAAGCTGACATCGTTGTACTTGCCATCTGGTTTGATGGAATAAAAGCGTTCTTCAAAACTTACGCTACCGAATTAGAAGGAAAAATTATTGTCGATCCTTCCAACCCAATTGTACCGGATGAACAGGAAAGATTTAAGAAGGTTATTGACAAGGATCAATCTGCGGGCGAAATACTTTCCTCGCTTCTTCCAAAAGGCGCGAAGCTTGCAAAGGCTTTAGGAACATTAGGAGTGGGTTCACTTTCAAAAGCTGCATTTCAACAGCCCTATAAGGCCGTCTTGTTTTATGCTACCGATGATACAAGTATCAACTCAGATATAGAGCAATTAATTGTAGATATCGGTTTTGAACCCATACGTGTTGGTGGTCTTGACCAATCTATTCGCATCGAGGCATTTGGGGACCTTCATGAGTTTGGTGCTTTGGGTAAAACTGTTACCTCATCTGAAGCAAAAGCAAAACTGCATTTATTCGCTCGATAAAATAACTATTCTAAGTCGAAGTTGCCAATAACAACATTTGCCCAATAAAGATGAATTCCATTATGCTAATATTAAAGTCTATGACTTTCGAAATTATTTCACTAATCGCCGATATTTCACTTGCGCTATCCTTTTTAGCAGCACTTTCATTTGGTATTGTCCAAGCCCGACAGGCAGCACGGGATCGAAGAGAACGACTTACTTTGGAAACACTCCGAAACTTTCAAACCCGGGAGTTTGCTGAATTGAGTGCAAAATTAAGCTATCACAAAACACCGTCCGGTTTTAAGGAGTTTCAACAACTTCCAATTCAGGAGCAGGCTAAATATATCCAGTTTTCCCAGGAGATGGAGTCGCTGGGTATTTTAGTAGCCGAGCAGCTCATAGATATTGAATTGGTTGATAAAACCCTTGGCTTATTTGTAACTACTTCATGGAGCAAATACGATAAAATCATTCAGGACATCCGCAAGGAGCACTCCGATCCTTTTTTAGGCGAGTATTTTCAATGGCTTGCGGAACATATAAATGACCGAATGCAAAAGAAGCCTCGAAAGCCATTTCACGAAGCAAACAAACTTAACAGCAACCTTGTCCAAATATAAATGAAAAGTGAAAAAATGGAATGCTGCCCAAGCGGTCGCGCTGCCTGGTAAATAATCGCTTCTAAATACTATGAGCACAACCATCGGCATCGAAATAAAATAACATCATTAAAATCCGAAAATTTGTAATTTTAATTCAATCCTGTAAACGGAAAGTGTTCGGCATAGTTTAAATAAATAACTCACAATTTCTGCATTGGATATTATAGTCTGCCCGGTTTGCCGATTGATGAAATACTTTTCGATCTCCTCTTTTTGAACCTGGCTCATTCACATAACTTAAATAGGAAGAATATGCTGAAGTCGCTACTGCTATGCGCTATCTTCTGCTTTACGATGTTTATTAAAGGATCATCGCAAGCGCCCGAAAGACCAACCAATTCAACAATTACTTATCACCCGGCATCAACAGATAAGCAATCCTGGCAGCGATTGAATTTGTGGCTGAGCTCGTCTTATTTTTACGTCGCAAAGGAAGGTCAGGTTGACCAGGACAGTTGTCTATTAAGGGCTAGTCGTTATTTGGGTTTGAGCAGACTTTCGATTCTTGCGGAAGGAATTGTTGACTCAGTATTGCTTGCCCAATCTCAATGGATAGACCAAAGAGATGCTGCAAAAGGTGCCCGATTGCTTTCTGAAGCCAAAGGAAGAAAGCACCTTGAACTGCTACTGTTGTTGGGTGCATACTACGCTTTTCAACGGCAAAGCTATTACCATTATAGGGACAGTGTTGAGTATTTCCTTACCAAAGCGATTGATGAAGGAAAAACTTTGAGCGAAGAAAAGTTGGGAAGACAGGCCTTTTGCCTGCTTGAAAAAATGTATTACCAGGCGAATGATTTAAAGAATGGAGATTCTATTTTTAACCGCTTAATCAAAGAATGCCATTCAGCTGGTGACAGAGAAACCGAAGCCAGGGCATTTGCCTACCGGGGTATATACCTGTTTCTAACTCCTGCAACGGCTCAAAACAAGATCGAAAGCTTACAGAAAGCAGCTGAGATTTATGGCGCATTGAAAAATACGGAGGGACAAATTAATGTATTGACGGATATAGGCTATCTGCTGTTGCTTGCAGGCAAGTTGCATGAATCGTATGTTATCTTCTTACAGGCATTGCAATTGGAGGATTCGATACACTATACCTATGTCCATTACAATACAGACGCAATAGCAATGGTTACTATATTTGACGGCAAATTCGGCGAACCGTTAAGGTATGTTCTGCAAAGCATAAAAGTGGCTGAGAGTACCCGCGACAGCCTTGGCTTGGGTTATTTCTACGGCCGCTTAATCCTTCTATATAATTCGGAGGGAGGCAAGGAAAAGGAAAGCGAAGAGTTTTGGCGAAAATCAT
>Ga0157379_10001794_pt1 | contig 17722 bp, 16 predicted proteins | sample S25metaG_FD_121802 | JGI IMG/M metagenome (GOLD analysis project Ga0157379, IMG submission 121802) | Switchgrass rhizosphere microbial communities from Kellogg Biological Station, Michigan, USA - S2-5 metaG | ecosystem: Host-associated > Plants > Roots > Rhizosphere > Soil | place: USA... | reverse complement strand
CGACGCGTTCTACCGCGCCATCAACCGCGTCGAGCGGTCGCTGATCCGCACGGATGCCGACGAGGCCACGTACAACCTCCACGTCATGCTCCGCTTCGACCTGGAGCTCGATCTCCTCGAGGGAAACCTCGCGGTCAAGGACCTGGCGCGCGTCTGGCGCGAGCGGTTCCAGGCGTCGATGGGAGTGGCCGTGCCCGACGACACGAACGGCGTGCTGCAGGATGTCCACTGGTACCACGGTCTGATCGGCGGCCAGTTCCAGGGATACACGCTGGGGAACATCCTCTCCGCGCAGTTCTACGGGACCGCGGTGAAGGCGCGCCCCGAGATCCCGGAGGACATCCGGCGCGGCTCCTTCGGAGGCCTGCACGACTGGCTGAAGGACAACATCTACCGCCACGGCGCCAAGTTCACGCCGGCCGAGCTCACGAAGCGGGTGACGGGGAGCGAGCTCACGATCGAGCCCTACATGGCGTACCTGGAAGGGAAGTTCCGGCCGCTCTACGGGCTGTCCTAGCGAGGGCGCGTCCGGGCGTCAGACGGCGTGGAGGTTGAGGCGCCTCACGAGCTCGCCGTAGCGCGGATCGTGGCGGATGGAATCGATCCGCGGATGCACGCGGAGGAAGGCTAGCCCGGTCGCCTGCTCCTTCACCGCGGTCTCCAACCAGCCGAACGCCTCATCGATGTCACCGAGGGACGCATGAAGGGCGCCCAGCCCCCAGGCCGACACGACGCGGCGCGACCGCGCTTCGGTGAGCTCGGCGAGCATGCGTCGCGCTTCCGCCGTGTCCCCACGGCTCGCGGCCAGGTGCGCGAGTCCGAACGAGGGGCCGGCGACGCCTCCGCTGAGCAGTCTCCCTTCCTCGTACTCCTTCCGGGACTCGTCGAAGCGGCCGAGCGCTTCGAGGGACCGCGCCAGATCGGTGTGGGCCCCGTCGAATCTGGGGTCGAGCTCGATGGCCTTGCGGTAGTAGACGACCGACCGCTCGAACTCTCGCGCGTAGTAGTAGGCGTCGCCCACCGACGTGTGGATGATCATCGACATCGGGTCGAGCCGCAGCGCCTCGAGCATGGCCGCCTGCGCGTCCGTGTGCTGTTCCGTGCAGTAGAGGACGCGCCCGAGGATCTGATACGCGTCCGCCAATCCCGGATTGAGCTCGATGGCGCGCTTGAGCTCGCGGATCGCCCCCGCGAAGTCGAGCTGATGGAGCCGGACGGTTCCGAGGATGGAGTGGGCGTTCGCCACGGAATCGTCGAGGGTCAGCGCCTTGAGCGCCGCGTCCTCCGCTTCATGGGTGGCCTCGGCCGGAGGAGCCATACCGCGCGACGCGCGGATCGAATGGCAATCGGCGATGCCGGCCCACGCGGGCGCGTAGCTCGGATCGATCTCGAGCGCGCGTCGAAAGTGCCGAAGGCTCACCTCCACCGCCTGCGGCGACGTTCCCGCGATCGTATGAAGCCCCTTCAGGTACTCGAGATGCGCTTCAGGCTTGACGGTCTGCCGCCGGGCGAAGCGCTTCGCCTCGTGTGGCGCCAGGTGCAGCTCGATCTCCTTCACGACCGCGGCGGCGACCTTGCTCTGCACGTCCAGCACGTCCTCCAGCTTGTCGTCGTAGCGCTGGGACCAGAGCGTCTCGTCGGTGCGTGCCGACACGAGGCGCACGGTGACCCGGACCCGCGGCCCCACGAGGAGCGCCGATCCTTCGAGGATGGCATCCACGCCCAGCTCGTGGCCGATCTCCGGCAAGGATCGCGCGACCCCTTTGTACTTCATCGCCGACGTGCGCGAGATCACGCGGAGACCCTGCAGCCGCGCGAGATCCGCGATCAAAGTTTCCGTCATGCCGTCCGCGAACCACTCCTGTGCGAGGTCGCGGGACACGTTGTCGAACGGCAGCACCGCGAGGGATCGAATCGCGTCGCGCGAGATTTCCGTCGGCGGGTCGTGATGCGTGGTCGACTCGACGCCGGCTCCGGACAGGACGGCACGCAGCATGCGCGCGACCTCTCCCGCCGACCCGGGGCGCCGCGCGCGGTCCTTGTCGAGGCAGCACTCGACCACCCGCTCGAGGGCGGGAGGAGCCTCCGGGCGAACGGTGCGGACCGGACGTGGCATCGTGTGGAGAATCTCGAACATGAGCGCCTCCGCCCGGGCCTTCTCGAACGCGCGCCGTCCCGTCGTCATCTCGTAGAGGAGCGCGCCCAAGGCCCAGACGTCGCTCCGGAGATCCGCGGGCTCGCCGCGGAGCTGCTCGGGCGCCATGTAGGGAAGGGAACCCATCACGGTGCCCTCCTGCGTGAGCTCTGTCGCCTGTCCCGTCCCCGCGCTGAGGAGTCCGGCGAGTCCGAAATCGAGGAGCTTCGGCGCGCCGTCGGCGGTGAGCACGACGTTGCCCGGCTTGAGATCGCGATGGAGGAATCCGCGCCGGTGCGCCTCCTCGAGGGCGTCGGCGATCGAGGCTCCCAGCCGGAGCACGTCCGGGACGGAAAAGGGGCCGGAAGCGAGCCTCGCCGAGATGGTGCCGCCGGGGACGTACTCCATCACGAGGAAGTCGACGCTCTCGTGCGTGCCGAAGTCGTAGATCGTCGCGACACCGGGATGGGAGAGCCGCGCCAGCACGCGCGCCTCGCGCCGGAAGCGCTCGCGCGCGGCGGGATCGGCGAGCATGCCGCGCTGGAGCACCTTCACCGCGACCTCGCGGTCCAGGTGCTCGTCGCGCGCGAGATAGACCTCGCCCATACCCCCCGTGCCGAGGGGCGTCATGACGCGATAGTGGGACAGCGTGGTTCCGATCACGTTCCGTTGGCGTCCATGCCGATGGTCTTGAGAATCGAGCGAAACCGCGGATCCGATCGGATCGCGCGGAAGTGCGGGCTCGGCTTGATATGAACGAGGGCGGAGTCGCGCGTCAAGGCCGCTCGTTCGAGCCACTCGAGCGAAGCGTCCGCCATCCCGCAGGCGCCATACGCCTCCGCCATCTGCACTGGCTCACCCTCACCGCAGGCCTCCTCCATCTCGCGCAGGGCCAGGTCGCGCTCCGCGATCCGTCCTTCGCGATGATGGATGAGCGCGAGCGCCAGGAACCGGTACGCCGGGTCTGGCTCGCGCTGCGCTTCCTCGAGCGCCTCCTCGCTTCGCCCCATCTCCTCCAGCACCTGCGCCAGGACCGAGTGCGTGACCTGTCGCGCGGCCTGGGTGGCGAAGACGTTCCGGAGCGCAGCCTCCGCTTCCTCGAGCCGTCCAGCCTCATAGTAAACGCAGCCGAGGTTGTGGAGGGACGGCATGTTCAGGGGGTCCAGATCGATGGCCCGGCGATTGAGCGTGAGTGCCTCGTCCGTGCGGCCCAGGGCCTGAAGCAAAACCGCGGCCCCATGCATCGCGGAGATATTCGTCGGATCGCGATCGAGCGCGCGCAGGAACGAGGCCTCTGCCGCCGGCCAGTCCCAGTCGCGCACGACCTGGATGCGCGCGAGGCGCGCATGCGCCGCGGAGAGATCGGGCTCCAGGTGAAGCGCGCGCTGGATCATCTCGCGCGCTCGCGCATAGGCCTCCTCGACGGGAGCCATGCCGTAATCCCCCTCCTCGGCCGTGGCGTGACCGAGCTCGGCCCAGAGGACGGCGCTTCGCGGATCGCGAGCGACCGCGGCTCGCAGCCGCTCGATGCCGAGCGCGAGGTCCTTGCGATTGCGGCGCAGGAGGAGGTAGTGCCCCTCGAGATAGAGGCGGTGGGCTTCGGGGTCCTGGCTTCGTCCCCGGACCGCGTCCTCCACGTTCCTGCGAAGCGCGTCCGCCGGAGGCGCGGCCGTGAGCGTGGCGTGGAGCTCCTGCGCGACCCTTCGCGCGATGTCGTCCTGCACGTCGAAGAGATCGTCGAGGGTTCGGTCGTACGACTCCGACCAGAGCTGCACGCCGTCGTCCGCATTCACGAGCCGCACCGACACGCGCATCCGGTCCCCGGAACGGCGCACGCTGCCCTCGACGATGGTCGCGACCCTCAGCTTCCGGCCGATGGTCGCGAGATCCTCGTTCTTGCCCTTGAACTGGAACGCCGAGGTCCGCGCGGCCACGTGGAGCCCGCCGATCTTGGAGAGCACCGCGAGCAGCTCCTCCGCGAGGCCGTCGGAGAAATAGTCCTCGGCGGCGTCCTGGCTCCGGTTGAGGAACGGAAGGACGGCGACGGACGGCCGGTCCCGGACGACGCTGCGCGCGATCTCGTCCACCTCCGCGGCCGCCGCGCCGAGATCCCGCTTCATGGACGCGGCGGTGTAGGGAAGAAGGTCCGACGACGCGTCCATGGCGCGATCGATGGCGCGCACCAGCGCGGGCGGCGCGTCAGCCCGCTCGCGCGCGAGCGGCACGCTCGGTCCGCGGCGGACCTCGGCCCTGAGATCGTCCATCGTTCGCGCCTGGAAGGGAGGGCGTCCGGTCAGAGCCCAGCGTAGGGTCACGCCGAGCGCGTAGAGATCGGTGCGCGGCGTGGCCGGTCCGCCCTCGAGAAGGGAAGGCGCCATGAAGAGTGGGGTTCCCGATCCGTCCCGAGGGGAGATGGCAGTGAAGAGGCGGCGGCGCGTCCCGAGGCCGAAGTCGGTGAGAACGGCCCGTCCACCCGCTTCGAGAACGATGTTGGACGGCTTGATGTCGCGATGAACGATCCCCGCGTGGTCCAGCGCGTCGAGCGCCTCGCACAGCTTGCGCGCGAGGAGCGTCACGTCACGAACGCTGAGGGGCGCCTTCCGCTCGATCGCCTCCGCGAGCGTGGGGCCGCGAAGGAGCTCCATCCACATTCCCACCCGGGCGTCGTGCTCCGCGATGCCGAACACCGTGGCCACGCCTGGATGGCGCACGCGGGCCAGCGCGCGCGCTTCGGCGAGAAGGGACTCCCGCGTCTCGTCGTCCGATCGGGGCAGCAGGAACTTGACCGCGACCTCGCGCTCCAGCGATCCGTCCCAGGCCCGCCACACTTCGCCCGACCTGCCGGAGCCGAGGCGCTCGAGAAGCGTGAATGGGCCCCAGCGTCGGAGCGTATCGCCCTCCTCGACCCGAGCGCTCGTCTTGCGATCGTCGCCCCGCTGGAGGGCCCTGCTGAACGCGGCGATCTTGGCGACGTCGAGGAGGGCGCGAGCGCGGTCTCCGAGCCGGGTGGCGAGCGCGTCGAACTCGTCGTCGCTCAGGTCGACCGGCTTGCCGTCCGACACCGAGGCCACGATGGAATCGATCGGGTCCTCGTCCGGGCGATCGTCCGCCGGGTGAGGATCGTGCGGGAGTCCTGGTGGGATCATCTCGCTGGCTGGGACGGCCTCTCGCGTCTGAAGCGTTGCATGATTCAAATGCGGTAAGCGGTTGATATTATGCCATATGACAGATGGTATCGGCAAGCCTCCCCGAGGCCTGAGCGCATGGCTACGATTAATCCGCGGCGTTCACCTCCGTCGGCCGCTTCCTCCGCCGGTCCAGCCCAAGCAGATGGTCGATGCTGACCGGCCCCGCTCCGCTCGCCGCGAAGTAGAGGAAGATGAAGCAGAACAGAACCGCCGGCTCCCCGTGATTCTGGATGGGCCAGAAGCCGTGCGGAAAATGTCCTTTGAAATAGGCCACCGCCATCTCGCCTGATGCGAGAAACGCTGCCGGCCGAGTCAGGAGGCCGAGGAAGATGAGCGTGCCGCACACGAGCTCGATCACGCCTGCGGTCACGAGCAGCGGTGTCAGTGTCACTCCCGGCGGCATGCCGCCGAACCAGCCGAGGAGCTTCATACCACCTGGGTGGATGAAGAGAAGTCCGGACACGATGCGGAGCAGCGAATGAGCGATGCCGGCCCAACGATTCATGACTCGAGTCTCCCCGCGCTCAGGGCGCCTTCCGCTCCGCCTCTTCCAGGATCTCCTCGACCTTCAGTCCATCTCCCGCGCGAAGGGCACGCTCCACCTCTTCCTCCGAGTCGTTTCCACGAATCAGATCGGAGAAGTAGCCCATGCACATCTTCACCTCGAACGCGTGGTGGCTGTGGGACTGCGCATGTCCGATCCAGGCGAGCCCATTCGCGCGATCTCCGGCACGCAGCCGGATGACCCCGTGGAAGAGTGGGTAGAGGTTGACTCCGATGCCAAGCTCCCGTGAGGACCGCACAATATCCTTGAGAAGCGCGTGCGCCTGCCGGTCGTGTCCGCGTCGCAGGTGGATGAGCGCAAGGTTCTTGGTGCCCTCCAGGATGAGCGATGGGACCCGAAGCTCCCGGGACATGGACAGGGATTCCATGACATATCGTTCGGCCGGGTCGAGATCGTTGAGATCCACGTACAAGCTACCCAGATTGCCGATCGCCATGGCCTCTCCGTAACGGTCACCAACAGCCCGGTGCGCCTCGATGGTTCGCTCGAAGACTTCCCGCGATTCCTCGTGCCTGCGCATGAGGAACAGCCCGATGGCGATGGAGTTGAGCGCGGAAGCCTCGCTGGAACGGTCACCGAGCTTTCTCGCGATGGCAACGCTCTCCTCCTGGTACTGGATCGAGCGCTCGGTATCCATCTCGAAGATGGCATTCCCCATCTGACGCAGGTTGAACATCAGCGCGACCTCGTCGCCGATGCTCCTCGAGATCGCGACCGCCTCCTCCAGGTACTCCAAGGACTTCGGGACATCCTGCCGCCACATGGCAACCCGACCGAGCTTACCGAGCGTCCGCGCAAGCAGCGGCATGCTCCCTATCTCCCGTGCCTCCTCGAGGACGGGCTGGAAGATCTCGCCTGCCTTGATCCATGAGCCACGGATGGCCTCGATGTCGCCTCGCATGATGTCGATCTGGAGACGCTGCTCCCGATGCTCGCTCGAGCTCAGCATCTCGCGAGCCCTTTGAAGAACGGTCGAGGCCTCGTCGTACGTCGCATGCCGGATGCCTCGCTCGCCGACCTTCATGAGCTGGGCCGCAGCCAGCGTGACTTCATCGGCACGGCTGTAATGCTCGGCCACGAGCAGCGTGTGCTCGTCCGCCCGTTCTCCGCCGACCTCGATCAGCCAGTCGCCCACCATCTTGTGGAGCGCGCGCCGCTGGCGCGGGATCACCGTCTCGTAGGTCACATCGCGCAGGATGGCGTGGCGGAACACGTATTCCACCGTGCCGGCGAAGCCCGACTCCTCGCGCTGTAGGATCATCTCGCGGTCCCGAAGATCCTCGAGCATTGCCTGGACCTCGCCTGCGTCGAGCCCGGCCGAATCCTGGCTCAGCCGCATGGCGGCTGCGTCCCAGAAGATGCGTCCGATCACTGATGCCCGCTGGAGGAGCTGGTAGAGCGAGGGGGGCAGGGTGTCGAGGCGCGCCTGGAGCACGCCGGTGAGCGTGGCCGGGATGCGCACCGTCGAGAGTCGCGTCGTGTCGACCGACCAGTTGGGCTCGCCCTTCAGGATCACACGGTCGTCGATGAGCGCCTTGATCAGCTCCTCGATGTAGAACGGATTGCCATCCGCGCGATCCACCACGAGATCGCGCAGCGCGGTGGGCACCTCGGGGACGTGCTTCAGGAGCTCGCGCACGAGTCGGCGGCTCGAGAGTTGGGACAAGGGCTCGAGCTGGATTCGCTCGTGAAAACGCTGTCCTTCGCCCCACTGGGGCCGGCGTTCGTAGAGGCTCGGTCGCGACATGCAGAGCACGAAGAGCGGCAGATCGGTGTTGTCGCGAACGAGGTTATTGATGAGATCGAGCGAGCGATCGTCGGCCCAGTGGATGTCCTCGATCAGGAGCATCACGGGGTTGATTTTCGATGCCGTCGTGAAGAGCTCGCCCAGGTACCCCTGGGCCGTACGGCGGAAGGCGTCGCCGTCCTTCAGTGCCGCGGCGACATCGGGAACTCCCGAGAAGTCGAAGCCGACGAGCTGGCCGATGTAGTGCGCCTTCGTTTCCGAGCCCTCACCCAAGAATCCCGCGACGCCCTGGACGAACTTCTCGCGAACCTGCGTCAGTGGATCCGAGTCGAGGATCCGGAACCGGAACGAGAAGAGATCCCGCGCCAGAGAGTAAGGCTGGAGCATGGACGGCTGCGTCGCGCGCGCCTCGAACCACCAGACCACCTGTTCCTGAAGATCGATCCAGGTGTTGAATTCGTAGAGGAGGCGCGACTTTCCCACGCCCGCCTCGCCGACGACCGTCACCACCTGCGTCTCACCATCCTCGAGCGTGAGCGACATCGCTTCCTGGAGGAGGCGCAGTTCGATCTCGCGCCCGATCATCCGCGTCTCGACGCCTTCGATCCCCATGGTCCGGACGCGGAAGGCGCGCGGTTTGGCGCTGAGGACGAGGTAGATCTCGGTCGGGTCCTTCCGACCGCGCACCCGGAGCGCGTCCTGCTGGAGGAAGTTGAAGACGCCGCGCACGAGCGTGAAGGTCTCGTGGGCCGCAAGGATTCCGCCCGGAGGAGTTGCCTCCCTGACGCGCGCAGCGAGCGTGATGGGAGCGCCGCTCGCGGTGTAGCTGCCGCTGTCACCGTCTCGCTCGAGGAGCACGGGTCCGGTCGTGATCCCGGCGACGAAGGGAAGGGGGTTGTCCTCGGTTGGCTCCCACGCCGTGCCCAACACCTTGCGCGACTCGGCGAGCGCGCGATCTCTCATCGCGAGGGCGGCGCGGATCGCGTTCTCGGGATCATCCTCGCGGGCGCGCTCGCGTCCCCAGAGGATGAGCCCAGCGTCATCGGTGCGGCTGTGGATGATGCCGCCCGCGTCCTTCGCGATCTCGCCAAAGGCCGCCCAGAGTGCGTTCACTGTGGCGCGCACGCGCTCGTTATCCGCCCCCGATTCGTAGAGGATCTCCGCCAGTTCCTTCACGTCGACCGCAACCGCGGTCATCTGCCGCTGCTGGTCTGACGGCGTACCCGTGCTGGGCGTCTCCCGCTCGCCTTTCGCCGCGGCGAGCTTGGCGAGCTGATCCACGGAGATCGTCTGCGTCATCGATTTGAGCGCCGTGGGCTCGTCGCTCGGTTTGATCTTGAGCGCCTTGGTGAGGGCCTCCACGAACTCGGTCGCGGTGCCGAAACGCTCTGTGGGCTTCTTGGCAAGCGCCCGCGCGAGCACCTGGTCCAGGGACTTCGGCAGATCACGGTTCCGCTCGCTTGCCTTCGGGATCGGCGCGTTCATGTGGGCGAGGATCACTTCGAACCCGCTCTCGTGCTCGTACGGTGCCGAGCCGGCCAGCGCCTCGAACGCGAGCACCCCCAGCGAGTAGATGTCGGCCGCCTTGTCCGCCTGGCCGTCGCCGCGCGCCTGCTCCGGCGCCATGTAGCCGGGCGTGCCGATCATGAGACCGGTGCCTGTCAGATCCTTGTCCTTGCCGCTGGAGCGCGCGATGCCGAAATCGGTGAGGAACGCGTTCCCCTCGCGGTCGATCATGATGTTCGACGGCTTCAGATCCCGGTGGACGATGCCCTGGCGGTGCGCGTAGTCGAGCGCGCCGGCGAGCTGGCGGAGCACGTGCAGGATCTCCTGCCGCGGCACCGTCCCGCGCTGCTGCACCTGCTTCAGCGTCCCGCCCTCGAGATAGCGCATGACGATGTACGGGGGGTCGCTCTCCCCGTCGAAGTCGTAGACGGGGAGGAGGTGCGGATGCTCGAGCCGGGCGATGAGCCTAGCCTCGCGCTGGAAGCGCTCCCGGAGCCCTTCATCATGGAGGATGGACGAACGGATGACCTTGATGGCGACGTGCCGGTCCATGCTGGGCTGGTAGGCGCGAAATACCGTGGCCATGCCGCCCGCGCCGATCTCTTCGGTGATCTCGTAGGCGCGCAGCTTCTTGCCGATCATCGGGTGCCGGAATCCTTGAAAGCGGGGTTGAAGTGGACGGAGATCACGATTGCGTAGCAAGAGGATAGCGGATTCGACGCGAGTCCGCCAGAGGGGGGCTAGAACATGCCGTTCTCGTTCGGGCCCTCGTCCATGACGGGCGTGCCGATGTCCCAGAGCTCGACGATCCGACCGTTTTCGAAGCGGAAGAGATGGACCACGGCAGCGCCCGGATCCTCGGGCTTTTGCCGCACGTGGGAGTGGACGGCGACCAGATCGCCGTCCTCGAGGGCGCGCTGGACCTCGAGCGTCTTCCTGGGATTCTGGGACGCGTTCTCGGCCATCGCGGCCTTCAGGCTGGCGGCGTCACCCCGGAAGTAAGGATTGTGGTGGAGGAATCCGGGTCCCACGTAGTCGGCGTAAGCTTCGTCCACGCGGCCGGCCGCAGCCAGCCCGAGGAAGGCCACCGCGCGCTCCTTGAGCGACGTCGTCACGTTCATGGGGGACTCCTTTCGACCGTGTGCAGGGTCGCCTGATCTGGAATCGACGCTAGACCCGCCTGGACGCGCCCGCAAGAATTCCCTTGGACGTTCGAGCGCGCTCGAACCGTACGGTCCTGCGTGGAGGGCTGATGGAGACGTTCCTACCCATTCGTGAAATCGCCGCCCGGACCGGAGTCAGTGTCCACACGCTCCGGTACTACGAACGCGCGGGTCTCATCCCCCGGGCGAGTCGATCGCCGGCGGGCTACCGCCTCTACACCGTCGATGCGATCCGGCGGGTGATGCTGGTGCGTACGCTGCGTTCCGTCGGCTTCGGAATCCGCGAGCTCAAAGGCTTCGGCGCCATCGCGGATCTCCGGATCCCGACCGCGACGATGCGTGCGCGGCTCCGGGCGAAGCGGGATGAGGTGTCGAGCCAGCTTCGAGATCTCGAACGGGCGTGGAAGCTCCTCGATGCCCTCCAGGGCTGCCGCTGCCGCGGGGATTGCGTGCTCGTCACGCGCCTCCTCGACAGTGGCCATTCGAACCGGGTCGCGACCGTGTGCCGTAGGAAGGCGCCGGCGCGACCGAAGCGGAGGAGGATCGAGCCATGACCGTACCCAGGATTGTTTCGACCGCATTGGTGTTCGTCGCAGCGTTCGCTCTGACCGACACGCTCCTCGCACCCGCGCTGAGTCTGGCAGACACCACGTCGCCGGCTCCCGCCGAGAAGCAGGGACGTGAATCCCCCTTCGCGTGCACCATGTCGGCTCTCAGTCCGGCGGAGCGGAAGCAGCACTTCGAGGAGTACGGTCCTCGACTCCGCGCGAGTCTCAAGGGAATCCACGAGCTATCCAACGGGTACGAGTTCGCGTTCCCCACGGATCAGGCCACGTACCAGGTGCTCTCGGCGTGGATGTTCCAGGAGCGCCTCTGCTGTCCGTTCTTCGATCTGGAGCTCAGGATCGACCGGGAGGGTGGATCCACCTGGCTCCGGCTCACGGGGCGGGACGGAGTGAAGGACTTCATCCAGGCGGAGTTCGAGCCCTGGTTCCAGAAGGGCTCGTGACGCAAGGCGCCGCCGCGGACGCCGCCCAGATTGGTGCTGACGTCCGCGGCGCAGCGCACTAAGGTGGGGACATGGACGCGCCCGGCATCGTTCGGATCGGACTCGCGTCCGTTCGCAACGCTCCGTCGGTCGAGGAACGGCTCGCGAGGCTCGAGGCAGTGCTGGGCGAAGCGCGAGAGCAGCGAGCTTCGATCGTCTGCTTTCCCGAGACCTACGTCCCAGGTCTCCGCGGTCAGGGGACGGACGTTCCCCCGCACGATCAGCGACGTCAGGCAGCCGCCTTGGAGCGAATCCGCGCTTCCGCGGCCACGAATCGTGTCGCCGTGGTGGTCGGCATGGAGTGGGAATCGCGCCTCGGGATTCACAACGTCGCGTTCGTGATCTCGAGGGCGGGGGACGACCTGGGCTTTCAGCCCAAGAATCAGATACCCGTGGAAGAGGAGCCGTACTTCGTTCCGGAAGGTACCCGCCGGATCTTCGAGGTGGACGGGCTCACGTTCGGCGTCACGATCTGCCACGAAGGGTGGCGCTATCCCGAGGCGACGCGGTGGGCGGCGGTGCGCGGCGCCCAGGTCGTGTTCCATCCTCAGCTCACAGGCGGCGACGACGCGGGCGTGACGCCTTCGTTCTGGGGCGACCCCAAGGCGCCGTACTACGAGAAAGCCATGATCGCGCGCGCGGTCGAGAACACCGTCTACTTCGCGAGCGTGAACTACGCCATGCGACACCAGGAGTCCGCGACAAGTCTCATCGATCCCGATGGCGCCTGCGTCGCGTACGTTCCCTACGGGGAGGAGCGCCTCCTCGTACACGACGTCGATCGTTCGCGAGCCACCGGCTTCTGCGCGCGCCGGTACCGGCCGGAGCTCTATCCCGCATGAGGCCCGAGCCGCTCCCGCCTCCCAGCGCCAGTCTCGCGTCGGAGATCCTCGGCGCGTGGTGGCTCCTGTCCCGTCTGGATCATGACGACGGCGGAAACCGGCACGTCTGCCCGATCCTCGGCGTGGAGCCGCTGGGATTCCTGAGCTTCGCGCCCAAGCGGTTCTCGGCGCAGTTCATGAGGCGAGGGCGAGAGCTCGAGACCGAAGCTCCCGCGAGCACGGCGCCTTTGCCGGGCGCGAACAACACCGCCGCGGTAGGCGGCTACGACGCCTATTTCGGGACGTACGAGCTGGACGCGACCCGGGGGACGGTGGTCGTGAAGCTGGAAGCGTCGCTCGCGCCGGCGAACATCGGGAAGACGTTCTTGCGCGAGATACGCGTGGTCGGGGACCGGCTGATCATCCGGCTCAACACGAACGCGGCCGACGGCACGCCGATCTCACGCACGCTCACGTTCGAGAGACTGGCCTAGCCGTCGCTAACCGCGCGTGATGAGTCCCGCCACGATGTCGGTCCACGCGTGCGCTGCGATCCCCGGCGCGAGGCTTCGCCGCCAGTGGGCGAGGAGACCGAAGAACACCCCGAACAAGGCGATCGCGACGACGTGCCGGATTCCTTGATAGCCGTGCGCGATCCCGAAGATCAGCGCCTGTGCCGCGATGGCCGGTGCGGCGTGTCCCCAGAGCGCCTGGAACTGAGTTTGGAAATACCCGCGAAACACGACCTCCTCGCAGAAGCCCGCCGATAGGGATAGAAGGACCCAGGCCACAGACTCGGGCTGGTCTCGCGGAAGGAGCGCCTCCACCGACTTGGCGTCCGGACCGACGAACCGGACGAGAATCAACGCGACCGCGGTCCACGCTCCCCAGAACGCCACGCCGAGGAGCATGTCCCGGATCACGTCCGCGGGTCCCGACCATCGCGCGCCGACCAGATCCCGGATGCGAGTCCCGGTGGGGCGCAGACCCACCATGACGTACCGGACGAGCCCCCACTCGGCCGCGAGAAGCGTGAGGTAGAGAGGAAGGGCCGAGCCGCGATGGACCGGCGCATTCGGCGCAGCCTGCGACGTGGCCTGGGCGTAGATCCCATAGGCGGCGACGCCGAGCACGATGGCGGTGAGGATCGCGGTGTGCCGGAGCGACGCGATGAGCGGACGGCGGGGTTCGGTCATGGGGTTCTCCTGCGCGCCGCGGGTTTGGCGAGCGTGCGAAGCGTGCGACGTGTCTCCGCGCACCATCGGCGCACGGCGCGCGAGCGGTGCTCCCCGTAGCTCAAGGTCATGAGCCAGAAGGGGAGCGAGGGGTGGCTGGGCTGGCGCTCGAGCTCGCGTCGGATGCGGCCGAACTCGCGAAGGGCCGCGGCCTCCCGCGCGGCGAGGGCATCGATCCACGCGAGCTCCGGACCTGTGGAGGCCCGGTCACCCAGGAACAGCTTGAGCAGGAGCTCGCTCCGCACCGGCGCTTCTCGTGGCGGCTCGGCTCGCCAGCGCGCGAGCGCGCCGCGACCTTTCCTCGTGATTTCGTAAACCTGCCGCTCCCGTCCGCCGATCGCTCCCCCGGGTCGGCGGCGGATCAGGCCGGCCCCGGCGAGACTCTTGAGCGCGGGGTAGAGCTGGCCGTAGCTCTCGGACCAGAAGAAGCCGACGCTCGTCGCCGCCTCCTTCCTGAGGTCGTACCCCGACATGGGGCGGATCCGGAGGAGGCCGAGGACGGCGAAGGGAGTGGTGCTCGAGCCGGCGCGCATATATCTGGATGATATATGGTCGCTCAGCCGGTGTCCAGCCTCGATTCGCGGTCTCGGTTGGGGTAGGGTCGCGCGCATGATTCCCTGGAAGACCGCCGTTCCCTTGAGTGTTCTCGACGCGGTGGGGGCGACGACCCTGGTGCGCCTGTCGCGCGTCGTCCCTCCCGGTTGCGCGACGGTGCTCGCGAAGCTCGAGTGGGAGAACCCGACCGGCAGCATGAAGGACCGCATGGCCCGGGCCGTGATCGCGCGCGCCGAGGACGACGGCCGCCTCCGGCCGGGCAACACGGTCGTCGAGTACACGGGGGGGAGCACTGGCGCCTCCCTCGCGCTCGTGTGCGCAGCCAAGGGATACCGGATCCGCATCGTCACGTCGGACGCCTTCAGCAAGGAGAAGCTGGATCAGATGGCGGCGCTCGGCGCGGAGCTCACGCTCGTGCCGAGCGAGGGCGGCCTCACCACGAAGAAGCTGATCCTCGACATGATCGAGTCCGCGCGCGAGCTGAGCCGCGCGCCGGGCACGTACTGGACCGACCAGCTCCACAACCAGGATTCGATCGTGGGCTACGAGCGGCTCGGGGACGAGATCTGGGATCAGACCGACGGGCGCGTGGACGCGTTCGTCCAGTCGGTGGGAACGGCCGCGTCGATCCGCGGCGTGGCGACGGCGCTCAAGCGTCGCAAAGCCGCGGTCCGGGTTGTCGCCGTGGAGCCCGCGGAATCCGCGGTGCTGGGCGGAGGCCCGCCCGGGCCCCACAAGATCGAGGGCGTGGGCATCGGCTACACGCCGCCGCTCTGGGAGCCCTCACTCATCGATGGCGTCGAGCCGGTGCCGACCGCAGAGGCCAAGGAAATGGCGAGGCGCCTCGCGCGCGAGGAGGGGCTCTTTCCAGGGACGTCGTCGGGCGCGAACGTGATCGCCGCGATCCGCGTCGGCCTGGAGCTCGGGCCCGACGCGACGGTGGTCACGCTGATGGTGGACTCCGGGCTCAAGTACCTGAACACGGACGTCTATCGAAGAAGTTAGGTTGTTCCGCCTTGGGCGGCGTGGGTCAACGATGCACGGTGGGCGACGCGGACGCGGCGCCATGCGCGAGAACGGGAGCGATGTGCGACTCCCAGTGCTGCTTCCATCCTGGGAAGGTCTGGAGGAAGTGCTCCACCGCGTGCTGTCCCTCCGGCGCCAGCGCCGTGTACCGGTAGGTGACGTCCGCGCGGCACGCCTTCTCCGACACGGGCACGACCTGGATCCAGAGCTGCGTCACGGTGCGTCCGGCCCGGACCACCACGTAGCGCACGATGCGCTGCGCCGGATCGTAGTCGGTCATGACCCAGACCATCGGATTGGGATCGTGATCCACGAGGAAGATCGCCCCCTCGGGCGATTGACCCGGGGTCGCCGGCACGACGAACGCGGGATTCCATTCCGGCGACCACTCCCGCTCCCGGTCGGGACCGAAGAGAGGGAAGGCCTGGTCCGCGCTTCCCGGCAGGTCGAGCGACATCGTGCGCGTGGCCTGCACCACCGAGCCCTTCTGCTCCACCTGCGCGTCCGTGGTCGGGGGCCAATTTGATGGGCGCGCGGATGCGCTCGAGGTAACGGCGAGACCAGCCATCGCGGCGCCGGCCGCGACCTTGCCCAGCGTGCTCTGGTTCATGACGTCTCCCTTCTCTTCCTGCCCGACGGCGAAGCCTCGACGAGGCGGTGGCTGTGCGAGGCATCGAGGTCGAGCCCGTAGATGCTGCGAAACTCGCGGATCCGCCCGAGGCCTTCCGGCCCGAAGGGCTGCTTGCCCTCGAACGCGTGGAGGACGATCCCTTCGAGAAGATCTCCGAGGGAGATCTCGTGGTACTCGGCGATCGCCTTGAGCACTTTCAGAATTCTCTTCTCCATCCGGACCCCCGTCTGCACGCGCTCCACGACACGGGTGGATGCTGCGGGTGGGGACGGACGGCGCGTGGGTCGACCCATGGAGGCACCTCCTTAGGCTAATGGTACCTTGGTACCAAGATAGCGTCAAGGGAGGGGCGGTACCTCAACCGCTGGCGTTCCTTGGAGTACTGCCAGAGCGCCCGATCGAGCAGGCGCATGCCGACGCCATGCCGCGTCGCGAGGGACCGCGTGCACGCGACGTAGTCGAGCCACGTCTCGAGCGTCACGTGGGCGCGGGTCTCACCCAGGGACCAGAGCGCGCGCACGTCGAGGATGGGATAAGGACGAGCGTCGCAGGCATGGAGGATGGCCGAGGCGGTGGCCCAGTCGACCCCGCGGAGCACGCGAAGGAGCTCGACTTTCACCGCTTCATCCGAGGAGGCGAGCGCCGCGCGCGTGACCGCGCGCACGTCGCGCTCCGAGTTCTCGAGGCACCGCGGACGGGACCGCGGCGATTTCCAGGCGCAGAGCGCCAGAAATTCCGCGCGCGTCAGGCAGCCCCGGGCTCGAACCCTCGTCCGGATCGAATCGAGGAGGCGATCCCCCTCGGGGCCGGGGAACCGGGACGCCCAGTAGGGGATCTCCTCAGCCGGGAATCGGAGGGCGAGCTTCCGTTCCTTTCGCGCTGCGCGCGGCATGCGCGTAGGATAGCATCGCCTGCCATGCTCATTCCTCTCGACGCCATCCGGGACGCCGCGGCCCGCACCACGCCGCATCTTCATCGCACGCCCATGCTCTCCTCGCGAACCATCGGCGAGCGCGCTGGGGTTCGGCTCCTCCTCAAGTGCGAGAGCTTTCAAAAGACGGGGTCCTTCAAGCCGCGCGGCGCGCTCAACATCGTGCTCTCCATGTCGCAGGAGCGCCGCCGCCGTGGACTGATCACCGTCTCCGCGGGCAATCACGCGCAGGCCGTCGCATGGGCCGCGCGCGTGGCGGGCGCACCGTGTACGGTGGTCATGCCGACGGATGCTCCGCGCTCCAAGATGGAGGCCACGCGCGGCTATGGCGCCACGATCCTCACCCACGACGATCGCGCCACGCTCTTCGACCGGCTTCACGAGGAGGAGGCGCGAACGGGCGCGTCGTTCGTCCATCCGTTCGACGACCCGATCGGCCTCGCGGGAGCTGGAACCGCCGGGCTCGAGATCGTGGAACAGGCGCCCGACGTCGACTGCGTGATCGTGCCGATCGGCGGCGGGGGATTGATGGCCGGCGTCGCGAGCGCGGTGAAGGGATCCTTGCCCCGGTGCCGGGTCGTTGGCGTGGAGCTGGAGGCCGGCCCCGGCATGCGGCCCGCGATCGCGGCGGGGAAGCCCGTTCCGGTGCCGCGTCCCAAGACGGTGGCCGACGGGCTCACGCCTCCGTTCGTCGGAGCGCGCCCGCTCGAGATCGCGCGCGAGGCGGTGGACGAGATCGTGCTCGTGTCCGAGTCCGAGATCCTCGAAGCGATGCGTCTCCTGCTCGTCCGGGCCAAGCTCTATGTGGAGGGATCGGGAGCGACCGCCACCGCGGCGCTCCTCGCGGGCAAGATTCGTCTGCCCGCCGGCGCGACGGTGGTGAGCCTCGTCTCGGGCGGCAACGTGGACCCGGAGCGGATGATGGCCGCGTTTTCCTCGCAGGAGGGTGGATGAAAGTTCTCTTCGTGAACGAAGCGGGCGTGCGCGAGCTGCTCCCGATGGACTCGTGCGTGGCCCTCATGCGCGATGCGCTCACGGCCCTCTCGCGCGGCGACGCGGTGCTGCCGCTTCGGAGCAAGGTGTCGCTGCCGGACCAATCCGGACTCCTCGGGCTCATGCCCGGCTATCTGGGCGATCCCCAGAGCTTCGGGCTCAAGGTCGTGGCGGTCATG
>Ga0157379_10001792_pt1 | contig 17740 bp, 15 predicted proteins | sample S25metaG_FD_121802 | JGI IMG/M metagenome (GOLD analysis project Ga0157379, IMG submission 121802) | Switchgrass rhizosphere microbial communities from Kellogg Biological Station, Michigan, USA - S2-5 metaG | ecosystem: Host-associated > Plants > Roots > Rhizosphere > Soil | place: USA... | reverse complement strand
GGCGGCGCGGCCCTGGTGACCGGCGCGGGTGGCTTCATCAGCACGCTGGCAAACTCGCCGCTGCGTTGCAACCGCAAGTCGCCGCTACTCCCCGGTCTTCTGGCCGGTGGGCCTTTCCTGCGAGATGAATTGCTTGCGCTGGTGAATGACTACCTGCCGGCGAATTCGAACCGGTCCCGATGATCAGAATGCTCGTCGAAACACAAATCTCTAAGGCTTAAGCACCGTCTTCAATAGCGCTTCGACGCCGTTCCACGTGATCTGCACCCCAATGCAGAAAAGCACGAATGCAATGACGCGCAGAATGCCATGCGCCGTCTGGGGTCGAACGCTCGCGGTGATTTTCGAGGCGTAGGCGTAGCAGACATAGACCAGCAGGCACAGAGCCACCACGGCCAGAAACACTCCCACGTGCGCCATTACATCATTCAACACACCCTTCACCGAGGCATGGGCGCTCAGGGTCAGGGTCACCACAATGCAGCCCGGACCCGCTGTCACCGGAAATGTCAGAGGATAGAAAATTTTCTGCTCCAGAGATCCGTAGCTGCCCTCCGCTACGGCGGTCCGGTCCGGATCAGCTTTGACTTCGCGCTGATTGAGCAGGTTCCATCCCATGGAGGCGAGGACGAGTCCGCCCGCAACCTGCACTACAGGAAGAGAAATCCCAAAAAATTCCAGCAGCGCCGTCCCCACCAACTCCACCACGGCCAGAAAAAGTGCGGTACGAATCGCAATCTTGCGGGCCAGATCGCGATAAACGGAGGCTGGCGCCTGGCCCACCAGGCCGAACAATACCAATGCTGATCCAAGCGGATTAATAAGCGGCAGAAGAGCACTGAACGCAAGCGCGAAAAACTTGGCGAGAAGAGAAACGCTTCCCATGGGTGCAACAGAATAGCATCCGTGGTAGCGCCCATGTGGGACGGACACTTTTCTGCGTAGCCTTTGACCGTGATTTTCTCGAAACTCGACCAAAGTCAAAAGCCACGGCAGGAGTATCCATCCCTCCCCCGCGCTAGAGGGGTGGCGGTGTCATACCGACGAATGTGGTTCCCAGAAACTTGCCTTGAGCCGCGAAATTCCAGGTGAATATCGCGGATCCGGCATGGGCGCAGGCGTGACATCCGTTTATCAGCGGATAGCCAACCGTGAACTGCACGCCGCCATTCGGCCCGGTCTGTGAGTTGGGCCAGGTCTTCCCGTCGCGATCCCCGGGCCACACGTCAACCTTCGGAAACTGAGCTTGCAGGTCCTTGAACTGAGGTGTCTGCTGCATTGTCTTCCGGTCGAGTAGCGCCAGATTCTCGACGTTCACGATGGGAGGGTTTCCGTTGACCAGCAGAAGGCCGTAATTTGTATTCGCCCGCAAAGGATAAGTAATCCATGCGAAATCGACCGGGCCGACAGCCTGGAAGCCCGTCATGATGCCTATTTCGCCGCCACTTTGCTGGTAGAGCCTGCGGGTGAAGCTGACCGCATCCGCCGAGGCACCTGCCTTTGCCATCTGGTCAATCACACATTCGGCAAAGCCGGCGGGGGCAGACTTGTCGCAGGCCGCATGGGCGGCGGCCATGAACTGTTCCGGCAACCGCCACACTGAAGATGCGCCGACTCTCGTGTTGGGCTTGGGAGCCGCGAGCGCAGAGGTGACACACGCGACGACGCTGAGAATCGCAGAGAAGCGAGGAAACTTGCGCATGTTCACCCTCTTGGAAGGCACAGCCCACAGGATGCCTAGTTCTTAGCTGCGTCCGCATAACGACGGAAGAAGCTGTTTGTCTTCCACTGCGGCCGCTCCGCATCGTTCGCCACTTTTATCAGGAGCAGCCGGATGATGTCCTCGTACTTGCCTGCCGCCGCCAGATCAACCGGTTGGTCGAGATCGTCCGACGGCGCGTGATAGCGGTTGGTCAGCCAGTCCTGGTAAGTCTGCTTTTCCTCGGGCGTGGTCGGGGCAATATCCAATGCCAGCGCGGGAATGCCGTGAAGAATAAAGCTGTACTGGTCGCTGCGTACAAAAACATTTCTCAACGGCTGTGGATCGGCTTGGACTGAAACACCGACGGACTCCGCCACCTGCCGGGCTGCGTCGCCGAGGTCCGATTCCGCCATCCCGAGAACGGTGAGCATCTTCAGGGGGACCAGAGGCCGGAACATATCAATGTTGATGTTTGCCACCATCGATTTCGGATCCACGGTCGGATGGGCCGCGAAATATTTCGATCCCAGCAGACCCTTCTCTTCTCCGGTGACAAACGCAAAGAGGAGCGAACGCTTCAAATTCTCAGGATGCTTCTTGAGGAAAGCAGCCACATCGAGCAACACAGCGACGCCGGACGCGTTGTCCATGGCGCCGTTATAGATGCGATCACCATTGACGGGCTCACCGATTCCCACATGATCGATGTGCGCCGACAGAACTACATATTCACTCTTCAACTGCGGATCGCTTCCCGGCAAGCCGGCGACAAGATTTGCCGACTCTGTCACCTTCTTCTTCAGCTTCGTCTTCGCCTGGATAGAAACTGGCAGCGGAAAGTGCGGCAAGGGATTGCGCTCCTTAGCCAACTCGGCGAGCTCCTGGAAAGTATGGCCTGAACCGGCGAACAATTTGTCGGCGTGCGCGGGATTGAACACCAGCGCCAGATTTTCTCCTTCAGTTTCGTTAAATTCCGCACCGGCTAGCTCCATGCTCGGATGCAGCCGGTTCAGGGACGTGCGGGACCAGGGCACATCCATCGAGGCAGGGTTCGGAATGGAGATGATCCCGACCGCTCCCGCTGCACGAAACGCTTTCCAGCGCTCGCCCGCGGTTTGGTGGTGCGCGGCCAGCGCCGAGGGGATCTGCGATGGAGAGCCACTGATCAGGACAGCGACCTTGCCCTTGAGATCCAACCCGGCAAGGTCGTCGAAATCTTTTTCCGGAATGCTCAAGCCATAGCCGACAAATACCAGCTGCGCTTCCACTTTCGGAGCCAGGTCGATGCGTGTGCTAAATAGGGCATCTTCGCCCAAGCTTAGGGGCTCAGCCTTGCCAGCGCGAACCAGAGCGGCGCTGGAATCCTTTTCCACCAGCTGCCGCGATTCGAACTTCACCGGCTGGTAGTAACCCTTCACGCCCGCAGGTTGAAGCCCGGCAGCCATCAATTGACTGACGACATAGGCTTCCGCCTTTTTAAGTCCGGGGCTTCCAGTGTCGCGGCCTTCCATGTTGTCGGCGGCCAAGACTTTTATGTGATCCCACCACGATTTCCCATCGAAAGAGGCCGGGGATTCCTGCTGCGCGAACGCAGGAACCAGACAAACAGCGATCCATAGGGACAACAACGACTTTCTCAGCATTGTTCCTCCGGAAACTCGCCAGCGAAGCAAACCTCAGCGGCTGAAGCGCACTCCCATTAGCCATGCGGCACGACAGTCGTGCCCTCCCGCCTTTGTGGGCACGTTCTCTCAGCAAAGCCGCTAAACATATCCCAATCCCGCCAGCCGATCGTGGACTATTTTTTGCGATTCCTCATCCAGACCTCCGCCGGGCCCCTTCTTCTGCATCCCGGCCACCAGCGAGCGTCCTTGCATGGTCTCTGGAATTTCGTATCCTGCGAGGTCCAATAAAGTCGGGGCGATGTCCAACAGGTGCGCTCCTTCGTACTCGCCACTCAGCGGGCAATTCGGCGCGGTCAGAATGAACATTCCGTACTGCGCGTGGTTGCAGCCATCGGGACCGGTATCGTTTTCCTGAACGTGAAGTTTCGCATGTCCGACCGTTCCGATAGACCGCCAGTAGAGTTCGCCAAAATGGACGATCAGGTCCGGAGCCACGTTGCGCACGTTGCGATAGATTTCCTGGGGCTTGAACACCAGCGATTTCATCGTTTGAATGTTTTCACCCGGCAGCGACTCGAGGCGAGCCTTCATCTCGTTCTGGAAAGACTCCCACTCAGATGCAGGCACCACACCCTGCGGCTCCCGCCCCTGCATGTTGAAGAACACGCGGGCGTAGTATCCGCCCTCGCTCCAGACTTTTGTCTTGCTCCAATTCACGTTCAGGTTCTCAAATGGCGTTATCCCCTTCGGATATTCGTTGAGCACCAAAAGTCCTTCGCGGATCAGCCAGTCATTGATGGCGAACCCGCCATTCAAGCGCTGCGCTCCGTGGTCTGAAACCACCAGCACGATGGTGTCCTCGCCCAGCAGCTCGAGCACACTGCCAACCTGCTCATCGAGCAAACGGTAGTACTCCGGAATCGCATCCTGATAGGGGTTGTTCGCCTCGAACTGCACATGTCGGGGATCGAAATAGTTCCAGAAGCCGTGATGCATGCGATCGAGACCGATATCCACAAAGTGGAAATAGTCCCACTCCTGCCCTCCCAGCAGCCAGCGCACCACCGTCCATTGCTTGCCGCACATATTGAAAATCTCTTGCTTGAGCCAGGCCTTCTTATCGGTACGGAAATTCTTTACGTCAGCCGGATACTCTCCCACCAAGTCGTTGATCTTCGCTTTAATCTCCCGCGGATAGGTAAAGTCATTTTTGATCGTGTCCGGCGTGAGAAAGCAGCCGACGCTGATGCCGTTAATCCGACGTGGGGGATAGTTCGGCGGCACTCCGACGATGATTGACTTCTTGCCTTCGCGCGCCAGATGGTCCCAGATGGCGAGTGCCTTGATGGAAGTTGAGTTGGCGACGGCCAGCTTGTCGTAAGAATGATCGGAACGATTGCGAAACCCATAGACCCCGAGCGAACCCGGGTCCTGGCTCGTGCTCATGCACATCCAGGCGGGAACGGTGATGGGAGGAACCACGCTCTCCAGCCGTCCGTAGACGCCGAGGTCCATCAGGCGGCGCAGGTTTACCAGTCGCTCATCGCCGAAGATGACTTCGGGTGCGGCGCAATCCAGTCCCAGCACGCAAATTTTCATGCAGTCAATTTGATTTTCAGAGTAACGACGCGCCTTCCATGGATTCTGGCACTGCCACCCCGAGATATTGCAAGACCGTGGGCGCCAGATCGATGATTCGCGCTTGGTCGTGAAGTGCCGCGCGATTCATGAACAAGATGCCAGGGACCGATTTCGGATCTACAATGTGGTCTCCACTCCAGCGGCGCATATTGTCTTCCAACAGGGAATTTGAAAAGCCGCCCACCGCGCTCTGCCAGGAAACCCGGAATCCACGATAAAAATTTACCAGCAGATCCGGCGAATTCTCCACAAACGCTCCCGAGTATAACTCTTCGCGGCGCGACACACTGCGAATGGCTGCCCGCTGCGTGTGCTTGTCAGGAAAATCCGCCAGGCCGGTCTGAATCGCATTGCGCACTCGTTCCGCTTCACTCCCCTCTTCCAGAATTCCGGCACTCTCCCGCCTCTTGAGGTTTAGGTAAATCCCTCCCAGGCCAACGGCGTAAGCGTAGGTCTTCGACCAGTCCACAGCGGCGAATCCGTCGCCCAGATTGTCTCCCGGCTTGCGACTGTCTTTGAGCGCCAGCAGGCCGTTTTGCCACAGCCAGCTATTGGTATCAAAGGCGCGGCGGAAAGTTCCGAAGCCATGGTCGGAAAGAACGATTAGCAGCGTATTTTCGTCAACTTTGTCGAGCACTGCACTGAGCAGCGCGTCGCAGCGACTGTAGTGTTCTTCGATTCGACCGGCGAGTTCGGGAGAGAGATCGGCCTCAAAGCCCGGATGTTCACGATCGCGGAAACGCCACAGCATGTGCTGCACCCGATCGGGCGTATCGAACAGGATGAAGAAAAAGCCTTCGGCGAAGCGGTCCAGTTCAAAACGCATGGTGCGTTCACGGTCGCCGAGCACCAGTTCGCACTGCTGCAAATACGCCGCTTCGTCCAGGCGGCCATTGTTCAGCCCATTGTGATCTTCCGCCATTCCAAGCGTGGAAAATAGCCCTACTTTGTCCGCTAACTCCCGGGCGTAGTCCGCCGGAGCCGAAACCGGAAACATGGGCGCCGCCGGATCGAAGTTGACGGCTGAAACATAGAATTCCAAGCGCGGCTCCAGTTGCCGGACGTAGAGACGCGCGATTCCCATCACCGATTGCAGCATGGAGAACCTAAACTTGAAGCGTAGCCACTCGCTCCAACTTCTTTCCGGAACTTCAATCCTTGCCGGCGAACCGCCAGTTTGAATCACCAGCTTGCGCGCCGCCTTGTCCACATGGACACGCACTTCACAGGATGTATCCGTCGCCGATGACCCCTTCGTGTTGCGCGGCCCGATCACACGGGTCACGATCTCATCACCGGAATCGAGAAAGATCAGCTGCTCGTTCTCCTGCGCAACCGCCGTTTTGTCTTGCGTGTAAAACGTGCCTTTGCTCTGACTGCCACGCAGATCGGGAACGCCGACCCCGGACAGCATCCTGCCTTGTAGATTTTCAGGGGGAAACGTACAGGGACAACGCAAAACCGTGCTGGGGATGCCTGCGGCCGACAGGGTCTGCCATAGGGGTACGCCCTGCCGCCGGTTTACCACTCGCGGCTGGGCCAGCATGCTCTTCGGCCGCTCGAAGCGGGTCAGCGCCACATCGGGCAAGTAGGTTTCCGGGTCGCGACAGATGAAATCAAAGATGCCGTGTCCGCCCGGGTTTGTCCCGGTGGCAAACGAAGACCAGGCTACAGGGGTCTGCGCGGGGTAAGTCGTCTTTAGGCGGGAATAGCTGCCAGTAGCGCGAATCCTGGCGAGGTTCGGAAGCTCTCCGCGTTCCAGCATCGCTTCCACGATGCCAGGCTCGAGCCCGTCCAAACCGATGACAATCACTTTTTTGCGCAAGAAGCGGACCCGAAATTACGGAGTTCCTTTGGGACTATCCTTGGGAACATCAACGGCGGCGGGCGCACCGGAGCGGCCAAATTTCCGTACGACTTTAAAAAAGATGCCAACAACCTTGTTCCAGAAGATCAGCAGGAGGCCGAGCACGCTGGCCAGCCCGGAAGTCACCGTCATCACCTGGTCGGGACCCGCATAGAGCGCCAGCAGTTCAAATCTCATGAATACTCCCCTGATTTGCCTTTGGACTCGGACTTACTACCTACTGCCACAATCTTAACATCGCCGACCCGGGGTGGTGGATCAACCTGCCAAACCCAGACTCGGAATCGTCCTGAGGGCTTCAGTCCCGAAGGATCTGGCACCCATCGCACAAATGGCCAGCCTTTAACATATCCGCTGCGCGCCAGGATGCTTCGCAAGCTCAACATGACGCTTCCCGATTGGCTAGAACCCAACTGGACGCCGGTATCCATATCGGGAGACAGCGAAAACGGATGGGAGCTATGACAATTCGGAACGATAGAAGTGCCGCCGTTCGAAAAGATTCATCGGCAGCTCGAAGACCTTAGTTTCCCCCACAGCAAAAGCAAACTGCTTGCCGCATTCCGGGCCCGGGCAGGTGGTGTTCACCTTTTCTTTATTGGTTTCCCTGGTCATTTCGCGTTCGACGACCACCCAAGTCCCGCACTTGGGGCAGGTTATGCACGAGCAGACGATCCGGTCAGTCATTTGATCTTTAGTGTAAATGATTTGGTGTTGAGGGAAAATTCCGAATGGTCAGCGTCAGCCGGCACTCTTTTTCCCTTGGCGCAACTGCCACTGAACATGCCGCAGGATGCCCAGCCACGCTTCGACATCCTGGGCCGACAGCTTGATGCGACGCACCATGCGGCGAATTCGTTGCTCAGTTTCCGCTGCCCGCTGCGGCAGCATATAACTGCTGGTGCTCAGCACATCGGCCAGCAAAGCAGTGATGCGCTCCATATCGCCCGCGGTGGCCACCTTCTGCATCTCGGATTTTCCGGCCGCCCTGCCGTCGCGAATCAATTCGTAAAGACATATCGCAACCGCCTGGCCGAGATTCATCGAGATGTTCTGGTCGCCAGTGGGAATCCGGATCAGCCAGTGGCAATAGCTGAGGTCCTGCTTCGAGAGGCCGTATCTCTCCGAGCCGAACAAGATGGCCACCGGGCCGGATCCCAGGTGTTTGCGGATCCGCCTGGCGCCGTATTCCAGACGCCGCAGCGGGTGCTGCACAGCCCGATGCCGTACGGCGGTCGTGCCCACCACCAGTGTGCAGTCGGCTACAGCCTCGGCCACGGTCGTGTATTGTTCCGCGCTCGCCAGAAGGTCCGCAGCGCCGACGGCGGAGCGTGCCGTACGGAATGCTTTTTCGTAAGGATTCACCACTCGCAGATGGGAAAAACCGAAATTGCTCATGGCGCGTGCCGCGGCGCCGATGTTGAGAGGGTTGCGCGACGACACCAGCACAACCCGCAGGCGGTCGAGTTTAAGGGCAGCAGCCAAGATTGCTTATTCTAGTGTAGGCGCTAGCGTGCTCGCTCGCGCCTACATCATGATGGCTTGTGCACCGATTCGGCCACGCGGATCAACGTGGGCAGCACTCCCCCGAATCCTGCTGCGTCCTTGGGATCGCCAAGAGAGAAGTAGAGCTTGCTATAAAGTGGGTACAGCTCTTCGTAGACGAATTGCTCGGAGTTGTCGGGCTCGAACACCCGGTTTGGTGGGCAAATCTTCTTCTGTGCCTCCTCGATGGTCTTGAACGTTCCCGCCGCGAGGAATGCAAAGATTGCCGAGCCCAAGCTGGTAACGCTCTTGCCCGGCACCAGCACGGGCCGTCCCAGTACATTGGCGTAGACCCGGTTCAGTACGTCATTCTTTTGCGGAATGCCGCCTGCGTTGATGACGCGCTTGATATTTACCCCGTTGGCAGCCATGCGATCGAGAATTACGCGAGTGTGGAACGCCGTGCCTTCGATGGCGGCAAACAACTCGTCCTGGGCAGTGTTTTGCAGATTCCATCCCAGGGTAATGCCGCGTAAGTTAGGATTGACCAATACGGTGCGGTCGCCGTTGTCCCAAGTCATGCGCAGCAGCCCGGTTTGCCCTGCGCGATAATTCCCCAGGCCCTGGCTCAGCGTCTGTACATCAGTGCCGGCGCGGGTCGCAATTGCGTTGAAGATGTCGCCCACGGCCGACAGTCCGGCTTCGATGCCGGTCCGCAGCGGATGCACGCTTCCCTGCACTACGCCGCAAACGCCGGGGACAAGATTCACCGACGGCGTGATTCCGATGATGCAGGTGGAGGTCCCCACCACATTCACCATGTCGTCGGTACCGCAACCGGCTCCGATGGCGTCCCAGTGGGCGTCGAACGCTCCCACGGGAATCGGGATGCCGGCTTTCAGGCCAAGCTTTTCCGCCCAACTCTTCGAGAGGGTTCCTGCCATCTGGTCTGAAGCCGCATATTCGCCACCCAGCTTTTCCCGCACACCTGCCAGCAGCGGATCGACCTTGACCAGGAAACTTTCTGGCGGAAGGCCTCCGAGGGCCCGGTTCCAGAGCCACTTATGGCCCATGGCGCAGATACTGCGCTTCGCTTTTTTCGGATCGGTGATACCGCACAGAGTCGCCGCCACCATGTCGCAGTGCTCGAAGGCAGAGACAAACTCGGGGCGCTTTGTAGGGTTGTGGCGAAGCCAATGCAGAAGTTTCGAAAATCCCCACTCCGACGAATACACCCCGCCGCACCAGTTGATGGCTTCGAGTTTTTCACGGTGAGCAGCGGCCGTGATCTCCGCAGCCTCGCCTTTAGCCCGGTGGTCGCACCACAGGTAGTATTCGCCCAGAGGCTGCATATCTTTGCCCACGGGGATGACCGAGGAACCCGTGGTATCGAGAGCGATCGCCTCGACCTGGCCACCGGAGATGCCGGCTTTCTTGACCGCCTCGCGGGTGGCGGCGGCCAGGGCACGCATGTGGTCTTCGTGCGATTGGGTGGCGTATTCAGGGTCTTCGCGCTTGCGGTGCAGGGGATATTCGGCGACCGCGGACCGCAGCAGCCCGCGTTCGCTATCCACGATCGAGACGCGGACGCTGAGAGTTCCGAAGTCAACTCCAGCCACAATCGCCATCAGCAGGCCTCGTTATTACCTGGATGGTGGTACATGTCCCAGTGCAGATACCGGGTGGTGGCTTCGTAGACGGCGGGCGCAACGCTGGAGAGATTGGCGGCCACGTGATGTTCGAAGCCGTTCTCGCAGATGTAGTGCAGCAGTTTTTGCATCTGGGGGATCTGGACCACGCCAGCGCCGCCGAAAGTATTGAGCGGATCGTCGGTAAACCTTCCTTCACCTACATAACCGCGCATCTTGCCGGCGGTGTCGTCGGTGGAAAAGCGGGCAAAGCTCATTTTTTCCGGCTTGATCAGCCCCACGCAGGTGCCGAAGGTGTTTTCCTTGCCCACGGTCCCTGCGATGATCTCCTGGAAATCCATCTTCACCGAGCGGAAGAAATGCTTGGGCAGGTTGGAGCAATGGAAGCACACCGCCTTGTTGGGATCAGATCCGTAGTTATTGTTCCAGTCCAGCAACGCCGAAGGCGTTTCCGACGCCAGCCGCAACGCGTGCATGCCGAGCACGCCGCAGATGTCCACTTCGCAGGCACTTGAGAGCAAACTGTCGCTCATCATGCTCATCACGGTGCAAGGCACCACACCCAGATTTTCTTCGATGGAGGTCCAGCACTGCACCGCGCTGATGGCCACTTCCGTCGCGGCCATCCATTGGTCCACAACCGCGCCGAGTTTGGCCATCTTCATCAAGGCCAGAGCCGGCACACCGCTCGAATCCACATATTTCTTAATCAAAGCCAGCTTGGCCTGTGCGGCATCGTCGTTGTCCTTCATGCGCTCGATGCGGCCCAGCACTTCGGAAAGATCAAGTGTCTCGATCGAAATGCCCTGCGATTCGAGAATCTTCTCGCTGTAGCGCACCGTATTGAAAGCCGTCGGTCGCGCGCCAATCGCTCCCACGCGCAGGTTCCGGAAACCGTTGACGACGCGGCAGACTCCGGCGAACCATTGCAAATCTTTGGCGAACTCGGGCGAATCGGGACTTTCGGTGTGCAGGGTCGTAATGGAATACGGAATGCCATACTGCCGCAGATTGTTACAGGCCGACATCTTGCCGCAGAAACTGTCCCGGCGGAAAGCGATCGTCATCTTCCCGGGATCGTCAGGCGTCGCCTGAATTAGCACTGGCGCGTGCAGGTCCGCCAACCGGAGAGCATCGGCAATCGCGCGCTCTTCCCCGAAGTTCGGCAAGGTCACGATAACGCCGTCAATGCGCTCGCGATTCTTTTTGAAGAGATCGGCACAGCGACGAGACTCTTCCCGGGTTTCGACTGCCCCATGCTTGCTCTCTTCCGGCGTCAATGCGACCACGTCCATACCGGCGGCGGCCAGCACTCGCAACATTTCTTCCCGACCGCTTTTCGCCAAGTGATCGGGGAAAAAACCCCGATTGCCCACGATCAGGCCCATTGTCATTTTTTTCGTCGCCATACCCTGCCTTTATACAACCGCAATTCCTTTAAGCTTGGCGCTTTGGAGAAAATTTCAAGCAATAGATCAATCCTATGATCAGAAGCGCCGCGCCCCACCACACGTTAGCGTGCAAGTTGAACAGGACTACATCCGGATTCAGGGGAGGATTTACCACCTGGTAGATTCCTGCAGCGCAAATCAACGCCCCGTTCACGGCCAGCGAGATGCCAATAAAGAACCAGATGGAAATCATGCTGCGTGCCTCTCTCTACCAGAAAATGATGTTCAGTACGAAGAACACGACCACCACCACGCCAGCCCAGAAAAGCGGCCTCTCGTACAACGGAACATCCTCGATCGACGGAATTTCGGTCTCTCCGTACACCAGACCCTTCAATTCGCTGGCCAGCACCGGCTTGGTCGCCAAACTCACAACTACGGTGACGGTCACGCACACGACAAACGACCAGAGCGCCTGATACATATCCTGGGCCAGGGCCTTGGCATGCGGCGAGAGTGCCACATAACGCAGCGCGGTAGGATCAAGCTTCACCCACGCCCACATGCCGATCGAGGAAAGCGTTCCGCACAATAGTCCCCAGAAGCCACCGGCGCCGGTCGCACGTTTCCAGAGCATTCCGAGGATGACAGTGCCAAACAGCGGGGCAATGAAGAAACTGAAGAGCGCCTGGACGTAGTCCATGATGCTGGCGAACTGCATGACCAGGTATGCTGTCCCCACGCTGATCAGCACGCCGATCACGGTCGTCCAGCGGCCCATGTTCACGTAATGATGGTCGCTGCCTTTGCTGTTGATCAGCGGGCGGTAGATGTCATACGTCCAGACAGTGGTGAACGCGCTGACATTCCCGGCCATTCCTGACATGAAGCCCGCAATCAGAGCGGTGATCCCAAGCCCCAGCAGACCTGGACCGCAATAACGGGCAAGCATCAAAGGGAGGACGTCGTTGTAACTATGTTGACCGGTGGCCGCAGCGATTGACTCTGGAACCAGCTTGATCGGCAGCACAGCCAGGCCAAGCAATCCCGGCAGGATCACGATGACCGGCACCAGCATCTTGAACCCGGCGCCGATAATCGGCGCCATCTCGGCGCTGCGAATATCCTTGGCGGCGAGAATGCGCTGCACTACCAGGAAGTCCGTGGTCCAGTAGCCCATCGAAATAACGGAGCCGAGTCCAAAGACAATGCCGGTCCAGTGGATGCCCATGGGATTCGAAGTAAACGATCCCAGTCCGGACCAGAGATGGACATACTGTTCCGACGATCGCGCCGCAATTTGTATTTTGAGATTGCTCCAGCCGCCCGCTTCATACAATCCGAGAATCGGAATCAACAGCGCCCCGGCCCAGATAAGGAAGAACTGCAGCACCTCGTTAAAGATGGCGGAGCGGAGACCGCCCAGCGTCACATAAATCGCGACCGTGAGCGAGGAAACCCAGATGCTGAAATTGATGTCCCATCCCAGCACAATTTGCATGACCTTGGCCATGGCAAACATGTTGACGCCGCTCATGAGCACGGTCATGAATGCGAAAGACACAGCGGACAGGGCGCGGCTGGGTTCACCGAAACGCAATTTCAAATATCCCGGGACCGAGTGGGTCTTGGAAATGTAGTAGAACGGCATCATCACCAGCGCGAGAAACAGCATCGCCGGGATGGCGCCGATCCAGTACCAGTGGGTCGCCAGAATGCCATATTGGTACGCCGATCCGGCCCAGCCCATCAATTCGAGCGCGCCCAGGTTGGCGGAGAGGAAGCTGAGGCCGGCCACCCAGGCGGTCATCTCGCGTCCCGCCATGAAGAAGTCTTCGCCGGTGTTGGAGCGCCCGCGCAGGTAGAAGCCGATGGCCAGAACCAGCGCGAAGTAGAAAGCAATAATGACGACATCTACTCCGGACAAGTGAACGAGTTGCGTCACGGCGAACATCGCAAAAGCTGGCATCATTTCTTTTCCTTTGCCTGCCCGTAATACGCGTTTGACCCGTGCTTCCTCAAGTAGTGCTTGTCGTGTAACCCTCCGCCAATGGGTTTAGCCGAAGGATCGATGTTGATTGTGAAAAATGCCATCCGTGCCACCGCTTCCAGGATCACGGCGTTATGCGCCGCCGCCGCCGGATCCGGACCCCAGGCGAACGGACCGTGATTGGCCACGAGGACCGCCGGTATCGAGGCATAACTCAGCTTCGCAAGCGCCCGAACAATAGCATGCCCGGTGTTTTTCTCATACTCGGATGCAATCTCGCCATCCGCCAACGACTCAGTGACCGGCACCGGCGCGTGGAAATAGTCGGCGTGCGTCGTGCCGAAGCATGGAATCGGCTTGCGTGCCTGCGCCCAGGAGGTCGCATACTCGGAATGAGTGTGTGCGACTCCGCCAATCTCAGGGAAAGCCCGGTAGAGGACAAGGTGAGTAGGCAGGTCAGAAGACGGCCTTAGAGTACCTTCCACAATTTTGCCCTCGATGTCGGTAACGATCAGGTGCTCGGGCTTCATCGCCTCGTAGGGAACCCCGCTGGGTTTGATCACTACCAGATTTTGGTCCCGCGAGATGCCGCTGGCATTGCCGAAGGTGTAAAGCACCAATCCCCTCCGCACCAATTCCAGGTTCGATTCCAGCACCTCTTCTCTTAACCGAGGCAAGAGCATAGAGGGTTTTTCCGCGACAAATCGGCGTCCGCCACCGAGTAATCGTTTACTAGCCGAGAATCAAAATAGTGTACGTAATCGCCTTTGTCAATCGCGGATATCCGCCTAATTCGATTTTGCGGCCATCCTGATGAATCCCGAGAGCGGGACAAGTTGGGATGCTGGACGCAGTTGGCACGCTGCAATATGCGTAGAAAACGTTTACGGTGACACTATCGCTGCGGGAGCAAGACTCCGGCCCGCTGTCGTTCTCTCCGATAATCTGAAGCTTCCGCCGGCAATCCGGTCAACCCGGGCATTGGCGAAGATAAAATATGCTTTTCTCAACCGGTTCCACCTCACCATTTTCTTCGAACCGATGCCTCCGGGCTCCTGGGATAACGTTTGCTGTGCTAGAATCCGGGCGTCGCTCCTCTACCGAGGCGTATGGATATAAGGGAAATCGCAAAACGAGCCAAGGTTTCAACGGCTACGGTATCCCGCGCCATCAACCGCGTGCCCACGGTCAATCCCGCTCTGGCCAAACGCGTCTGGAGCGTCATCGAGGAACTAGGCTACTACCCGAACACGCAGGCGCGGGCGTTGGTTTCCGGGCGGAGCAGGATTTTTGGTCTCATCATTTCTGAAATTACCAATCCCTTCTTTCCGGAGATCGTTCAAGTCTTCGAATCCATTGCGGTCCAGCACCGCTATGAAATCCTGCTGACCTCTACCGGAAATGACCCAAAGCGCATGGAAAGCGCCGTCCGCCGCATGATCGAGCGCCGGGTGGAAGGCGTCGCTATCATGACATTCGGCATGGAAGAGGTGCTGCTCGAGGACCTTAAGCTCAGGCAAGTGCCGCTGGTCTTCGTCGATGTCGGGCCGCCCCGGCCCCGGGTGAGCAATATACGGATCGACTATCTCAACGGAATCCGCCAGGCGGTGCAGCATCTGGCAGCCCTCCGCCACGAAAAGATTGCATTCATTACCGGACCCTTGCGGTTGAAATCCGCGGTAGCCAGGAAACAGGCCTTCCTGCGCTCCATGCAGGAAATCGGCCTCGACACCGATCCGGAGCTGGTGGTTGAAAGCGACCATACTGTCGAAGGCGGCATTGCGGCGTTTACCCGATTGCTCGCCGGAGCCGTGCGGCCCACAGCGGTCCTCTGTTCGAATGACCTGACGGCAATCGGCGTGATGCGCAAAAGTCATGACGCCGGCCTGTCGATTCCCCGCGACATCTCGGTCATCGGATTTGACGACATCCGCCTGGCTCAGTTCGTATTACCGCCGCTCACGTCAGTGCAGATGTCCCAACCCGAACTGGCGCGGCTGGCTTTCCATGCCCTCCTGGCCGAAGTCGAGCGGGAAACCCCGGCGCCTAACGGAACCGACTACTTTCTGAAGACGAACCTGGTACTGCGCGAGTCGACCGGTTTGATTGCAAGCCCTTCGAAGCCGGGGGAAAAACGGCGTTGAAGGTTTACTCGAGCGAGAGCTTCAGCTTGGTGACCGAAGCAGGCAGGAAACTGTAAGCAAGGTCTTCTCTCTCGAAACTCAACGCCTTGCTCTGCGGACTGACGACCTCTCTCTGGTCGAAGGTGTTGTGGGCGCGAATATCTGAATGGGTCAGCGTTGTAGCAGTACCGGACTTCACGCTCGCCCCGCGAACTGCAATCTTTGTTTCACGCGTCGCACTCACATGCGGATTCACTACCGTCAACACCAGCTCCTTGTCATGCAGTGAAGCCGAGCCGTTGAGTCCCCAGAAGGACGCAGGCTGGCCGTCGCGGTCGTAACTTACCGCGGGCGCAGAGAAGATCGTCCGCATCGCTTGTCCGCCCTGGTGTGCGGCATACATTGCGAAAACGTGTCCGACCGGAGTCACGCAAAACTTGTCTTCGTGCGCCAGGTACAGACTGTTCAGGCAGTTGATGAGCTGAGCGCAGTTGGCCATCGCCACTTTTTCGGGATGACGATTGAAGGTATCGAGCGTCAAGCCGCTAAACAATGCGTCGCGCAAGGTCGGTGTTTGTTCGAGGATGTCGCCGGCAGTCGCCTCACTGCCTGGCCGGTACCAGGGACCCCACTCGTCCACGACCAGTTTGACCGAATGTTCGCGGTCGAATTCTGCCATCACCTGCCAGTGCCCGTTGATCAGGGATTCCATGACATCGCCCTGACGCAGGAGCTCGTACCAGTCCACGGTCTCGAACTTGAGCGCGTCCCCCTTTCCTTCCGCCCAGTCGCGAGTGCGGCCCCGGCTGAGGTTCCAGGCGTAGTAGTGCAGCGCCAAGCCGTAGATTGAACGAAGTTCTCCCGGACTCTTGCGCACAACCTGTTCCAGGAACCCGCGCGTCCAATCCCACTTGTCATCATTCGGTCCGGAGGCGATCAACGACAACGGCTGTGCGGACTGCGATGCATAGTGGGGAACCCACGCCGTGTATCTAAGGAACTCAACGGCGTATTCCTGCGCCGTAAAATTTCCGCCGCAGCCCCATGACTCGTTGCCGACTCCCCAATATCGAACCCCGAACGGTTCGGCGTATCCTGCCGCCCTCCGCAGGTCCGACAGAGTGGTGCTCCCCGCGGGTGAGTTGCAATATTCGACCCAACGATAAAACTCGGCTGCGGAAAGACTGCGCACATTCGCCGCCAGATAGGGCTGGCTTCCGATCAACTTGCAGAATTGCACGAACTCATTGGTCCCGAACTGATTGGGATCATACTTATGACTGGTCGGGCCTCCGGTCGTTTCGTCCTGGATCCAGAAGTTGGTTCGCCGGGGACGCTTTTCGGCGGGCCCGATGCCATCACGCCAATCGTAGCTGTCGGCGAAGCATCCGCCGGGATAACGGATGACCGGCGCTCTAATCTTCCGCATCTCATCTACCAACTCTTTGCGGATGCCATTTACGTTTGGAACTTTTGACTTTTCGCCCACCCAGACGCCGTCGTAGATTACGCCGCCGAGGTTTTCCGTGAAGTGTCCGTAGATATTGGGCGAGATAGTTCCGAGAGGGTTCCCCAGAAGAACCTCGATCCGCGAGTCATCGGAGCCGGCACCAGTAGCAGCGAATGGAGCGACCCGGCTCAGCCAGACGTATCCTGCTCCGGCCACGCTGTTGCGGATGAATTTCCTGCGTCCGATCATTTTAGGGGTTCCCATGTCACGATCTCCAGGGATGCGTAAGCGGGCCCAATGGTAAACGTTTACTCGATCGTTGCAATTCGCCACCCTGTGTCGAAGCAAGAACGTTCTGCGAGGTCACGGCTTCGGGCGGTGCTCGCCTTGCGATCTTACGATCTTTCGATTTCTAGTTCGATGAAGCGGAGGTAGACACCGAGCCCAGACTCGAGGCAGGCCTGACCGCCTCGGCCGACGCCCGGGCCGCCTGCGGCCGGTAGCCATTTCTGGTCCGGACTCGGAGCCCGCGCGCACGTTCGCCCGCCAGCTTCACCGTAATCGCACGCCAGCCGCGGTTGGGGTTGGCTTGCGGATAGTAGCTGAGGGAATAAAGGTGGGCCAGGTCGCTCCGAATCGAGGCGAAAGCTTTCTGCTGCTGCTTCCACGTCTTGGCAAAGTACACCTCGCCGCCGGTAGCGGCGCTCATGCGCTTGAACACGGTGCTCGAAACCGGTTCCAGCTTGGCCTCCCGCGTACTGATCATGTAAATGGGGATGCCCTTCGATTGCGCCAGCTCGGCCACATCTTCCGGCGG
>Ga0157379_10001790_pt1 | contig 17741 bp, 10 predicted proteins | sample S25metaG_FD_121802 | JGI IMG/M metagenome (GOLD analysis project Ga0157379, IMG submission 121802) | Switchgrass rhizosphere microbial communities from Kellogg Biological Station, Michigan, USA - S2-5 metaG | ecosystem: Host-associated > Plants > Roots > Rhizosphere > Soil | place: USA... | reverse complement strand
CGAACCCGTCCATTCGCGGCATCTCGATGTCCAGCAGGATGACGTCGGGCAGGTTCTCGGTCAGCACTTCGAGTGCGTCGATACCGTCCTTGGCCGTCAGGACGTCGAAGCCTTCGCGCTGCAGCATGCGGCTCGTGATCTTGCGCACGGTGAGCGAGTCGTCGACGATCAGGACCAGCGGCCGCGTGCTCTTCGCCGCGCCCTGCGCCGCAATGCCCGGGCGATCGCCGATGACGCGCTCCTCGCCGACGCCCGCCTCGACGGTGGGGACGTCGGGGCGCATCGCGAGCTGCACCGCGTTGATGATCAGCACAATTTCGCCGTTGCCGAGCACGGTGGCGCCCGAGATCCCGGAAACGCGCGCGAGCTGTGGCCCGATGTTCTTTACGACCACTTCCTGGTTGCCGACCATTTCGTCGACGTGCACCGCGGCCGCGCCCTGGCCGCTGCGCAGCAGCAGCACGATGTTCGTCCGCAGCGTCTCGGGACGGTGATGCGCGTCGCCAAGGAGGCGCGGCAGGTAATGGAACGGATAAGTCTGGCCCTTCCACTCGACCTTGCGCTTGACGTAGAGATCGGTGAGCGCGTCACCCTTCAGCTGCTGGACCTGCTCGACCATCGGCGCCGGCAGCGCCCACAGCCGCCCCCCCGCGCGCACCAACACCGCCTGTGCGACGGCGAGCGTGAGCGGCAGGTAGAGGAGGAACTGCGTGCCGAGACCGAAGCGCGAACGAACTTCGACGCGGCCACCGAGCGCGGCGATTTCCGCGCGCACGACGTCCATGCCGACGCCGCGGCCGGAAATCTGCGTCACCTTGCTGGCAGTGGTGAAGCCGGCCTTGAACAGGCATTCGATCAATTGCGGCTCGGTCGGCTCGATATCGGGGGGAAGCATGCCGAGCGACGCGGCGCGCCGGCGCACGGCCGCGAAATCGATCCCGCCGCCGTCGTCGGCGAGCTCGATCACGACTTCGTTGCCGATCTGGCGCACGGTCAGCGAGATCTCGCCCGTCTCGCGCTTGCCGGCCGCGAGTCGCGCGGCGCGCGCCTCGATGCCATGGTCGAGCGCGTTGCGGAGCAGGTGCTCGAGCGGGCCTACGAGTTTTTCCAGCACCGACCGATCGAGCTCGGTCTGCCCGCCATGGATCTCGAGGTTGGCGCGCTTGTCGAGCTCGCGGGCCGTCGCGCGCAGAATCCGATAGAGCCGCTCGGACAGGCTGCCGAACGGCACCGTGCGGATGGCGAACAGGCGCTGCTGCACGTCGCGTGACAGCCGCGCCTGGGCGAGCAGCGCGGCGTCGGCGTCGTCCAGGTTGCGGAGCAGCGACTGCTGCACGGTCGAGACGTCGTTGACGCCTTCCGCGAGCGAACGCGTCAGCTCCTGGAAGCGCGTGAAGCGGTCGAGCTCGAGCGGATCGAAATCCTGGTGCACCGTCTGCGCCGCGGACATCCGCGACTGGATCTGCGTCTCGGCCTGCAGCTCGATCTCGCGGACCTGGCTGCGCAGCCGGATCACGCTCGACGTAAGCTCGAGCAGGTTGGCCTTGACGGCGCGAAGCTCGCTTTCGATGCGCGAGCGCGCGATCGCGACTTCGCCGGATTCGTTGACGAGACGATCGATGATGTCGGCGCGCACGCGCAGCATCGCCTTCGCCGTTGACTCGACCTCCGTTTCCTCAGCCGGGGCGCTAGTCGTGGCCGGCGCGGCCGCGACGTCCGTCCCGGCAACGAGCGCGACGACGGCATCCGGCGCTGCGTGCGCCGGCACGGTCGGCGCCACGGCGTCGACGAACCGCGGCAGCGTTACGTTCGTGCGGCCTTCGCGCAGCGCGTCGAGCACGACGGCGACGTCGTCGAGATCGGCGTCGAGCGCGTCGAACAGCGCGTCGGTCGGCGGCACGAGGTTGTCGCCGTTCATCAACCGCGATTCCATCAGGTGCGTGAGCTCGCCCAGGCGCATCGCGCCCGCCATGCGCGCGCTGCCCTTGAACGTGTGCAGCGTGCGCCGCAGGTGCTGGGCGACCATCGCGTCGCGCGGATTGCGGCGCCAGCCGCGCACCTGCTCGCCCGCCTGCGGGAAGAGCTCGGACGCCTCTTCGAGGAAGATGGCGAGCACCTGCTGATCGACGTCGTCACGGATGTTCGCGAGCGGGTCGACGGCGACGGCGGGCAACGCGACGTCGGTATCGGCATCGGCGGCGGTGTCGGACGCGGAGACCGGCCGGGACGGCGGTGCTTCGGCGGCGAGAATCTCCTCGGCCGTTGCGCCCGTGTCGGGCGGCGCCACTTCGTCGGTTGCTGCCGCCGGGGCCGGCGGCGCGTCGACCACCGGCAGCGTCTCGTCCGGTGTCGGCTCGAACTGAATGATGCCGCGCGCATCGTCCGCGAAGCCGAGTGCCGCGTCGATGGCGGCATCGTCGTCCGGCGATGCCGGCGCGAAGTCGTCCGTCGTGAGCTGCGCGGCGGCCGGCAGCAGCGTCGGATCGGGTTCAGGCATCGATACGGGCAGCGGCGGCGCGGCGGCAACGACCGGCAGCGCCGGTTCTGGCGCGGCGGCGGCGGCGAGCATCTCGTCGTCTTCGCTGGCCGGCGCTTCGACTGCCGCGGCCTGCGCTTCGCCCTCGCGCTCGTCGCGCTCGGCGGCCTCTTCGGCAGCGGTCTCGGCGTCGACGGCCGCGGCGCCAATGACGTCGCGACGCATCGTCTCGAGATCGAAAGTCACGGCGTCCGCCTGCGCGGCGTCGTCGGCCGTGAACGGCTCGCGGTCGCGGACGCGGGCAACGAACTGTGCCAGCGCCTCGACGGTGTTCGCGAGCACCGGCTGGGCGGCCGACGGCAACGGCGCGCCGCGCTGGCGGAGCGCGATCAACGTGCGTTCCAGCGCCTTCGAAGCCGTTGCAACGAGCGGGAAGCCGCCGGTGCGGTGGATGCCGCACAGCGTGTGGCTCGCGCGCACCATGGCCTCTGACGGTGCCTGCCGCGCATCGAATTGCAAGAGCGATAGTTCGTGCTGCAGCGCGCCGATGTGCTGCTCGGCCTCGTCGCAGAGAATCTTCCACAGCGACGTCGACAGCGTGACGTCGCCGATCGACATGTCGTCGGACTGCGGCTCGGCGGCGGCGGTCGCGGCTTCAGTCTCGAACTCCGCGGGCTGCGGCGCGGGCGGCGCGTCGACGCTGGCCGGTGCCGGCGTGTTGTCGGCGACGAGCTTCAGGAACGGTGCGCGCACGGCAGGTTCCGCCGGCACGCCGATGTCGATGGCCTCGTCCTCCGGCGCCGCATCGTCGACCTCGATCACGGGATCGTCGTCGCGGGCAAACGCGCCGAGCTCGGGCAGTTCGATGATCTGCGCACCCGGGAGCGACGGCACCTCGATCACGACGGGTGCCGGGATCTCCGCGGGAATTTCCGCGGCCGGGGGCGCGTCCACAGGCGCGGGCGGGGCCACGGGCGCCGCCTCCTGCACATCCTTTGCGTCTTTTGCGTCCTTCGCTGCCTGCCGCAGCACCGGCGCAGGCGGCGGCAGTTTCGCACCGCCGGGCCATTCGCGCTGGACGTTGTGAATGGCGGCCAGCAGCGGCTGCGGATCGGGGACGACGTGGCCGCTCGAACGCAGCTCGCCCACCCAGCCGCGGAAGCTCTGCTCCGCGACGTCGATCATCGTCAGCACCGCCGGCGATACCGTGCGGTCTTCCTCGATCAGCCGGTTGCCCACCTGCTCGACTTCCCACGCGAGCTCGCCGAGATCGATGAGCCCGACCATGCGGCCGCTGCCCTTCAGCGTGTGGAACTGGCGCCGCACGGTTGCGAGCGCCTCGCGGTCGCCCGGGTTGAGCGTGAGGATCCGATGATGCTCGACGACGGTGTCGAGCACTTCGGCTGCCTCGGTGAGATAGATGTCGACGAGCTCGGCGTCGAGCGTGGACGTATCGGTCGCGAGCAGGCGCTGCGTCTCGGCCGACAACGCAGGCGCATCGGCAACGCCGTCACCAGCGATGACCTCGACCGCCGCTGCCAGCCCCGCCGTGCCGCCGACGGCGAATTCCTTGATCGCGGCGTCGGCCTGCGCGACCAGGTCGGCGTCGCCGATCAGCTCGGCGTCGTCGCGGAGTCCCGCGAGCTTGCGCTTGAGCGCGCCGTGCGCGGCGCCGTCCGCCGGCGAGCGCTGCGCTTCGGCGACAAGTTGCGGCAGCTCCGCGCGCAGTGCCGCGACGGCGTCCTCGACCGAATCCTTCTCAGCTACCGCCTGCGCCGGTGCTTCGCCCAGGCGCCGCGCGATGAGCGGGGCGATCAGGCGATCGCGATCCGGCCGCTGCTGCTCGAACGCCTCGATGAAAAAGCCGAGGCCCGACAGCGATTCGGCGAGCAGATCGAGGTCGTCGTCGCCGATCGGCTCCTCGGTGGTCGCGTAGCGCTCGATCTGCTCCTGGCACATCGCGAGCAGGCGGCCGGCGTCATCCTGGCCCAGCATCAGCAGCGCGCCGCGGATCTGCTGGCTGTCCTTGGCGAGCGACGCCAGATCCGCGCGCTTGCTGTTGTCGCGGAAGAACGCGTCGAGCACTTGCTCCATGTGACGGAGGTTGGCGCGGATCTCGCGGCCCACCTGGGCCAGCAGCACGCGCTCCTGCGCGCGCTTCGACATCTCGTCCAGCATCGGCGCCGACGCGGCCGTCGCACGGCCGGCACGCGCGGCGTCGAGGCGCGTCAGCATCGCCGTGACCTGGCGCGGGAAATCGGGCGACAGGCTCGCGTAATTGTCGAAGGCGCTTTCGGCCAGCAGCAGCGCCGTCGCGAATTCCATCGCCAGCGGCTCCGACACGCCGGATGCCGGCATCGCCTCGAGCTTCTCGACCAGCGCGGCCGTGAGCTTCATCAGCGCGCCGTGCTTGATCTCGACAGCCTTCGTATGCACGGACGCGAGCGTCTGCTTCAGGCGCGGCAGGTTTTCGGCGCGGCCGGCCGCGGCCTTGAGCCACGAGTCCTTGGCGCCCGCGAGCTGCTCGCAGGCCTCGCGCAGCAGCGGCTGGATCTGCACGACGTCGGCGGACAGCACTTCGGCCGACGGTATGAGCCCCGACAGCCGGAACGCCTGCTGGACCGCCTGCACCTGCGGTCCCACCGGCGCGCTGATCGCGACGTAATAGAGCACTTCGCGCCGCAGCCGGTCAGCGACCTTGGCGCCGCCCTCGGTCACGCGCCGGATCTGGAGGTCGATCCGCGCGATCAGCTGGCGCAGGCCGAAGCCCTTTTCGAGGCCGCTGCCCGTCAGCGCCTCGAGCAGCGCGCCGACCGACCACCAGAACGCCCGCAGGTTCTGCTGCTGCGTGACGCTCTCGATGGCGGCGACCGCTTCGCGCATCGTGCGGCCACCCTCCTCCTCGTCGCGAAGCCACCCCAGCAAGCCGCGCTGGAACAGGCGGCGCTGCTTGACGAGGAAGGACGGGAGGCGCCCCGGCACGCTCTCGCGCGGCGCCGTGCGCGGCGCGCGCGGCGACAGGTCCGGATAGAAGAGGTCCGTCGGCGTCACGGCCTTCACGCCGCGCGACAACTGCATCTGCTCGAATTCGGGATAGAGCTTGAGCGGCACCGGCGGCACGCCGTCGACCAGCTCGCCGAGGAAGATCGAGACCTTGCGGCAGGCGCGGTCGATCATGGCGGCGATCTCCGCGACCGCCGCGGCGTCCGCGCCTTCGAGTCGCGCGAGCTGGCGCTCGATCTCGTCGACGTAGGCGGCCACCGCGTCGAGACCGACCATCTGGATCGCGCCGGCCGCCTGGTGGATGTGGCTCCGCGCATGCTGCAGCGACGTCGTCGCGGCAGGATCGGCGGCAAACTGGGCGAGCGACTCGAGGCCGCGCGTCAGCGACTGCTCGATCTCGCCCTGGACCCAGGAGAGCGGTCCAACGTCGAAATCGGGGGCGGCTTCGGTCGCCAAGGCCAGGGCATTCATAGGGGGTCGCGATCAGGCGAAGGCACGAGCAAGATTCGCACCCGCGCCGCAAATCGCCGGTTCGGTCTAGACCTTGAAGCCGGCCACCGAGCTGCGCAGCTCCGCTGCGAGCTTCGTGAGCTGGCCGATGGACACGTTGGTCTGCTTGGTGCCCTCGGTCGTTTCCTCGGTGATCTTGAGGATGCCCTGCATCCCGCGCGTCACGTCGGCCACCGACGACGACTGGGTCTGCGTCTGCGCCGAAATGCGGCCGATCAGCTCCGCCAGTTCGCGCGACACGCGCTGGATCTCGGTCAGCGCCTGGCCGGCGGCGTCCGAGAGCTTCGCGCCTTCGACCACCCCGACCGTCGAGCGGTCCATGGCGGCCACCGCATCCTGCGTGTCGGCCTGAATGGTCTTCACGATCGCCTCGATCTGCTTGGTCGCCTCGCCCGAGCGCTCGGCCAGCCGCTGCACTTCTTCCGCGACGACCGTGAAGCCGCGGCCCGCCTCACCCGCCGACGCTGCCTGGATCGCAGCGTTCAACGCCAGCACGTTCGTCTGCTCGGTGATGTCCGAAATCAGCTCGACGATCTCGCCGATCTCGAGGGACGATTCGCCCAGGCGCTTGATGCGCTTCGACGTTTCCTGGATCTGCGAGCGGATTTCGTTCATGCCCGCGATCTGGTTCTGCACGGCGTTGCCGCCCTTTTCCGCAGCGGAGAGCTGCGCCTGCGCCACGCGCGCCGACTGCGCGGCGCTCTGCGCAACTTCCGAGATCGACTGCGCCATCGTCAGTACCGACGCCGATGCGTTCTGGATTTCCTTGTTCTGCCGCTGCGACGCCTCGAACAGGCGGTTCGAGATCGCCTGGGTTTCCTGCGTCGCCTTCGTCACCTGGTCCGTCGCGGAGTTGATGCCCTTGACCAGCGTGCGGAGCTCCTCGATCGTGAAGTTGATCGAATCGGCGATGGCCCCGGTGACGTCTTCCGTCACCGATGCCTGCACGGTCAGGTCGCCGTCGGCGAGGTTCCCCATTTCATTCAGCAGCCGGAGAATGGCTTCCTGGTTGCGCTTGTTTTCGCCTTCGCTCTCGAGCGAATGCACGCGGGCGTCGTCGTGCGACACCTTGACCAGCAGGAAAATGCAGATCAGCGCCAGCAGCGCGAAGACCACGGCCGTGGTCATCATGATCGCGCGCTGCGCGGTGTTGGCGTCGACAGCGTTGCCAAGCAGCGCGGCTTCGGCCGTCAGGGGATCGGCTTCGGCGTTGATCGTCTTCACCGCCTGCTGCACGGCCTCGGGCGCGGGCGCGCCGTCCTTCGCGGCCTGCGTCATCGCGCCGGCGCTCTCGATCGTCTTGTCGACGGCCGCGCTCATGCGGTCGTAGCGGCCCTTGATCTTCTCGAGCAGGCCGATGGCCTCCGGCTCCTGCGCGCCTTCGACCGACGTGCCGCGGATCGTGCCGCCACCGACGAGCGTGTCGATGTTGCCGCGCAGCCGGTCACGGCTTTCCTTCATCGTCGCCACGGCGCCCGTCTGGTTCGACAGGGCCGCCGACGCCGCGCGCGCGAGCTGCTGCGAGAGCATTTCCACTTCCGTCGCGCCGGCAACGGCCGCGGCGCGCTGGGTGGCGGAGCGCGCATCGAGGAACAGCATCAGCGCCGCGAGGATCAGGAACAGCGTCAGCAGGAGACCGAGGATGCGGAACTGCCGCACGACGGGCATGCCCCCCAGCAGCGGGATGCCCCGGGGCATCGCTGCCGCCGTCGACGCCGTGCGAAGCTGCTCCATGATCGACACCGAGGCGAGCGGGTCGTAATTGGACGGCTGGTTCATCTTGACCTGGGTCGTCGGGATCTGGATGTCGGTATCGGCGGCGGCCAGCGAAGCCTTTTCCGCAAACAGCTTGGGCATCTTGAGTGCCATGAGTATCTCCAATGCGTTGCGGCTAGATGCCGACCTGCAGGAAGGCAGGCGTGCGCGCCAGCCGCGCGAGATCGATTTCCTGCCACGCGTTGCCGTCCCCGTCCATCCACCGCTGCGCGAACCACGGCGCAGCGTCGGCGGGCGTGGGCACCGGCGCCAGGTCGGCGAGGTTGCGAAGACCGAGGACGCGCGACACGACGATGCCGGCGTTGAGTTCGCCCACGCGCGGGCCGAAGAGGACGAGACGCGTCGACGCGGCGGGCGCGGCTGCATCAATGCCCAGGAAGCCCGCGAAGTCGACGACGCTGAACAGATTGCCGCGGATGTTGGCGACGCCCATGAACCACGGCTGGGTCATCGGCACCTTGACGACGTTGGGCATCGTGATCACTTCGCCGGCGTCGGCCAGGCGCACGAGCCAGCGCGAGCCGCCGCAGGCGAGTCCCAGCCGCGACGACTCCACCTGCGCGGCCGTCTTGGTCGCGAGACGGGACGCCAGCTCCTTCTGGAACGTCCGGAGGTCGATACGCGCGGCGCGGGCCATGGCGGGATAGCGGCGGCCGGTCAGCCCATCGCGTGGATCTTGGCGAGCAGTTCCTCGCGGTCGACCGGCTTCACGATGTAGTCGCGCGCGCCCTGGCGCAAGCCCCAGATCTTGTCCGTTTCCTGGCTCTTGGACGTGCAGATGATGATGGGGATGGACTTGGTCTCCGGATCGCGGCTGATCGCCCGCGTTGCCTGGAAGCCGTTCAGGCCAGGCATCACCACGTCCATCAGGATGAGGTCGGGCTTCGCCTGCTTGGACTTGTGGATGGCGTCCTCGCCGCTGTCGCTCGCGAGAACCTCGAATCCCGCCTTCGTGAGCAGATCGTTCAGCACGTGCCGCTCGGTGGGCGAATCGTCGACGATCAGGATCTTCTTGATGGCCATGGCTTGTTTCGAGCTCACGCGGCCGCCTTCACATGCGTCGCGACCGCCTTGAGCAGGCTTTCCTTGGTGAAGGGCTTGGTCAGGTATTGATCCGATCCGACCATCCGCCCCCGGGCGCGGTCGAACAGACCGTCCTTGGACGACAACATGATGACCGGCGTGTCGTGGAACTTGGCGTTCTTCTTGATGAGGGCGCACGTCTGATAGCCGTCGAGCCGCGGCATCATGATGTCGACGAAGACGATGTCGGGCAGGTGATCGGCGATCTTGGCGAGCGCGTCGAAGCCGTCCTCCGCGAGAATGACGGTGCACCCTGCCTGAAGCAGGAATATTTCGGCGCTGCGGCGAATGGTGTTCGAATCGTCGATCACCAGCACCTTCACGCCCTGCAACGGAATTCGTTCCGACACTTCGCCCCCCGTACGGCACACCTTTCGGCCACGCGGCGCTGCCGCCGCGACTCCGAGGCAGTCTGCCATGGCACCCAGGAATTGCATAGAGCATAAAGCTTGCCGGAATCAGCACTTGCAGCCGGAACTTCACGAAAAGCAACAGTCCGGCAAATTATCGCTGCCGCAGCCTGCCGTAGAGCGGCAAGGGGTGCCGCAGCGCGGCTGTTCAGTACAGGGACTTTAGACCGAAGAGCGGCCGAGGAACATCCGATAGGCGGGATTCGCGGACTCGTCGACATAGTCGTAGCCCAGCCGGTCCAGGAACCGGCGGAATTCCGCCTTGGCGGAGGGCGGCACCTGCATGCCCACCAGCACGCGCCCGTAGTCGGCGCCGTGGTTGCGATAGTGGAAAAGGCTGATGTTCCAGCCGGCGCTCATGCTGTCCAGGAACTTCATCAGCGCGCCCGGGCGTTCCGGGAACTCGAAGCGGTAAAGGATCTCGTGCGTCGCTGCCGGTGCGTGGCCCCCGACCAGGTGGCGCACGTGCAGCTTCGCCATTTCGTTATCCGACAGGTCGGACGCCTCGATGCGCCGCTTCTTCAGCGCGCGCAGCAGCGCGTCGGTCTCCTGGCGGTTCGCGACCTCGATGCCGACGAACAGGTGCGCGCGCGTCGGATCGGCGTAGCGGTAGTTGAACTCCGTGACGCTGCGCTTGCCGAGGAGCGCGCAGAACTCGCGAAAGCTGCCGGGCCGCTCGGCGATCGTCACCGCGAGGATCGCTTCGCGCTTTTCGCCGAGCTCGGCGCGCTCCGCGACGAAGCGCAGGCGGTCGAAGTTCATGTTCGCGCCGCAGGCGATCGCCGCGTAGACGCGATCGCGCGTGCGGTGGCGCTCGACCCACGCTTTCAGTCCGGCGATCGCGAGCGCGCCGGCGGGCTCGAGGATCGAGCGCGTGTCCTCGAACACGTCCTTCAGCGCCGCGCAGATCGCGTCGGTGTCGACGAGAACGATCTCGTCGACGTACTTCTGCGCGAGCCGGAACGTCTCCTTGCCGACCTGCTTCACCGCAACGCCGTCGGCGAACAGGCCGACGTGCGGGAGCGTCACGCGACGACCGGCGGCGAGCGAGCGCGCCATCGCGTCGGAATCGACCGGCTGGACGCCGATGATGCGGATGTCGGGACGCACACGCTTCACGTACGCGGCAATGCCGCCGATGAGCCCGCCGCCGCCGATCGCGACGAAGATCGCGTCGAGCGGGCCCGGGCACTGGCGCAGGATTTCCATGCCGATCGTGCCCTGCCCCGCGATCACGTCGGGATCGTCGTACGGATGGACGAAGGTCGCGCGACTCAAGCGCTGCATCGCCAGCGCCTTCGCGTACGCGTCCGAATACGAGTCGCCGTGCAGCACGACCGTCGCACCGCGCGCCTCGACGGCGGCGATCTTGATGTGCGGCGTCGTCACCGGCATCACGATCGTTGCCGCGCAGCCGAGCTTCTGCGCCGCCAGCGCCACGCCCTGCGCGTGATTGCCGGCCGACGCCGCAATGACACCGCGCGCGCGCTCCGCGGCGGTGAGGTGCGCCATCTTGTTGTACGCGCCGCGCAGCTTGAACGAGAACACCGGCTGCGTGTCCTCGCGCTTCAGCAGCACGCGGTTGCCGAGGCGGCGTGACAGCGTGAACGCGAGCTCGAGCGGCGTCTCGATCGCGACGTCGTAGACCTTTGCGGTCAGGATCTTCTGGAGGTAATCGACAGGCATGGCGACGATGCGGCGGAAAAGTCGGTGAGCGTAGCAGGAATGGCCCGGCCGGGGGATTGGATTCTGCTAACCTCCGTCGCACCATGGCCCTCCGCCACGAAACGTCGCCGGCGACGCTCGCCGTCGTCGACATGGGCTCGAACAGCTTCCGGCTCGAGCTCGGCCGCGTCGAGGGCGACCAGATCTTTCGCCTCGACACGTTTCGCGAGACGCTGCGTCTCGGCGCAGCGCTCGACGACCTCGGCCGCATCGTGGCACCGGCTCGCCGTGCCGCGCTCGCGTGCCTCGCCCGGTTCGGCGAACGGCTGCGCGGACTCAATCCCGCCGCAGTGCGCGCCGTCGCCACCAACACGTTTCGTGTCGCGACCAACGCCGCGCAGTTCCTGCAGGAGGCCGAAGCCGCGCTCGGCTTTCCGATCGACGTCATTTCAGGCCACGAGGAAGCGCGCCTCATCTGGCTCGGCGTCGCGCACGTGCTGCCGGCGTCGCGCGAGCCGCGCCTCGTGATCGACATCGGCGGCGGCTCCACCGAGTTCATCATCGGGCGCGGGCTCGACTCCGAGCGGCTCGAGTCGCTGAAGATCGGCTGCGTCAGCTACTCGCAGCGTTTCTTTCCCGGCGGCCAGCTGCGCGCCGGCGCCTTCACTGCCGCGGAGACCAACGCCAGATCCGAAATCGAGGCGATCGCGCGCGAGTTCGGACGCGAGCACTGGCGCGAAGCGTACGCGTCGTCCGGCACCGCGCTCGCCCTGGCGGAAATCCTCGAGCAGAACGGCATGTCGTCCGGGGGCATCACGCTGCAGGGATTGCAGCGGCTGCGCAAGCGGATGATCAGCGCCGGCAACGTCCGACGGCTCAAGCTCGCCGGGCTGAAGCCCGAGCGCGCGCCGGTGCTGGCCGGCGGTTGCGCGATCATGGCGGCGGCGCTCGCGGAGCTCGACGTGCCCCGGATCAATCCTGTCGGGGGCGCAATGCGCCTCGGCGTGCTCTACGACCTGCTGGGACGCAGAGTCGACCAGGACATTCGCGTCGCAACCGTCACGCACTTCCTCGAGCGCTATCGGGTCGACCGCGACCACGCGGAGCGCGTCGCGGCGATGGCGAAATCGCTCTACCTGCGCAGCGTCCCGCATCCGCGCACCGAGTCGGCGCAGCTCCTCGAATGGGCGGCGCTGCTGCACGAGAGCGGCTACACCGTGTCCCACCTCGGCTTTCACAAGCACGGCGCTTACATTCTCGAGTATGCCGACATGCCGGGATTTGCGGCGCGCGAGCAGCGCCGGCTGGCGCTGCTGGTGCTGGGATGCCGCGGCGGCCTGTCGAAAATGGCGCCGCTGCTCACCGAGCCCGACATGCGCGCGCAGCTCCTCGCGCTGCGCCTCGCCGTGCTGTTCCATCACGCGCGCCGGCCGATCGATGCCCCGCGCGTCGTGCTGAAGATCGACCGCGCGATCCGGTGCGGCGTGGCGGCGCGCTGGCTGAAGGCACACCCGCTCACGTCTTACGCGCTCGTGCGCGAGCGCGCGGAGTGGGAGACGCTCGGCTTTCCCTGGCGACCGGCGCGCAAGGCCCGCTGACGAGTCCGGCGTCAGCCTCGCTGCGCCAGCACGCCGCGCACCGCGAGCGCTTCCAGCACGCCGGTGGCAATGCGTCGCGGGCGCTCGCCGACGCCGAAGCACAGCGCGCGCTCGCTGCGCGGGTCGACTTCGACGATCTTCTGGCCGGTCACGATGCGCGCGCCCCGCGCCGAGAGGCCGCGCAGCACGCCGGCCAGCGGCGCGGCGACGGGCATGCCGTCGAGCGTGGCGACGATCTCGCCTTGGGCTGCCGCGTCGCCGATCGCGCGTCGGGTCTGGAAGCGACCGGTGTGCGGCGCATACACGAAGCGCTCGCGGCCCGCACCGCCGACGGCCCGCGGCTCGCCGCCAAACGGCGCGGTGCCGCCGCTGTCGACGACTGCGCCGAGGCGCTCGCCCCAGGCCGTCTCGATCGCGACGTCGACGTGATCGCCGACGCGATATCCCGGACCGAGGCCAATCGTGAGCAGCGTCGACGGTGCGTGCGGCTTCAACCGCGCCGGCGGCGAGCGCTTGGCCACGCGCGCGTCGATCACGGCCAGCGGCTGCAGCGCCGCGGCCACGCCGCGCCACGACCACGTCGTCGCCGCGATGCGATCACCACGCTCGAGCACGAAGGGAATGCTGCGCACCGACGCGCAAAAGCCGGCCGTGACGCCGTCGAGCTCCGCAGTGCCCACGTACCACGCGTCGGTGAAGGCCATGCCCCGCCGCGGCCACGCGGGATCGGCGTCGTCGATCAGCACGGTCGCGCACCCGGCGCCATGCAGCGCATGCGCGACGGCGGAGCCCACGTCGCCGCAGCCGAGGACGACGACCACCGGACGTTGATCGCGCGCGCTCACGCGGCGGATGATGACAGAACCGGCGGTGTCGCCGCGCGACAGGAGCGAGCGTAAGGTTGCAGAGGGGACGAACATGCACGCACTATGGCGCGCCGATGCGACAGGATGATGAAACGCGGAGGCGGTCGCGATGCCGCGGCGACCGGCTAGAGGAAGTCGGGGGCGACGACGGTCTTCAGGACGACGGCCGCGCCGCTCTCGCGCGCGCGATTCGACAGCCACCACACGGCGCCCTTGCGCACCGACCAATAGGCTTCCTCGCCGGAAAGCAGGAACGACGCGACCATGCCGAGCGTGGGCTGGTGGCCGACGATCAGCACCGGCTCGCGCGATTCGGGCCAGTTGGCCGCGCCGAGCACCGCGCCCACCGATGCCCCGGGCGCAAGCTCGGGCACCGTGCGGAACTTGCGGGGCAGCGCGCTCGCCGTCTGCTGCGCACGGTCGGCGGGCGAGACCAGGATGCGGCAGGTGTCGGGCAGATGGCGCTCCAGCCATTCGGACATCCGTTCCGCCTGCTTCAGGCCCTTCGACGTGAGTCGCCGCCCGAGGTCCGGCTCACCCGCCTCCGCTTCGCAATGACGCCACAGGATCAGGTCCATCAGGCGGATCCTACGCGAGTGCCCAGCCGCTCCAGCAGCTGGGCCTGTGCGGACAGTGCGCGCTCGCGCGCCCGCGGCCGTCGTTTCGTCCACCCGCCGTCGGCGCCAAGCTCCCACGCGTCGCAGTTGTCGGCGAGGTAGATATCGAGGCCTTCGTCGATCACCCGCTTGCGAAGCTCGGGATCGAGCACGGGGAACGCGACCTCGATCCGCCGGAAGAGGTTGCGCCCCATCCAGTCCGCCGACGACAGCCAGACGTCCGGCTCGCCGCCGTTCTCGAAATACCAGACGCGGTGATGCTCGAGAAACCGGCCGAGCACGCTGCGCACGCGGATGTTCTCGGAAAATCCCGGCACGCCCGGACGCAGCGCGCACGCGCCGCGCACGACGAGATCGATCTCGACGCCGGCCTGCGACGCCCCCTGCAGCGCGCGAATGACGGCTTCTTCGACCAGCGCGTTCATTTTCGCCTTGATGCGCGCGGGCCGGCCTTCCTTCGCATGCTTCGTCTCGCGGCGGATCATGTCGACGATACGCCGGTGCATCGTGAACGGCGCGAGCAGCAGCCGCTTCAGCTTCGCCGCCTTCGCGAGGCTCGTGATGTGCAGGAACACCTCGTTCACGTCGGCGCAGACGTCGGGATTGGCCGTCAGCAGGCCGAAATCGGAGTAGAGCGCCGTGGTGCGCGGATGGTAGTTGCCGGTGCCGAGGTGCGCGTAGGACACGAGGTGGGTCGCGCCCTGCCCATCGGGCTCGCGGCGCAGCAACAGCGCCAGCTTGGCGTGCGTCTTCAGGCCGAACACGCCATAGACGACCTGCGCGCCGGCCTGCTCGAGCTTCTCGGCCCAGTTGATGTTCGCTTCCTCGTCGAAGCGCGCCATCAGCTCGACGACGACGGTGACCTCCTTGCCGCGGCGGGCCGCCTGGATCAGCGCCTCCATCAGCACCGAATTGACGCCGGTGCGATAGACCGTCTGCTTGATCGCAATGACGTCGGGATCGTCGGCGGCGCGCCGGATGAACTCGACCACCGGCTCGAACGACTGGTACGGATGATGAAGCAGGATGTCGTGCTGGCGGATCGCCGCCAGGATGTCCGGATCGCTGGCGAGGCGATCGGGCTTGCCGGGAACGAACTGCGGATACTTGAGCGCATCGATGTCGACCTGGTCGATCAGCGACGCGAGCCGCATGAGGTTGACCGGGCCGTCGCAGCGGTAGAGATCGTCGTCGCCGAGATCGAACTGCTTCAGCAGGAAGTTGGCGAGGTGGGGGGGGCACGAATCGGCCACCTCGAGGCGCAGCGGGATCCCGAACTGGCGCTGCGGCAGTTCGCCCTGGAGCGCCTGGCGCAGGTTCTTCACCTCTTCCTCGTCGATCCACAGGTCGGCGTCGCGCGTGACGCGAAACTGCGAGTACGCGATGATCTCGCGGGCAGGGAAGAGATCGGCCAAGTGCGCATGCATCACCGACGAGAGCAGCAGGAACTCGTGGTCGGCTTCGGCAATCTCGCGCGGCAGCTTGATGACGCGCGGAACGAGCCGCGGCGCCTTGACGACGGCGATCGTCGTTTCGCGCCCGAAAGCGTCGTGCCCCGAGAGTTCGACGATGAAGTTGAGGCTCTTGTTGACGATCTGCGGAAACGGATGCGCCGGATCGAGTCCGATCGGCGTCAGCAGCGGGCGCACGTCGCGCTGGAAAAACTCGGCCACCCACGCCCGCTCGGCCGGCGAGCGGTCGGCGCGCCCGAGCAGGCGCACGCCGTGCGCGGCGAGTGCCGGAAAGATCTCGTCGTTGAGCAGCCGGTACTGGTCGTCGACGAGCGCGCCCGCGGCGCCGCTCACGTCGTTCAGCAGCGTGCGCAGCGCCCCGAGCGTCTGGCCCTCCGGCGGCATGCGCGTACGCAGCTGCTCTTTCAACCCGGCAACCCGGATCTCGAAGAACTCGTCGAGATTGCTGCCGACGATGCACAGAAAGCGCAGCCGCTCGAGCAGCGGCACGGACGGGTCGGCCGCCAGCGCCAGCACGCGCCGGTTGAAGGCGATGAGCGACAGCTCGCGGTTGATCGGCGACGCATCGGGAACCAGGGGCGGCCGCGGCGCGGCGGCGGGCGCCGGCGTCGGAACGACATCGGTGGACACTGGCGCTACTGTCGCAGGCGCCGGTGACAACGGTGTGACAGGCAGCAGCTCCGACATGCAGGCCTACGCGGCGTTGGCCCGCGCGAGCGACAGCCAGACGCAGCGGCCCTTCGATTCGCGGTCGAGCGCTTCCAGGTAAGCGGCGTGCGCCGCGAGCTCGTCGGCAGCCGGCTGCACCAGGATGAGCGGCCGGCGCCCGGCGCCAAGTTCCGCCACGGCGCCCACGGCAGCGCCTGCGCCCGGCGTCGACATCTCGATCGTCAGCGTTTCCTGGCCGCGTGTCATCGCGAGATAAACGTCCGCCAGCAGGCCGGCGTCGAGCAGCGCGCCGTGCAGCGTGCGCTGCGCGTTCGACACGCCGAAACGCTCGCACAGCGCGTCGAGGTTGTTGCGCTTGCCCGGGAAGGTCTCGCGCGCGAGCGCCAGCGTGTCGATGACGTCGGCGTGGATCTCCCCGGTGGTCGGCAGGCCGGCGCGGGCGAGCTCCGCGTCGAGGAAGCCGACGTCGAACGGCGCGTTGTGGATGATCCACTGCGCGCCGCGGGCGAACTCGACGAACTCGTGTGCGACGTCGGCGAAGCGCGGCTTGTCGCGCAGATCGTCCCACGTCATGCCGTGGACTTCCGTCGCGCCGACGTCGATGTCGCGCTCCGGATTGAGGTAGAGGTGCAGCGTGCGTCCCGTCGGCCGGCGGTGCTGCAGCTCGATCGCGCCGATCTCGATGATGCGATGGCCCTGCTTGGGGTCGAGCCCTGTCGTTTCGGTGTCGATGACCAGCAAGCGCATCGTGAAAAGCCTATTTGCGGTATTTCTGAATCGTGGATTGTATCTCCGCAATCGCCCTTTCGATCTCGTCGTCGGTCAGATCGCGCTGCGGCCCGCGGCGCTGCTTCAGCGTCATCGTATGGTCGATCTCGGTCTGGAACTCGCCGAGGCCGAGGGTATCGGTGACCGTCGTCTGCGCCTCGTCGGTGAGCGTCTCCGGGCCCCAGCGCACGACGATCGCGGACAGGTTGTCGCCGTCGGTGCCGCCACGCTTCTCGGCCTGCTCCATCATCTTGGGGGCGGTGGTGAGGATGGGCGCCGACGTCAGCCACGTCGCCATCTCGCCCTGCGACATGTTGCTCCAGACGCCATCGGTGCACAGCACCAGGATGTCGCCGTTGCGCAGGGGCGTGCGGCGCGACAGGTCGATGACCGGGTCGACGAGGCCGCCCAGGCACGAGAACACCTTGTTGCGATCGGGATGCTCCGCCATGTCGGCGACGCCGATCAGGCCCTGGTCGACGAGGTACTGCACTTTCGAGTGATCCTTGGTGTTGCCGATGAGGCCGCCCTGGCGGAACAGGTAGAAGCGCGAGTCGCCGGCATGCGCCCAGTACGCGTGGCTCGCCTGCACGACGCACGCCACGCACGTCGTGCGCGGTGTCTCGAGCATCGAGAACTGATTGGCGTAGGACCCCAGCGCCGCGTGCGCGCGGAGCATCGTCTCCTGCAGGAACTTGAGCGGGTTGCGCAGGACGGGCTTCGCTTCCTGCTGGAACCGCTCGATGAACAGGCGTACGGCGATCTGGGCGGCGATCTCGCCGCCGGCGTGGCCGCCCATGCCGTCGGCGACGACGAGCAGCAGCGTGT
>Ga0157379_10001789_pt1 | contig 17742 bp, 19 predicted proteins | sample S25metaG_FD_121802 | JGI IMG/M metagenome (GOLD analysis project Ga0157379, IMG submission 121802) | Switchgrass rhizosphere microbial communities from Kellogg Biological Station, Michigan, USA - S2-5 metaG | ecosystem: Host-associated > Plants > Roots > Rhizosphere > Soil | place: USA... | reverse complement strand
TCTCTCTATAATCATAATAGTGCACGCTATTCAGCGAATGAGATATGGAACTAGCAACACCTCATCCGCCCGATATCCTCGGGGGATCGGATATCATAAAGCATATTCCTCACGACTGTACATCGAACGCTGTGTGATATTGTTTCTTAAATAATAAGGTTGTAATACCATACGCCAAGAGTTTGGCGACAATACTTGCGAGGGCCCGGGTCTAGCTGTCTTTATAGCTGGCGTGAAAGGCTACTCTGCACTCGGAAGGAAAATCAGAAAAGAAAAGAATTTGCAGATGATAATGAACCCCAGGATATATATTCTACATTAAATAAAATCATCCAGGAATTTATGCTACATATGGACTGTGGATTTACGTTCTCTCCGCTGTCTCTGTCGACGTAAAAACATCGAAGCTCGGATATGCTTGTAACAAAACGGCAAATTCCTCTTCCAAATTTACTTTCTTACCCTCTCGTTGAGAGAAACCACAACTGATGAAATCCAATTGCTTTAGGACTGGGAGTTTAAGGCCTTGGGGGTCGTTCAACCTGCTTTCGGCCATTTTCACAAACTCGGCCGGGCCTGGAACAAGAGTCGAATCCTTAAAGATGACCTTTTCGAGATGTGGAAAGATGAAGGGATTAAGATCCCTGTTGAATATCTCCACATCCTCGATGTAAATCAGTAAACGGCAGAATGCAACTTCCGTTACATGTGGAACCACGGCCAAGATGGTCTGCAAGGCAGCTGATTGGACCGCAAAGTGGTACATTAGAAATGACCGAAGAGACTTCTGGGCTGAAGATAGCCATCGCACTAAATATACTCCTTCTTCAGCAACATAGGTGTGTCGTAATGTAGTTCCTTTCAGGGTGAGATGCGTCAGTGCAGGGGTTGACAGGCCACCCAGGATGGGGCAAAGATGACAAGGTGCCTCCCAATTGTGATGATTCGCATAAATAGATAGGACAAAGGTTTCGAGAAGTGGAAGGTTAAGAGATCCTGGGCAGATGAATCCTGAATCACCCTCGTCTTCCTGATACGACATGCGGCACTCCTTGAGATTGGTACATGTCGACAACAACTTGACCATTTCGTCAGGACTGTGTCTTGTGCTTCCCAAAGAATCGAATATCGTTAATTGAGAGCCTGGGTGGATAGGGATTCTTCCGGGCAAATAATAACCCAGAAGCATACTTCGTATATTGGGCGCAAAGACATGTTCTGGCATTGGAGTATGCCAGAGATCCAACTCCTCCGGCGATGGTGGCGTGAAACGGCCTTCGGAGTCCGTCGTTATTGGGAGTAATTGCAATTCCTGTAAGTTGGGAAGGAAATCCTGGCCACAGTGAGATATAAGATAATCCAAAATACATTGGTGGGATACTCTGAGGAAACGAATTCGTTGGATGTTGGAGGCAAGTTGTCGAATAACGGCTTGTCTCTCCACTGGACTTGCCGTCCATTGCTCAGGAGCGATGGTTATATCCAACAGAAGTACCCCAGAATAGTCCATCCACTTAGAAATTAGGAAATCAGCGTTTGACGCCGGACCTTGGAGAATGATGGAAGTGAAGAGGCGGGGTGTATTGTAAACAACCTGATACCAACGACGGCAAACGCGGACCAAAACCAGAGGGGGGTCATGGAAAGAGGTGTCCTTTGGATTAGAAGGATCAATTGGAGACTCCACGCAATGAAGAAATATTTCGCCTAGAATCTCGGGTGGCAGACGTCGAACAGGCGCAAACAACGTCTTCACTCTCGCCATTTGAAGCTCCCTGCCATATTTCTGTTCCCGTAGTGTATCAATTTCTTGTCTTAATGTTTCCAATCTTGAATCTAGTTCGTGTAACCTTGTGTCCATTTGGCTGATTTCCTTGGATTCGACCTGGACGAACTCCTTGAGACTGGCATCTGCCTGACTGGGAATGTAATTAGTCCTGAGCAGCTCGATGACATCAGTGTTCAAATAGGTAACTGAACTGGCCATAGTACTACAATATCTGGTATGGGTGGATGGGAGGGTATTGATCAAGATCGATACAGACTCCGAAGAGCATGTATGAATCTATCTCACAGTCACAGCCCGCTGCCGTGACCTGTGACAATCACAATAGACCATGTGAGGTCAGGGTTTAAATATATTCTAATCATATATAGACCAAAAATATCCAAAAGGAATATAAACATAAGTTAAGAAAGATATTCTGTAAAGATAATCGCCATACTTGGGATATCTTCCAACATGTGCCAGTGCCCTATCTCTTCCATCCAGATTATCCTAGCGGACGGGATCGTCGACTTCACATAATCTATTATTCGTTCAGGAATAACCTCATCCTCCTTTCCTGCAAGGACTATCACTTTTTCTGCCTTGATGGTCGAGAAATCAGGATCAGCAGCAGCAGCAAGTGCATGACAAGCTAGAGCATAACCCTCCTGAGGAGAGCTCGCAATTGTCTGCTGCACAAATGCTTTGGCCAGTGGATTGGTCGATAGGGTCCTCCTAGACAGGGTAAATCCCGCTATTTTCTCTGCCACGGCTGACATGCCAACAAAACGAGCGAGAGCGGCACGCTTACGGAGGTCTTCCTTCTTCTCGGGCCAATAATGGAGAGCTGGTCCAATGAGGACTGGAGGAAGAATCAGCCGAAATCCATGGAGTATATTTTATCATTACCTAGGTTTCTGACGATGTCAGGATAGGTTGCTGCAAAAGCGGTGGCGATCATCTAAATGCACGGTCAGGAAAAAAAATACGAGACAGGAAACAATCCACACTCCACCCATCGAGTGACCAACCACATGTGCACGACCGACTTTCAAAACATCAAGAATTTCCTTGCCATCTTGAACGAACCCCTCAATGGTGAGGCCCCGATGACCTTTCACAGAAAGAGGGCTCCGGCCATGGCCTTCAATGTCGAATAAGATGACCCTACTCTTCTTCTCCAAGCCAGCTGCTTCCACGACTGCTTTATAACTATGAAGAGTTGCACCAAGACCATGGAAAAATAGAACGGGGATACCGTCGTCTGGACCGGAGACCTCGACGTGCAAAACTTTGGACGATGATCCTATAGCAAGGTATTGAGCATCGGTTCCTAACTTCGATACTCCTGCTGCGCAAGTGCGAACAGGTCCCGTTGGAAATGGAGAGAGTTTCGGCGATGCCACAGGAGACGTGAGGACCCCAAGTGGAGGAACAGATATTTCTACGACATCTCCTTCTTTGAGCCAGGTATTGGTCACCATGCCAGTACCATCTATTTCAGTTTAAATGAAGATTCCAAGACCACGTCAACCAGTTTGAGATGGACATACAAGGAGTTCCTGTGGCAATAACATCTCCAGGCTGAAGAGTAATTCCCATGCTTGCCACTTCGATAAGTGTCGGGACATCAAAGATAAGCTCAGAGGTATTCTGAGATTGACGAACTTCTCCGTTAACTTTGGTTGTTAGATGAAGGTCCTTATAAGATAAAGAGGACGATGGAACAACATATGCGCCCTAGCCACGAAATAATTAAATTAAATATATAATACTTGGATGGGCGATACATACCATTGGGCAAAATGTATCGAGCGATTTCCCGATGAAAAACTGTTTGTGGTCTCGTTGGCGTTCACGAGCGGTCACCTGTGATATCATCGATTTTGCTAATGAGCAGAATTGAGGTTAGAATAAACTCACGTCATTAATAATAACAGCTCCCCTTTTAATCTGTAATTTAATCCTGGTACTATTAGAAAATAATAGATTTATACTTACCAAACATGTTTCCACGCACTGGCGTTCTTAATTTGAATCCCACCTCGACCTATGATAATGCCCAGTTCGCCCTCGTAGTCTGGGGAAGAAGTCACAGTTGGATGCATGTAGATAGGATGTCTATCAGGAACGATGGAGGATGCTCGCTTAGTGAAAAATACTGGGAATTCGGGCTGGTCTTTCTTGTCGGATGCATCAAATCCACTCTGATTAAATTCCTTAGCATGTTCGACATCTAAAGAGAGGATATTAAGTATGACGAGAGCCCAATATGATTGAATCCACTCACAATTCTTCCCAATGCAGAGTATGTCTCTACCCGTCAATGGCGCAAGCTTCTCTACATCTACCAAAGCCCGCTTACTCCCTGATACCAGCTGGAAAGTTTGATCCACAGTAACCTCAGGATAGTCCTCGATAAGATCATATAGTTCTGAATACGGAAGACCAGTTGCTTGATTCAGAATTGCAGACACGGTTTCCTCCTCGTCGTCCACCAAGCCGACGACAGATAGAGATTCTGGGGAGACACGATACCGAAGGAAACGATGGTGTACGCCTGTGGAAGAGCCCATAGTACGGCACAAAAGAAGGCTCGAGGAAAGTTAAGCAAGATACCTCTATTTAAGTCGATGCATCAGTTGGGAGGGGATTATTTTTCTCATGGTCGATGTTGAACGGACCGGTTAGAGGCGGTCGTATTCCGAATCGGCAATGAGACCCTATAGACCACATTATCTATCTTTTCTTACCAAAGGGAAAATATAAAGAATGCACCTACATTGCAATGTTAAAGCCCAATCTTTTAATAAAGATAGGAAATTGACGCGGTATACACAAAAAGTAATATCTAGCATACATAATTTATGGTTTGAACATATGGGGGAATACATGTGGAGAGGAAAGTAATAGGTGCATCCTACGCTCAGTCCTAATGAGCACCACGACGCGTCTTTTGACGAGTTCCAGGAGTGGCGCTCTGGGGAGTCATCGTCTCCCACATCGAAGAGTTCGGCGGTGGCAGATTGAAGGAGAACTCATCCACCTGTTGCTGTTGGTACTGCTTGACTGGTGACTGGGGAACATGAGGCTGCCAGGCATCCGAGTCGGGTGGTGGGATGTCACGGGCAAACTCATCCTCCCGGCGGGGATGTTGAGGCTGAACCTGTATCGGTGAAGATACGGGTTCAGGGAAATGGACAGGATCGGGCATAGGCATGTTATTATGTGAGTGGGATGGTACGGGTTGCGCTGGTGACGAGGCTTGCATGCCAGGTGCAGGAGATTGCTGAGTATAATGGACTTGTTGTTGCTGTTGTTGCGATATTGACAGTGACATTGCATTGAGGCTTTCCGTCAACCATCTTTGTATAATAGTCAGAAAAACCGAGGATGAACGAATTTATTGACTTACTCAACATCTTTGCGTCGGTGTAATACCCACGTCCTGAACGATTCTTTCATCTGCCCGATCAATGTCATCAAATCATTATAGAACTGAACGAGCTCGTAAGCTTGAAGTATACTGGAATAAAGAATAAAGGTCTCACCTTAATCCCTTCCGCTAGATGTTTCTGGATATCCCTATAATGATGATACGCCAGATCCAACTCCTGCAATGCATATTCTCGCGCCTTCACAGACGGATCATCTCTTCGTGACTCCAAGAACAAGACGTTCCTTTCTTGAATCCCATGCAACGCCTCCTCTTGACGATGTTCGCTCTCCTCAAGATCCTCTCGGTACCGCTCATACTTGTTAAGCTCCTCTTCGATAGCCTGCTCAAAGATCTCGGGCCGAACTTCAACCCAACGAGCGAGAGATGAAGCTTCGCGCATGAAGCGAGGTGCTACGTCGTCTGTCTCTGCGATTCGCTGCACTCGATTGACAAGTTCCGTGCGGTTGTGCAGGAGATCCTCCAGAGCCTCTAAGTGTGACCGTAGGGCTCGAGCATGGGCTTGAGTGGATTTGCTGCCACCACTAGAACTAGTAGTTGACGATGTAGAACTAGGAACGGATTTCTCAATATCCGCCTGCAAAGAGAAAGGATAGTTAGATTATATACGGAACTAGAAGAAATCAGAACTAACCTCATCCCAACACATTACGGCAATCTTGTCAGACCATTCGTCCCAAGATTGGAAGATATCACGATCGCTATCCATTGCACGGTCCAGGATATCACGATATCGTGCCGCTTGCTCAATCAACTCCTTGTTGGCCTCGAAAGATGGTGGTCGGGTCCAAACGTCCACAGAATATGCAGTGCGCATTTCCTCATCTTCGGTAGCCTCTTGGTCGAGAAGATCCATGGCCTTGTTCAAGAGTACATTAGCTAAACGTTGAGTATAGTGAAGGATAAACATACCTCGTCTATCCCAAACACGCACTTCTTTGCGAGCTTTCTGACATCTTCTATCAGCGTTGGGATGCGGTTCATGCCGTCTTCCGACCGCACTTCTTCCGCTTTACCTAACAGGCTCGGTGGGAGTCCAATAGGTCGATCGAGGGCATCGAGTGCGGCTGGCAAGTTCAATGAATGCAATGTCCTAAAGAGTTACTTAGTTAAAAGGCCTGCATAAACGTAAAGAGGGCAACCGACGATGTCGCTTGAGCGTCCAATTCTTTCGCCTTATCCAGGATTTCCATCTGTATCCAGTCCTTTCTTCTCTCTCTATAGATATCTACCACGCGAGTTAGAAACTATATCGACGAAGTCTCGAATAGCCCTTACCTACGGCCACACGAACACCCCATCCTGACAATTCGCCAAAGATAGCGGCTCCTTCACCTATGAGGGTCTTTGGATCTTCAATACCAGGAGGGATGATACTATAAACAACGTCTTTGATATCCGAGATTGGTGGGACAGACGATGCCGATGGGACGACACGGTGGTAGATGAGATCATTGTCACGTTCAGCTCGTTTAAAAGAGGACTCCAGCGTATCAGATAGGGACTTCATGTATAGGTGAGTTTCCGCAGAGGTCGAAATACAATAAGGAAGATTTACCTTGACATCTTGCTGCACTGACTTGGTAACGCCACCCTTCTTCGAGGCATCCATGGCCTTCTTCGCCTCCGCACGCCCCATGTCTAGTCTTGCTAGCTCATCCCCGTAACTATTGAAGATCAGTAAAGGGGAACCGATCGGAAAGATGAATTAAAACTAACCGGTGGGCCTCCAGATCATCGATACTCTTTCGATAAAGAGCGGCAGCAGCGAAATGATGATATTTGGCTCGTATATGTGCAATCCACTCCTGAATTAATTGATAGCATCGTCCATAGAAATAACAGCAGAAGTATAGTATACCTTTGGAAATAAGGGGATAACAGCAGGGTCGGATTCGATATGCTCCAGTGTTTCACCATATATCGAAGACGTCTTAGCAGCGAGCTTTCCGACGAGTTGGTTCTTCATATTGTCTGAGTGATGGGGGGGTTAGGATTTCACATAGATCAAGAATCCGGACAGACCTGCAGCAGCACGCTGCCAAAAACACTCTTGAGCTTGTGCCAACATTAGACACTGCGTTGCCTTGAGGACTGTCGGAGAGAGATCGGCGGGCAAGGGCACATTTGGAGGTAAAGAGGCTTGTAGGGCAGGGATCGCAGATGTGTGTAGATGGGATAATATACCTGCAGAATTCTGGAGTATAGTAACCAATAAGACATTTTGAAGATGTAGTGAATACGACCATACCTGGAAATTTGACAGAGCACGTTTGATTCCGTCACCATGCGAACGATCTTGGGAGGTAGCCAGATTACAATACAACGCAGCGAGATTATATAGTATATTGGCACGTTCGTATTGAAGATTTGATAGAACTAGTGGGGTCGTCCGTGAGTGGATTGGAAAGGCCGGTGAGTAGGGGATGGGCAAATTGATCTAAGCCGATCGTTTAAGAAGGTATAAATCAAAATTTACATCCACGCTTACATCGCTTGGTAATTTCGTTAATATGAACACCAACTGTGCGTGATAACTAAATGAAGATCATCTCCTATTTCTCTCATGCTGGGACTAGATTGCTACTCACGCGATCATTTTCTCTGCTGTATTAACATGAACAATATTCATAATAGCCTCCTTCCTCATAGATTCCCATCGACTAATATCCCATTTAAACGCGTCTGGATGTGTCTCGGTATGCGCAGCTTGGATATGTTGGTGCACAGAGGCCCTTATTGGTATCGCGGATGTCGTTTTGAACGGAAGGGTTAGGAGATTCGTCATGTTATATCCTTGCCTACTTCGGAATTAACAAAAATTAACTGTAAAAGGTCGGCAATTAGCAGACGCACTCGAAAACGACGGAAGAAGTGGTTGGATTGAAAGAGAGAGGTCGTGTCTGATCACGTGATCCTCTGAGTTTCGATTTAATCTTACTATTTCCCGATTTGGATGACAGCGAGTAAATATCATTGGAGGATACGGCTGATCGCATTCAACTAACAGAAGAATATTCCTCTAAGAGACAAGGGAATTCAGCTCCCAAGTATTGCTAATCGATGACGACTTGGCAGCTGCAACATGGTCCAGATAAGTACCTCCAAAACTGAGAATTTTTCTACCGCGTATCGTCCCGAACGTCAAGTTTGGTTGCAGGCGACCTCCCAAAAGGTGGTAAAGAAACAATAAAAGAACAATATTGGTAACATTGTTAAAGGTCGAGAGACAATTGAGAGGTAGAAGGGGCCTCGGGAAGTGGGAATAGGATGTCAAGATAACTTCCCCGGGAAAGATACGAGTAAGAGGCCTCCGGCTTCTTCCTTTATAAACTATTGCGGATACATAAGGTTTATGCATTGATGCAAATACATTGAGAGCAATAAACCAGGGTATTGATGCTGAAGAACGGACACTTAACGCATAACCTGTGCTTGTACTTACCATTCCAACTGAGGGGCGAAAATGATCCCCGAGCACAATTCATCCAGTCGTCAGTATAAATAATAAATCAAACCAAATCCTGATTCGGATTCATCTCTTCGAATAGCACATATAGGGTAAGCCCGAAATTACGCAGTGATTGCGTATTTCACTTGATCAACATGTAGGCGAAAAGATTCGATAATACCACCGTGCACCAGAGTACCTCAGTCATTCGTTTCTCGGAATTAGTGGTAGATGCCGACTTGTCCTGGGCTGTGAGAATTGACGATAAGACAATAAATTATCTCAAACCGACCAAACACTCACCGTTGGACTCAGTTTCAGACGTTGATTGAGAGCTGTTAGATCCAGCGATTGTTGCAGAAGAAGTCATAGAAGTAACAGCAGAGGAAATCGGGGCCAGACTAGCGGTCCCAAATTCTGTCTGTGTAGTGGAAGGAACAATGGGAGCCGTACTTTGAGGAGTGAAGACTGAGAATGTGGTTCGTTAATTAAACACATTATAGACAGATAGTGATCAAACAAACCATTGCTCAAAGACACTGATTGAGGCGCATCATTCGTTCGGTAGACAATATAGTCAAGGAAGAACCAAGTCTCTCCCCCTCCTGCTGGCCTCCGAGCACTAACCATCTTAATGGAATGGTCTCCAGGCGGCAGTGGACCACTATTATAGATCTCTTGCTGAAAAAATCCAAGAGGTTCCGACCAAACTTCAAAGTTATAAGGAGGCGCAGGTGGAGGAATCCATGTCCAGTTAGGGGCCACGGATGGTTGACCGTCAATAAAAAACGACACGGATGTATCGTATAACCAATTGGATGTCTGTTGACTAACCGGCAATTGTACGTAAACAGCGACCGCAGTTCCTTGTGTTAGGAAATCGGATAAGCTTTCAGACCCTGCCACAGGCGACCTTGTTCGGACATACCAGTGAAATTAAAATCCACAGTTAGGACATCCGCCAGATTACTTGTACTCCCTTCGTGCCAAGTTCTATTAAACGCTTCTGATACGCCTTGCCAATGGCAGATATTGCAGTTTCCTATCGTATCCGCTGCCCTGAAGGAAAGAGGGGGATCATAATGAATAGACGGGCTTGTATCGTCAACAAAGACGAGTCCCTAAAGATCCATTCAATGAAAGCATGTCCCGAAGTTAAGACCTAAGTACCTCTATGGTTGGTAAGGCTGGAGGAGGGGCAGTCGACGTCGCAGGTCCGTAAGTGAAAAAAGTCGAACCATCTGGACCAGCCGACCCAGCAGCACGAAAGAATTAGGGGAACATACACGAGTGAAACCGGTCGGCACTTGAGCAAAAACGAGAGTGTTGAAGAGGCAGTAAATGAGGGTAGTTAGTAGCATAGCTAAAGGAGAAACCACCTATTCAGGAACGGCAGCCAAATTTTGAGGGTCGGCATGTGTAGGTAAAAATAAACTGTCCGCTTTGTCGGCCTTGGAAACAGCACCAGCAAGATATCTTGTTCAAGAGGAAGATATCCCAGTAGACTTACAAAAAAAAGAGAACGGAGATTAGACATAAAGCGTCACAAAACCAGGAAACCGTAATTTGTCCCAGAATTGGAGCTGGTCATCGGGATTTGGCGCTGGGATCCTGGATTTCTAGTCCAGGTAAATATTAGAGATCCGTCGTATCTGAATAAACAGGAACTTCGTAGCATCTTCATGTCAGTAATTTTGTCTTCGTTGGCTTATTCGATGCAGTTGAATGGCACTGGTGGAAATCGTCCAACCTGGAGTCGAAAGGCAAAACCATAACAGCAGGTTACTTCTCTATAATTAGGAAGGTCCCTCCCAGGAATGGAGAAGAAAATTAGAGTAAATCTTTTCTAGGGTCGGACTATCGGAGATATCTTCTGGGTGGTGTGATATCCGAAACTGGTCCGAATATCCTGTGCAGTGTGAGCCTCAAAGCTGTAGAATCATGACTGTCCAATCGCTCCTTGGATTTAGAAGACGTCGGAAATGGACCGCGTATGATCGAGAACCAGTAGCCAATCCTTGCCGCTCTTCCTCTTTTTGTTTGATGCTTTGACGACCAAACGTCGGGCGGAAGAAAGGTAGATCCGGAAACGTCCAGAAAGGTAGGTGCAACCCGTGCGATCCACAGACCATATAATCACGAAAGGGCTAGCCCTCGGGACTAGATGTGAATTTCGAACTAGGCCAAATCAAGCTTTCACAAACAGTGCGAGATGGAGTGCATGCTTGCAGTAGGCGGACCAGTAGGCGGACCAGTATTCTACACGCCCAATGGTCCCAGGGCTTCCCAGAACCATTGGGTGCTTTTGATTCTGGGGATGCTTCATTACCATTCGAAAGGCCTTATGCTTAGTAATCGCGTCACGTTGTGCCTTACCTCAGTGTAAGATTTTAGGCTCTAGAAATCGCGCTGAGTCGACGAACGGCTTAGTCACACGAAGTAGACAAGTCGATGCCAACTGTAGATAGCGGGGTAGAAGAGTCGTTATCTCTACATGCAGGTATCTACTCTCTTATATATGCTGCGAGCAGCCAGAATACGTAACAAAAGGGTTGGAAACAAATATGAGCGAACGGGGATATTTGGAGATTTTCTAAATAAAACGTTGGGCGGTTAGCGTACTAGGCGTCTCCTTACACTCAGATCACGGTTTTCTTTTTTCCCTACTTTTGACAGCCAGGAAAGAAGAAACAACCATAGGACTGAAAATATGCTGGCTGTGTTCAGGGAACGCTTTGGTAAGCAAGACCATTCTCCAACGTCCAGGTATCGTTCGGGGACACCGAGGTGCTTTTCGTTCTGGGATGCCTTGGAACCTTTGGGCGTGTAGCATCTACCAGCAGTAAAATATCACGCCTGGGAAGAAGATTCTGAATTCTGAAGAATAACCGGGACGCTTTGGCGGGCATCATCAGAAGAACACGGCTGTATGCCAATGCCACTTTCCCCACCAGATCCTATACACTACTGTGGACCCCAAACGTTATGCGAAGCTGTCCAGATTTTCTGGGGATGCATAAAAAGGACTTTGGATTCGTATGTTTTCCCATCCCCCTCTCCCGTTCCCCTCATAAAGTTTAAACGAACAAACCACCCTTGATAGCTGCATCATCTATGGCTGGCTAGAGCTGCGATCATTACACGTCGCCTCTTTCCAAAGCCATCACCCAAAGCGTAGCATTATGGTGTTATAACTGTGACGGTCCTGGAAACCTATAAAAGTGAGTGCTTAAATAGAAATGGAAAGGAGGAAGTGTACTGGATATCTTGCCTCTTCTCTACCTCATCCAGACAACCTGAACAGCGCCTTGTATGAGCTCTTCCTCATGTGGGTAACCTTAACTGGGGCAGGAGGCAACTTCTTTGAGCTCATGCAGACCAAGCCCTTAATTACCCTTGGTCAAACGTTGTTAGTTCCGTCTGGTGTTGGATAGGATTCAGGATGTACACGTTGAGCATATTTTTGGGTAGATGGGTAAAAGTATCTGCATCGAACTCGGTTATATATTGACTTAATTTGTTTGTGTCTGTCCAAAGGAACTCCTTAGCTGATTCTAAAGAAAAACAAATATTTCCTTGCAGATATTTGATGTTCGTCGCCATCGACTTGCTTGAACCAATGGGCCGTGAAACGAAGGAGCTCAGAGGAACTGAGGCGTGTTTGAGGTACGTTGAGTGTTATTCTTAGAATTTTGAGCTCTAATTGGAGCAAGATTAGTGAAATGATTAGACGGGTGATATTTTTGAGTCAAACCATCGACGAACTTTTGGGGCTTTGAGTTTATACAGCGATTTATTTCCCGAATGAAAAGCCATAATATATGTAATCAACTGATAGTTTGATTCCCAAAGCGTACTCGCTTGAAATTTTCAGAACTGTTGCATGAAAGGCTTCTAAATAAAATTCTGTGGAGAATGTCCAAAATAGATATGCGCACGGTCCCGCGGAGTCCAAATCACGTCAGCCCCTCATCATTGGCTAAGAATAAAGTAGACTTTTTCAGAAACAGACGTCATCTGGCTGTCTCATCCTGATGGCCCTTATTAACCTCCCAGCTTCGTTCACAGTGCCCCAAACACCACAATGGCTCTCTCAAAGGTCAGTTGACATTATCCCCGCCGCAATTTTTCTGATAAAAATTCTCAATCAATTCAGCATGTTCATCCAGAAATTCTCTTACAATCTGCCAGGGTAAAGCTCACAAGAATAGGGCGTTTTTGTTGCATTTTCTTACCGTGAAACAGGATCATCCTGCTCGCACAGGTACACCCAACACCCACAGCAGTCATCCATACGGAGCGCGGTATGGAACAGAACCTATACCTAAGTACAGTATTCCCTCTAAAGTGTGTTTGAAAGGACTGGAACGTGTAATAAATTCTGAACAATCCGCTGTGTTGCAGGGAACCGACGCTCAGGCGGCATATCAATTGATTCATGACGAACTCACTTTGGATGGCTCACCTTTATTGAACTTGGCATCTTTTGTCCACACCTGGATGCCTGAACAAGCAAACAAGCTCATGATTGAATCCATGTCCAAGAATCTTATTGATCAGGATGAATACCCTATGACTCGTGTGTTTCATAAATTCTACATGATTCTGCTCACAAATCTAAAATATGGTCCAGAAATTATCCATACACGCTGCATTTCTATGCTTGCAAATCTTTGGCACGCTCCAAAGGCATCTAGTGCTATTGGCACTGCTACTACCGGCTCTTCTGAGGCTATCCAGCTAGGAGGACTCGCCATGAAGAGAATGTGGCAGGAAAGGCGCAAATCTCAAGGAAAGAGTATTCATGAACCCGGTCCCAACATAGTGATGGGTAAAAGTGTTTGTCCTTGTCGCTAAAGCATATTAATTGGTCTTCATAATAGGTGCCAATGCCCAAGTCGCTCTTGAAAAGTTGGTCGTTTAATATTCTCCAACTTGTCATCCTTACAAACCTCTCATTCAGATTTGCTCGCTACTTCGATGTCGAATGTCGTCTTGTACCTGTCTCCGAGACATCCAAGTATAGGTTGGACCCTAAGCGAGCCATGGACTTCATCGACGAGAATACGATTGGTGTGTTTCTCCGTACGCTCCTATTCTCTACTAACTACCAAATAATATACAACTAGGTGTATTCGTCATCCTTGGCTCTACTTATGTAGGCACCTGATTAATACTGGGATCATACCTACTGAACAGATGCGATTAGACTGGTCACTATGAACCCGTTAAAGAAATGGCAGATCTTCTCGACGAATACGAAAAGAAGACAGGTATCAATGTCCCCATCCATGTTGACGCAGCTTCTGGAGGGTTCTTTGCTCCATTCGCTACCCCGAAATTGGAATGGGACTTCAAGATACCCCGTGTTGTTAGTATTAATACTTCCGGACATAAGTTCGGACTAGGCAAGTTTCGCATCTGAATCTAAGACGAAGATACAAAAGAGTCTAATTCACGCTTGTCTTGTAGCATATGTTGGCGTTGGATGGGTCGTGTGGCGCGACAAGAAATTCTTACCCAAAGACCTTATCTTTGAATTGCACTACCTAGGCTCCGTAGAATACTCCTTCTCCCTTAACTTCAGCAGACCTGCGGCTCCCATCATCGCCCAGTATTTCAATCTTCTCCATCTCGGATTTGAGGTACGCCACTTCTGTCTGTCGTCCCTACTATTGCTTAAACGGTAAATAGGGTTATCGTTCCATTGCTTTATCCGACTTGACAAACGCTCGGATGCTATCTCGTGCTTTGGAGAAGAGCGGATACTTCTTTGTCTTATCTGACATACATCGTCCAGTGGGCGGTTTGGAGTCTGGCAATAAGATCAAAGATGAGACAGATGTCGAGAGTTACGAACCTGGACTCCCAGTTGTGTCGTTCCGCTTCTCCGATGTATTCCAAAAGGAATATCCTGATGTGCAGCAGAAGTGGGTCCAAGTAAGTCTTCGGACTTCTCTTTGGAGATACTGTCTGACTACTGGTCTTATACTAGACGTTACTGCGCAGCAAAGGATGGATAGTTCCCAACTATGAACTCCCACCTGACCTCGAAAAAGTGCAAATTCTTCGCGTTGTTGTCCGTGAAAATATGACGGAAACCTTGATCGATCAACTCATTGCTGATCTGGCGCGTTTATTAATTTCCGGGTAAACACAATTACTTACCGACAGCATATAGATCGAAATAACTGAAAGTCTGAAGAGTCAAGATAATTTGCACTCTCTTGCCACATTGGCTACGAGAAGCGCGGCAAAGAATAGTCATCATGAGACTAAGGTCGACAAGGATCATGAACACGACGAAGGGGATGGAAGAGGCGCTGGGAAGGGGTACACTGGGACCTATGCGAAGCCTTGCTAAGGGCATAGGAAAATTTTCAATGTAAAATAAGTATATCTCGATGGTGATACAACGGACTAGTTCTTCTGCTCTTAGATCCGTGACAGCGCGTGACGTAACGTGTTAGTCAACACCAAAAGAAAAGAGAATTACGGCCCGTATCATAGTCCACGATGCTCGTTAGAAAGTCAGTTGAAGCTCAGATAGCCTTTCGAAGAGACATCAGTCCACCCTGATTTATTGATCTAGTGAAAGATAAACAACTGAATATCTCGCCGAGAACCGTGAAACAATGTGCCTAAAATACTACTGAAAGCTAGGAAGCACATCAAAATACATCGTCAGGCCAGAATAAAATGGAACGTTGACGGAAGGAAGGAAAGAAAATTCGGTTATTAAATGGCTGAATGGCTGATTTAATCAAGCCTTGACACTAGAGACAGTATCTAGTACAGCCTTCTCGAGACTGATCCACTCTCCGCCAAGGAGAGCGGTTGATTCGCTGTTGTCCCACTTCTGCTTATCAGCATCTCCTCCCTCCCAGTCGGCGGGTACATCTGCTTCAGGGAAATGCTTGCGGAGGATGCTGAACATGGTGTTTGGCCCCCAACCATATCCAGCCGCAAAGAACCTCTTTCCACCCGCAGATTTGTCGGTAAGACTTAAGTAATGAATCTTTGCGACATCGCGGACATCTCCGCCAGACTCTATTAAGACAAACGTGGTTCATCAATGTCTGGTTGATTGGAGAAATTGATTCAACTCACGAGGTAAGACCAGGGGTTTCCAGAAGGTATCATTCTTCAACGACCCTATGACGATGCCAGGAGTGAAGGAGGGCTTTCCATAAAGGACAGGTCCCATTGTCAAGCCAGGAAGGACGGTGACTAACTCGAACCCAGGCTATATTATTATAGAATTATCAGTCGAGAGTCCCGAAGTTAAATGACAAAAAACGACGTAGCTTTTCTTTCTCGACAAACTTCCTGGCAGTCTGTTCGATAAGGGCTTTGGCAGCAGCATATGGGACGAAGGGACCAGATTTCTCGAGAATGGGGTATTTCGTTATATCATCTCCCTTGTAGGAAACCTTGATGGCATCCTCGTTCCAATCATCGACTGTGACAATTTCGTCCCTATAAGCAGGTGCCATGAATGCAGCCATAGAGGTAGAGGTGATAACAAAACGCTTGATAGTCGGAATCTGGGCCGCAACCTTGAGGAGAACGTCGGTAGCATTGACGGCCTTTTCGATAGTCTCGTGAGTGAAATTTCCGTCAATCGGGAAGGCAATATGTTCGACTCCGTCAGCACCCTGGAAAAGGCGGTTCCAGACATCTGGGAAACTGGAGAAGAGGTCTGCATCCTCAACAGGGAAAATTTCAAGATTCTTTGCGACGACTGAACGATCGAGTCCTTGGGCAATCAAGGCAGCTCGGAGGTCATCCACTTTGTTGAGACTGGTGGGACGAATAGTGCCACGGATGCGATGGCCGTCACGAAGTGCTAAAAGAACAACATGGGAGGCAATATAACCAGTAATTCCGGTTATAACAATCAAAGAGTTAGAGGAGATGCTGGGCATTTGGATTGCAGAAGAGCGATGAAGTGGTAGAAGGCGAAGACTTACTGAAGATTCTGAGTCGATACTTCTGCATTTTATACCCCAATCTCCCGAGGAACTGACTAAAAGATTAGTAAAAACTAATATAATCCGCTTCCAAGGTTCACAAAGCTACGTCACTGTATCCATGTCTGGAAGAGAAGCCCTAGTAGCTCGAATTCCTGATGGTCACTGAAAGTCGTAGAAATTCCACATGTTAGACGAATATCCATTTGCTGCATCAGCATTTTGTCAGGAGGTTACAACGGTCAGCAGATAACACAAGAAGATCAGATCCAGGCAACGTCTCCTTCTTGCTGCATCAGCATTTTGTCAGGAGTAGTGTTGCCCACGGCTCAAGCCTACAATTTTTCTCACGACTCTAACTCATTATTTGAATTTACGCTACTCTTCAAACCCTTCGGCTTTTAGACGTTTGTAAGGTCGCATTTTCACTTTATCTCCCTCCTGAATCCCTGAGATGTTGATAAGGATCAGCTCGAAGCCATGAGCTGGGAGTCATAGCCTTATTTAGCCAGTCGTGGGCAAAACTAGTCAGGAGGTTGCAACAGTCAGCAGATAACAAAAGAAGATCCGGGCAACGTCTTCTCGCTTTACCAAGAAGTGACCAAGTAAACCGAGCCGGCGCCTACTTCCTGTGATCAGGCCCGGATATAACCACTTTGGACGATAAGTAGTGATGCAATTTGGATATTATAATCGACGGTGAATATGACAATATTCAAATTTGTGAGTTCCCCTTTTTTCATTCTGGTAATGGGGGTGTTTCTGAAGTCCAAATCGTCCTAACCAAGTCTGCTACATAAGTCAACGAAAAGTACGGTTCGTCACGAAAGCGACCATACTGACCAAATTCAATATCCCGCAGAAAATAATGCAAACGTATCGTTCGGGCAGCTCTCTACCGATCACCGAGAGAAATGATTCAGTCCTCCAAGACGCTCGAACCTTGTTTCTAACTTTAAAGTTCATCAGCAAAACGGGTTTGGCGCTTGTATTCGGACCTAATTTTGGTAGTGTCACGAGCGCTACCAGTAGTCACCGTGCAACCACATACAACGGCCTGGCTCCGTATCGATCTGTAGCTCTACATATGACC
>Ga0157379_10001784_pt1 | contig 17760 bp, 15 predicted proteins | sample S25metaG_FD_121802 | JGI IMG/M metagenome (GOLD analysis project Ga0157379, IMG submission 121802) | Switchgrass rhizosphere microbial communities from Kellogg Biological Station, Michigan, USA - S2-5 metaG | ecosystem: Host-associated > Plants > Roots > Rhizosphere > Soil | place: USA... | reverse complement strand
CTGAACCTCAAGACTCCGTTCTTTCTGACACAGGCGTTGCATGGCGCGCTGAAGGCCGCGGCGAGCAAGGACAGGCTTGCCAAGGTCATCAACATCGCCTCGATCGACGGCATCGCGGTCAATCCGCAGGAGACTTACTCCTACCATGCGAGCAAGGCCGGGCTCATGCACCTGACCAAGCGCATGGCGATGCGGCTCATCCGCGACAACATCGTCGTCACGGCGATCGCACCCGGCGCCTTTGCCTCCGACATGAACCGCGACGCGCGCGATCATGGCGATGCACTTTCCAAAGTCATTCCGTCGCGGCGCATCGGCACGCCAGAGGACATGGCCGGCGCCGCTATTTTTCTCGCCTCGCGCGCCGGCGACTATGTCGTCGGCTCGACACTCATCGTCGATGGCGGTGTCAGCCACATGCGGGGGTGAGCGGTCACAATCGTCATGGCCGGGCATGACCGGCCATCCATCGAGCGCACGTCCGTGCGCCGAAGAATCTATCTGCACTCGTAGACGCAAGTGCGATGGGTGACCGGGGTTCGTTGCATCCGCGTTCGAACGCCCGGCCATGACGTCTTTTGTTTTGCGCGCACCTGTGGGGATTTAAGCGATTTGGTGATTTGACCGTTACGGTTCAAGAGGAGCCTGAAGAATTACGGTGTCTATTTTCAGCTCCGCCGCAGCGCCGCCATTCCCACTCCGGCACCTATAAGAAGTGTGCCTGCGACGCGCTCCGTGATGCGTGCGAAACGCGGTTGTGCCGCCAGATGCGCGGCGCGGCCGGCCAGCACGGCGTAGAACAGTTGCACAAAGAATTCGATGAACACGGAGGTGACGGCCAGGATCACAACCTGCGGCACGATGGCGGCGTGTGGGTTGATGAACTGCGGCAACAGAGCCGTGAAGAAGACCAGCGCCTTGGGATTGGACATTTGCAGGATGAAGCCGTTGAGAAACAGGCGTGAACCATGGACGGGGCTTGCGTCACCGGCGCGCACCGAAAGCGTTTTCGACTTCCCGACGAAAGCGCTGACGCCAAGCCAGACGAGATAGGCCGCGCCGAACCATTTGATGGCGAAGAACAGATTGTAGGACGCAAGCAGGATCGCACCGACCCCGGTTGCCGACAGAATGAAGTAAGCGGTGTTAGCGGCGAGGATGCCGGTGATCGACCAGATGGCGCGCAGCGAGCCACGGGTCAGCGCCTGCGACAGCACAAGCAAGACCGCCGGGCCCGGCGTCAGGCACAGCGCCGTCTCGATCACGACGAAAGCGCTCCAGATCTGCCAGGTCATAGGCGGCTGATCCTGACAGTTCTTTCGCCGGCACTGTCTGCCGCCAGTTCGACGATGCCCTGGCCGTTCGAAACGATGCGGCAGCCTGGCGCGTCGATCCGTATGCCGCGCGGGAAGTGGATCGTCGGCACGAAGATTTCGGTGGGCTCCACAATCTTCGGATCGGCGTAGAACGTGAGCGTGAAAGTTCCGGTCGCGGCGTCGAACTTCACCGCGTTCGGCACGCCCTGGACGCGTCGCGCATACGGCCGCGAGAAGCCCTTCACGGCGCGGCCGCCGGAATCGGGATCGTTCGGCCCGGTGCCTTGGTCGCGCGAATAGATCGAGAGATCTTCCTGGTTCCAGTTGTCGCCGACCGCTGCCTCGTTGCGGTTGGCGGCGGTGTAGTTCCATTGCGTCGACGAGAGCAGCAGCCGATCCATCGCTTCGTACATCAGTCGCAGCGCGAGTTCGTGGCTACGCCAGGGCTTTGACGAACGATCGCCGTTTGCCCATTGCGCATAGGCCTCGCCTTCCTCGAGATCGAAGGGAATGCCGAACTCGCCGATCAACGTCGGCGCGCCTTCCGAGCCGAGCGTGTCGGCGATCTTGGCGATATGCGCGAGTTGCGCGGTGTATTTGCCCGCCACCGCGTCCTGCGCCGTCGCATCGTCGGGATTGTCGCGCAGCTCGCGCGGGCGAAAGCGTTTCGAGCCAAGCGTCTGGATGTCGTACCAGTGGCTGGCGTTCACGGTACGCTCCGGCGCGCCCGGTGCGAAACCCGTACCGGCGAAGGCGCGAAACGGACTGACCTCGGCGAACAGCATCCAATCGCTGCGCACCGCGCGGATCGCCGCGGCCACGCGATGGAAGAACGGGTTCATGTAATCGGCTTCGACCGAGAGCTTGCGGCCGCCACGATGGGTGAAGAATTGCTCGTCGATGGGCGCAGTCCGATTCTTGAAGTTATAGGCTCCGGCCGCTTCGAACGGGCAGTCGCCGGTCCAGATGGAAACGCCGTTCGGGTTCAGCGTTTCCCGCCGGATTTCCCTCACCGCGCGGGTTTCGCGGTCCATGGCGAGGAACGGCACCTGCCGCGGCACGCCGCGGGCGGCGAGGAGTGCGTCCATCGGGCTGATGGCGAGGCCTGGGCGCAAATCCGCCATGCCCGTCGCGTCGTGATGCTCGCCGCGCGTGAGCTTTTGTCCGATCCAGCCTTCGCCCGGTTCGTTCAGCGTGTCGAAACCGATGACGTGCGGCTGATCTTTCACGCGCTCGGCAATCGCGCGCATGGCGCCGATATAGTGCGCCTGCAAATAGTCCTGCACGTTGCGCCCGTCGATCTCGAAGTCCGGCGTCATGTCGTGGCCGGCGAAGAACAGCGTCCACATGATCGCGTTGGCCGGCAGGCGATAATTCGACGACCAGCTCATCTGCGGATAGCCGTCCTGGCGCCCGCCCTTCGCATAATCATATTTGTGCTGCATGACATGCGCCGCGCCGGCAGCGTGAAACTTGGTGAAGTCGAGCCCGACGGCTTCGAAGGTCCAGCCCGGCGCGCCGTCGCCACCCGACATGCGGCTCCACACATCCTGGTGGAAATCGACGAAGACATAGAGGCCGAATTTCCCTGCGCGGCGGCTGACCTCGGCGTAGTAATCGAGATAGGCCTCGTCATGCTGGCCGGGTCCCGCATGCTCGACGGCCTCCCAAGTCGTGAGCAGGCGCACGCAGTTGAAGCCCCAATGCTTCAGGCGAGCGAGATGTTCGTCCGCCTCGGCGAGCGGAAAAGGCCGGCCGATGAAGGAAACCGTGCGGTGGTCGGAAAAATCGGACGGATGTTCGGTGCCGCCGTCCGGCCATGGCACTTTGCAATCGCCGCCGAGATTGACGCCGCGCAAAATGACGCGCCGGCCGGACTCGTCGACAAACCAACGACCCTTCATGTCCAGTTTCTGCATGGCGCGCCCCGTTTCTGCTATGCTGGCAAACAGAACAAAATCGGCGGCCCATGTCCACGACAGTCGAACAGCGCGAGATCAGACCGCATGCGCTCAACCGTGGCTTCGTCTGGCATACGCCGGAGCCAGGCAGCTTGCGCCACCTGACGGCGGAGCAATACCGCACTTTCAACGATCAAGGATTCGTCAAGCTTGAGGGCGTGTTCACGCCGGCGGAAGTCGCCGCGGTCATCGCCGCCATCGATCCCATAGAACAGAAGGGCGAGGAGTGGCTGCGCGCCAAGGGCGGCAAGGTCAGCATCTCCGAGGCCGACGTCATCACCTTCAGCATTCATCTGGTGACGCGCTCAGATGTCCTGCGCGCCTTCGCGGCGCATCCGGAGGTCAAGGATATCTGTCACGACTTGATCGGTGACGATGTGCGGCTCTACTGGGATCAATCGGTCTACAAGAAGACCGGCAAGGAGCAAGAGTTCCCCTGGCACCAGGACAATGGCTACACCTTCATCGAGCCGCAGCAATATCTCACGCTGTGGATTCCGCTCGTCGATGTCGACGAGAGCAATGGCTGTCCGTGGATTGCGCCCGGCGTGCACAAGCGCGGCACGCTCGAGCATTGGCTGACGCCGATTGGCTACAAATGCCTCGAGCATGTCGCCGATGCAGTTGCGGTTCCCGGCAAGGCCGGCGATGTCATCGCCTTTTCCTCGCTCGCGCCGCACCGCACCGGCCCCAACCTCAAGACGGGTTCGGTGCGCAAGGCGTACATCCTGCAATACGCGCCCGACGGCGCTTACACGATCCGCGACGGTGTGAAGGCGTTGCAGGATGATCCCAAGCGGCAGTTCAAGATTTTGGACGGTGGGCGGTAGAAAGACTCCCCCTCACCCGCTGCGCGCCTGACGGCGCTCGCGACCTCTCCCGCAAGCGGGAGAAGTTAGTCCTGTCCTCTCCCGCTTGCGGGAGAGGGTGGTTCGCGCATACGCGAACCGGGTGAGGGGAAATCGGAATCATGGTTCTCTTTCAGTTCTGAGCATGCTATAGCGCGGCCTTCGGTGGGGGATTGCAATGAACCGGATTTGGATCGCGCTTGGCGTTGTCGCGGTGCTTGCTGTCGGCGGCTACGTCGCGTTCCAGCACTATTGGTACTACCTGCCTGGCATTCTCGACCGTTATCGCGATCCGGTGCTGCCCAACCAGCCGGTGACCTGGCAGCAGGGACCGGCGAGCATGCCGGCCGGCCCACGCAAGCCCAACGTGCTTTTCATCCTCGCCGACGATCTCGGCTTCAATGATCTGAGCTTCAACGGCGGCGGCGTGGCGGGCGGCGCGGCGCCGACGCCGCACATCGATGCCATCGCGCGTGACGGCGTTATCTTCGCCAATGGCTATGCCGGCAACGCCACCTGTGCGCCATCGCGCGCGGCGATCATGACCGGGCGCTATGCCACGCGCTTCGGCTTCGAGTTCACGCCGACGCCGGGCGCTTTCGAGAAACTGATCGCCACCTTCGACTATGCCGGACGGCGCGGCTTCTACGACGCGGAACATGAGCGCGACCTGCCGGCGAATGCGAACGACGAGGCGGTGCCGGGAAGTGAGATCATGCTGCCCAAGCTGCTGCACGATCAGGGCTATCGCACTCTGTTCCTCGGCAAGTGGCATTTGGGCGGCACGCCGACGTCGAAACCGGAAGTGAAGGGCTTCGACGAGACGCTCGGCTTCCTCCCCGGCGCCTCGCTCTACGCGCCGAGCGGCGATCCGAGCGTCGAGGAGGCGCACCAGGATTTCGACCCGATCGACAAGTTCCTGTGGGCCAACCTGACCTTCTCGGTCGAGAACAATGGTGGGCATCGCTTCGCGCCTTCCAGATACATGACCGACTATCTCGGCGACGAAGCGGTGAAGGCGATTCACGCCAATCGCAACCGGCCCTGGCTGATGTATCTGACCTTCAACGCGGTGCACACGCCGTTCCAGGCGCTGAAGTCGGACTATGATGCGCTACCGCAGATCAAGGACCACCGCCTGCGCGTCTACGCGGCGATGCTGCGCGCCCTCGACCGGAATGTCGGCAAAGTGATGGACGAGTTGCAGCGCGACGGCATCGACAACAATACGCTCGTCATCTTCACCAGCGACAATGGCGGCGCCTACTATGTCGGCCTGCCCGACATCAACAAGCCGTATCGCGGCTGGAAGGCGACGTTCTTCGAAGGCGGCATCCATGTGCCGTTCTTCCTGCGCTGGCCGGGTACCTTGCCGGCTGGCAAGACGTTTTCCTATCCCGTCGGGCATGTCGACATCTTCGCGACTGCCGCCGCCGTCGCCGGCGCGCCGCTGCCGCGCGATCGCATTCTCGATGGCGTCAATCTCATTCCCTACGCTACCGGGGAGCAGACCGGGCGTCCGCATCAAACCTTGTTTTGGCGCTCCGGGCCCTACGCCACGCTGCTTGATGGCGACTGGAAGCTGCAGGTGATGGACAAGCCCTACGCGAAGCTTTGGCTCTATGACCTGAACACGGATCCGACGGAAAAGCGCAACCGCGTGCGCGAAAATACGGCCGAGACGGCGACGCTGCTCAAGGAACTGCGCGCGATCAGCGCCGCTCAGTCAAAGCCGCTTTGGCCGTCGCTGGCTCTGGTGCCCGAAGCCATCGACCATCCCCTGTCCTATCCCGACAGTCCCGGCGACGAAGTCGTATTCTGGGCCAACTAGACTGCGGACGGCCCTCGTCCTTCGACAAGCTCAGGATGAGGGCCGCGGCTTATTCCTCATCCTGAGCTTGTCGAAGGATGGGTGGCACGCACCGCCATCTCCCACATTTCCCCAGCGGCAGCACCCACTCGATTTGGCGCCGGCGGAGGGGATAAGCTTCGCCCAGATATCGGGAGAAGTGCATGGTTGATGTCACCGCAGTCCAACCCATCACTGAGAGCGACGGAGAGATCAAGGCGGCGATCGAAGAGGCGCACCTGCCCTCGCTGATCGCGGCGCTCGTGCATGTCACGGGCGATTCCAGCCTTGTCACGGGCGAGATCAAGCCGGTCTATGATTTTTTCGGTGACGGCCAGGGCGGTCTGACACCCGAACAGATTGCCCAGACCAAGGCCCGCGCGCTGAAGGCGCTCGCCGCCTATCGCGACAGCGGCTGCAAGCTGCCGCCGCAGCCTTCGCTCGATGTCGTCCACGCGATGATGAACTTCGTCGCCGGCGCCCAGATTCCCGAGCGCTATGTGCCGTTCCTCGAGGAGGAACTGGCGCTCGACGGCAGCGATCCCAAAGCGGTGCATGGCCTCGATGAAATTCCGCAAAGCCAGAAGAAGGATTTCTGCGTCCTCGTCATCGGTGCCGGCATGTCGGGCCTGCTGGCGGCGATCCGCCTGAAGCAGGCTGGCATCCAATACACCGTCGTCGACAAGAACAGCGATGTCGGCGGCACCTGGTTCGTCAACACCTATCCCGGCTGCCGCGTCGACAATCCCAACCACCTCTATTCCTACTCCTTCGAGCCCAATCACGACTGGCCGTATCATTTCTCGACTCAGCCGCTCCTGTGGAAATATTTCCGCACCGTGGCCGACAAGTACGGCCTGCGCCAGCACATCCGCTTCAAGACCGAGGTGATCGAGTCGGTCTATGACGAGCGCCACGCGCTGTGGAAGACGCGCGTGCGCGACGCCGACGGCAAGGAAGAGACGCTCGTCTCCAACGCGGTGATCACGGCGGTCGGCCAGTTGAGCCGGCCACGGTTGCCCGACATCAAGGGCATCGAGACCTTCAAGGGCAAATCGTTCCACTCGGCGGAGTGGGATCATTCAATCGATCTGAAAGGCAAGCGCGTTGCTTCAATCGGAACCGGCGCTAGTGCCTTCCAGTTCGTGCCCGCGATCGCGCCCGATGTGGCAAAGCTCTACGTCTTCCAGCGCACGGCGCCCTGGCTCGGACCGACGCCGAACTATCACGACAGCGTCGCCGACGGTAAGAAGTGGCTGCTCAAGCACGTGCCGTTCTACGCCAAATGGTATCGCTTCTGGCTGTTCTGGATGCTGACCGACGGCATCTATGAATTCGTGAAGGCCGACCCCAAATGGGACAAGCGCAAGGATTCGGTTGGCGAACAGAACGACATGCTGCGCCAAATGCTGACGGACTACACCCTGGGCCAGCTCGAAGGCCGTCCCGACCTGCAGCAGGCGGCGACGCCCAACTATCCGCCAGGCGGCAAGCGCTCAGTGCGCGACAATGGCGTGTGGCTCGGCGCACTGAAGCGTCCCAACGTCGAAACCATCACCTCGCCCATCGTCGAGATCACGCCGACGGGACTCAAGACCAAGGACGGCCGCGAATATCCGGTCGACGTCATCATCTACGGTACCGGTTTCACGGCGAGCCAGTTCCTCGAGCCGATGCACTTCAAGGGCAAGGGCGGCGTCGATCTGCACGAGCAGTGGAACGGCGACGCCCGCGCCTATCTCGGCGTCACAGTGCCGAATTTCCCGAACCTCTTCATCATGTACGGCCCGAACACCAACATCGTGGTCAACGGCAGCATCATCTTCTTCTCGGAGTGCGAGGTTCGCTACATCCAGGGCCTGCTCGAACTGCTGCTCAAGTCGGGCGGCGGCGCCATCGAGGTGAAGAAGTCCGTGCATGACGCGTTCAATGTGAAGGTCGACGCGAGCAATGCGCAGATGGCGTGGGGCGTGCCGCAGGTGACGAGCTGGTACAAGAACAAGAAGGGCCGCGTGTCGCAGAACTGGCCCTGGCCGCTCGTCGACTTTTGGGGCGCGACGCGCGCGCCCAAACCGGCCGATTTCGAGTTGAGCGTGCCGGCCGGCGCCAAGGTCGCGGCGCAGTAGGAGAAGTCGTGCACTTCATCGATGCATTGCATGCGCGCAAGTCCGTGCGCGCGTTCCGCTCCGATCCGGTGCCGCGCGCCGTCGTCGAGGAACTGCTGCAACTCGCCTCGCGCGCGCCGTCCGGTACCAACGTGCAGCCCTGGAAGGTCCATGTCGTGGCGGGCGACGTGCGCAGAGAGCTCGAACGCGAAGTGCTGGCGCATCGCGACACGATGCCGCCCGACGACAAGGCGGAATTTCCGCGCAGCAGCAAGCGCAAGGAGCCCTACATCGGGCGTATGCGCAAGCTCGGCAAGGACATGTATTCGCTGATCGGCATTCCCAAGGGCGACAAGCAAGCCAATTGGGCGCAGTGGGGGCGCAATTACAAATTCTTTGACGCGCCGGTCGGGCTCATCTTCACCATCGACAAGGATCTCGACGCGATGAGCTTCGTCGATCTCGGCATGTTCATGCAGACACTGATGCTCGCGGCCAAGGTGCGCGGCCTCGACACTTGCGCACAGGGCGCGTGGAACAATTACTGGAGCGTCACGCGTCGCGTGCTGAAGGTGTCCGACGACGAGTACATCATCTGCGGCATCTCGCTTGGCTATGCCGACGAAAACGCGCCGGTAAATTCTCTGGTTTCCGAACGCGAGCCTGTCGTGAGCTTCGCGACGTTTCACGGGTTCTGAGGTGCGATGGCCCCCGGCAAGCTGATTGTCATCACGGGTCCGGCGGCGGTCGGAAAGTCGACGGTCTCCCGGGCGATACAGGCGGTGTTCGCGACCAAGGGCCAAATCTGCATGCTCCTTGAACTCGACACGTTCGGGCGCGGCGTGCCGCGGGACTGGGTAGCGATTGGGACACAGCGAGGCGCCAATTCGGAACGCGGATTTGACTATGTGCGCACCAAAGCCGGCAGTATTGAGCTTGCATTGGGTGCCGATGGACGTCGTGTTCTCGGCGCCTTTCACCGCTCGATCGCGGCCGTCGTGAGTTCGGGGATGAACGCGGTTTGCGAGACGATCGTCTACGACGAGGACGATTGGCGTGATTGGTCGGAGGCTCTTCACAACATTCCAGTCTGCTGGGTCAAGCTCGGTGCACCGGTCGAAGTTCTGGAAGCGCGAGAAAAGGCCGATCGTTCGCGAGTCTTTCAGGGATTGGCGAAAGGCATGAGTGCTAGAAAACCCGTCGGCACCTACGATATCGAGGCCGACACATCTATCGAGAACGTGAACGCGATCGTGCAGCGCATAGTCGCCGCGCTTGGTACTTAGCGCAGCTACCAGGACTCGTTGTACGGCCGGATTTCGACGTTGAACGACCACGCCGACCTGTCCTGGTGCGCCGTGTGGAAGATTTCGTCGGCGATTGCGGTCGACTTGATGAAAAAACTCTCCGGCCGATCCTTGAAACGTTCGCGCGCCCACGGCACGTCGATCACCGCATCGATCACGACATAGGCGACATGCACGCCCTTGGGGCCCGCATCGCGCGCGATGGCCTCGGCCAGAATGCGCTGTGCCGCCTTGGTGGGCGCAAAGCCCGCGAAGTTGGCGCGGCCGCGCAGTGCCGAGGTGTTGCCGGTGGCGATCACGACGCCCGCGCCGCGCGCGATCATCGCCGGCACGAAGCGGCGCGCCAGGTAAAGCAGCCCCATCGTGTTGGTCTGAAAATTCTCGTTCAACACCTTGGGCGCGATCTCGAGAAACGAGCCGAAGGCGCCGCCGACGGCATTGTGGATGAGCACGTCAGGCGCGCCCAGCTCGCGCTCGATCGCCGCCGCCGCCGCATCGACCTGCAAGGGATCGGAGACGTCGCAGGGATAGGCCTTGGCACCGGCGATTTCGCTCTCCAGCTCGCCGAGCCGTTTGGCGTTGCGCGCCAGCATGGCGATGCGATAGCCGCCGGCCGCAAACCGCCGCGCCAGAGAGGCTCCGGTACCAGGCCCGACGCCTGAGATGACACAGACTTTCTCGCTCATGATCGGCTCACTGGCTCTAAGGCGAAGGCGGCGGGCCCAACACCCGCATACGATAGGCTTCGGTGAATGTTTCCGCGGGCACCGCTTCCGGACCAGCCATGACGGCGACACCGTGCAGCGCAAGCGATGGATCCGCCGCGGCCCGTTCGTGATAGCGCCGCCGTCGCTCGCGCGCGGCAGGGCCGAATTCGACGTTGAGCGTCGCATCAAGACTGGCAACAAAGCGCAAGCGCCGCATGCGTTCGCGTCGTTCCTCGCTGTAAGGCGCAAAGGCGGCTTTGTTCCACTCGCGATTCGTCTTCAAGATGTCGGCGATGATGCGCACGTCGCGATAGGTGATCGAAAGGCCAAGTCCGATGATCGGATCGTTCCAGCCCGCGGCATCGCCAACCAGCACCACGCCCTCCGCGCAGGGTTCGTTGGTCCAGCTGTCATTGTTGACGTAGCTGAACAGCGGACCGGCCGGGGTGCCGGCGGCAAGATATTTGTTGTTGGGCGACGAGATCATTCGGAAGCTTTCGAGAAAATTCCGTTTGCTGTCCGGACCGCTGAAGCGCTTGCGCTGTTCCAGCGCGTAGCCACCATAGACGCGCACCCTGCCCTTGCCCTGCGGAAATGCGAGAAAGTTGAAATCGCCCTCGGTGCCGACGGCTTGCAAGACTTCATCCCAGCCCTGCGCACCGTCGAGCAACAGACCGGCGAACCAGTGATGCGCCTTGTCCTGGTGCAGCCTGATCCCCGCCGTCTCGCGTATCGGCGACGTGCGGCCGTCGGCGGCTGCAATCAAGCGCGCCTTCACCGCATGCTCGGTGCCGTCATGTTCGTAGCTGAGAGACGGCGAGGTACTCGCCACAATCTTTGTCACGCGCGCGCCGCGCAGCACCGTCGCGCCGGCGCGTCCAGCCTCGTCAAACAGCGTCTGGCAATGATGCGGATGACCGATGCACAAAGGGCCCGGCACGTCTGTCGCGAAGATGCCAAGCGGCATGGCGCGCGCTTCGGCGGCGGCCGGCAGCAGGCTTTCATCATAGGTGACATGGCGCAGCAGATGATGTCCGCCCGCTTCAACCAGCACGTCGTAGAGTCCAAGACGCCTGGTCTCGGCCACGCCCCATGGCGCGATCCACTCGCCACGAACATGATCTTCAAAGGCGAGCGATGGTTCCAATAACAGCACGCTGCTGCCGGCGCGCGCCATGACGGCGGCCAGTGCCGAACCGCCAACCCCGCCGCCGACGACAATCAAATCATAGGCTTTCACAGCCGCAGGCTCCCAGATGCCGGCCAAACGCTAGCATGGCGCGGCTGACGGGGCGGCAAAAATGCGCCACACTGCGCCATGACAGAAAGTCTGCCGGTCATTGACGTGGCGCCGCTGTTTGGCCGCGACGAGACACGGCGCCGGCACGTCGCCGACGCCATCGGCAGCGCCTGTCGCGACAATGGCTTCTTCTATGCGACGGGTCATGGCATTGCGCCGGCTCTGGTGGCGCGACTGGACGCGGCAGCGCGGGAGTTCTTCGCGCTCGCCGAGTCCGAAAAGATGCAGATCGCGATGGCGCGTGGCGGGCGGGCGTGGCGCGGCTTTTTTCCGGTTGGCGGCGAATTGACCTCTGGCATACCCGACCGCAAGGAGGGCATCTACTTCGGCAGCGAGCTCGACGAGCGCGACCCCCGCGTGCGGGCTGGCCTGCCGTTGCACGGCAAGAACCAATTTCCAGTGCGTCCGGCGCAACTGCGCGCCGCCGTGCTGGAATATCTCGACGCCAACGAACGCGCGGCGCACGCCGTCATGGAGGGAATTGCGCTCAGCCTGGGCCTGGACGCGCAGTATTTTCGCACCAACTACACGTCGGAGCCGACGATCCTGTTCCGCATATTCCATTATCCAAGCGACATACCAAGCTCCATGCAATGGGGCGTCGGCGAGCACACCGACTACGGCCTGCTCACGCTGCTGGCCCAAGACGATGCCGGTGGGCTGCAGGTCAAGTCACCGACGGGCTGGACGGATGCGCCACCGCTTGCCGGCACGCTGGTGTGCAACATCGGCGATATGCTCGATCGTTTGACCGGCGGTCTCTATCGCTCCACGCCGCATCGCGCCAGGAACATCAGCGGGCGCGGTCGGCTGTCCTTTCCGTTCTTCTTCGATCCCGGTTTCGCCGCAGAGATCAAGCCGCTGCCACAGCACGCCGCGCAAATCCGCGACGATCGCGAAACGCGCTGGGACAAGCAAAGCGTGCACGCCTTCAATGGCACTTATGGCGACTATCTGCTTGGCAAGGTGTCAAAGGTATTCCCGCAATTGCGGCACGAGGTCATTTCGTAGCCATGAAGCCGGGCTAGATCGCCCAGCCGCCGTCGATGACGAACGCCTGCCCGGTGACGAAGGTCGACTCGTCCGCCGCGAGATAGACGGCCAGCGCAGCGATTTCCTCCGCCCGACCGAAGCGTCCCGTAGGCTGGCGCGCGATGAACGACGCCAGCGCGGCCTTGGGGTCGGGTTGCGCGGCGATGCGCCTCCGCAACGACGGCGTGTCGACCGTGCCTGGACAGATGGCGTTGCAGCGGATGCCACGCGTGACGTAGTCGGCGGCGATCGATTTCGTCAGTCCGATCACCGCCGCCTTGCTCGTGCCGTAGGCGCTGCGGTTCGGCGCGCCTTTGATACTGGACACTACCGAAGCCATGTTGACGATCGAGCCGGCGCCGCGTTCCAGCATGCCGGGCAAGACGGCGCGAATGGTGCGCACCATCGACAAGACATTCAGCTCGAACGTGGAGCTGAAGATCGCGTCGGACGAATCGAGCAAGGTTCCGTTCGGCACCATGCCGGCGCAGTTGAAAAGTACGTCACAGCGCCCGGTGGCAGCGAAAAGTCGGGTGATGGCGGTCGGCTCCCGCAGATCGACCACATGGGTTTCGATGCCGGCCGCTTCGGCTTGCAGGGTTTTCAGCGCCGCCGCATCGATGTCGGCGGCCAGGACACGCGCGCCTTCGCGGTGAAAGGCCAGCGCCGACGCGCGGCCGATACCGGCGCCTGCTGCTGTAACAACCGCCGCTTTCCCTGCCAGCCGCAATGTCGTCATCCTGTTCGGCACCCGGCACGGGTGCGGTGGCGGCGATGAAGCCATGCTTTTTCAGGGCGGTCCACCGGTCGTGTGTGGACGTGCATTAAGCGCGACTGGCAAGGCGGATGTCGGCCAACTTGAAGCGCAGTTCCTTGCGCACATAGTCGATCGTCACCGCCGATGTCTGCTTGAGGAAATTCATCCCGAGGAACAAAGCTGGCTTGTCGGCCAGTCCCCACACGTCGAACACCTGCAGGTCAGAGATCAGAAGATTGCTGTGAACGAAGTGGATCGGACCGAGCCGAATGGTCGTGATCGCGGTGAGCCGCCCCGGCGCCTGCCCGCCGGTCACCCCGATCACCGGTATGATCTCATCGCTGATATAGGCAGCGCCGGATTTCTGCAATTCGGCGAAGAGCCGCGTGTTGCCAATCGAGATTTCGGCACCGGAGTCGACGAACGCGTAGGCATTCACGCCATCGACGACGCACTTGACCGCAGTCAGCCGGCCGTGGGAACCATCGACGCGTACGATCTCTTCATTGGGCGGAACCCAGTTCGAGAACGCGCTCGATCTGTCGACGGTGAGTTTCTTGTTCAGAAAGTCGAATGTCACCTTGCGGCCGTCGATCACGTCGAGGCCCAAATAGCCGTCGGCGCCGAGCCAATGTCGCGGCAACACCGGCGCGGGCAGATTCTCGATCATGATGCGGCCGAAGGCGAGATTCTTCAGATGAACCGTCGGTGCCGGCAAAGATCGCGCGATCCCCTGCACCACGACATCCGAGCCGCTCAACAGGCCAAGACTGACCGCAACGTCATCCGCGATGACGGAACGGTCGGCGCCGGTATCGACCAGAAAGCGGAACGGACCCTTGCCGTCGACGAAGGTTTCCAAAGTGAGACGATGCTGCGGATCGGCCCCGCCCTGGATGATTTCCTCGGCCGGTGGCGTTTGCGCTTCGGGCTCGGTGGCGGCGCGGGCCAGAGCGGGCGCCAGCACCAAGGCCGCCGCGGCATGGCCGAGCAGCCGGCGGCGTGAATAGTCAGCCATGATGCGCATGCACCCTCCTCGGTCCACCATGACCGCGCGAGTCCGGCGATGGTATCACTTCGCAAAGGCAGCGTGGTACGCAGAACGCTCACACTTGGTTTACCGCGCCTATCCGGCAATGGCACGTGGACACTGCCGCAGGGCGGAAATTCAGTGTTAGGATCGGCCCGCAAGAGGAGCCCGCCATGACCTATGCGAACCGCGCCATCTACGATGCCGACAGCCACATCATGGAGCTTCCGGACTTTTTGCAGAAATATGCCGACCCCGCCGTGCGTGACGAGATTCCCGCCGTCAGCTATTCGGCATCGATTGTGACCGATGAGGAAGTCGCTGAAATCATGGCCCGCGGCGGCCGGCACAGCGCCGAGCACCTCGCCGAATTGCTCGGCCTGGGCGACCGCTTGATCGAAAAGTCCAAGGAGATCCAGGCGCTGGGCGCGTTCGACGGCAAAGAACGCAAGCAGGCGATGGACATGTTCGGCTTCAAGAAGCAGCTGGTGTTCGCAACCCACAGCGTCGCGATGCCGTTCTCGCCCAGTTCGAAGATTGCGCCCGCCCGACGCTATGGCGGCGCACGGGCGCACAACCGGCACATGTCTGAGTTCTGCTCGCATGACGAGCGGCTGATGGGCGCCGCGATCATACCGCTGGACGACCCGGCTTATGCGCTGGCCGAACTTGACTTCGTGCTCAAGACCAACCTGAAGGCCGTTTGGGTGCCGCACCGTCCGTGCGGCGACAAGTCGCCGGGCCATGTCGAATTCGAGCCATTCTGGGCACGGCTTGCCGAAGCCGGCGTTCCATTCTTGCTGCATGTCGGCGGCTCGCCGCTGCAACTGGCCAAGGCGTGGGGCAACAATGGGCGCGCCGCCACGAAGGATTGGCTCGGTGGCGGCGAAAACCTCCGCACGAAGGACGTCGCCGTCCTGCACCAAGGTCCGGAAACGTTCATCTCCATGATGCTGATCGAAGGTGTTTTCGAGCGGCATCCCAAACTGCGCGGCGCCAGCGTTGAGCTGGGTGCCGGCTGGGTACCGTCCCTGCTGACGCGGCTCGACTGGGTCGCCAAGCATTGGGGCCGCACCGACCAGAACCTGGCGAGCTTCAAGCGCACGCCGTCCGAGCAATTGCGCGAGCAGATGGCCTTCACGCCCTTCGTGTTCGAGGAGGTCGGTGCCTTCATCGACCAGTCCAATGCGGATCTCTATCTGTTTTCGAGCGACTACCCGCACATCGAAGGCGGCCGCAATCCGATCGCGCGCTTTGAAGGCGCGCTCGGCGAACGGGCGCCGCTGGTGCGCGAGAAGTTCTACGCCGAGAACTTCCTGCGTATCTTCCCCGATGCGCGGGTGAACTGAACCAAGACACCAACCGGAGAACTTTTCGTGCGACTGACCAAGGCCCGCATTGCGCCGCTGACTGATGCCGAATTCAGCGACGAACAGAAGGAACTGCTGGCCCCGATGGGCGGGCGCATCCTCAACATTTTTCGTACGCTGGTGCGCGAGCCCAAGGCGATGCGCGGGTTCCTCGCCTGGGGCAACTATGTCCTGTCGCGACGCAACGCCCTGCCCGAGCGCGAACGCGAGATCGTCATCCTGCGCACCGGCTACCTCTGCAAGTCAGGCTATGAATGGACGCAGCATGTGGTCATCGCCAAGCGCGCGGGACTCAGCGACGACGAGATTGCACGCATCAAAAAAGGCGCCGACGCCGGTTGGAACGCGGCCGACGCGGCACTCATCCGCGCCAGCGACGAACTGCACCAGGACCAGTTCGTCTCTGACGCGACCTGGACAGCACTCGGCCAGCATTTGACGCAGAAGCAATGCATGGACGTGGTCTTCACCGTCGGGCAGTACACGCAAGTATCGATGATCCTGAACTCGTTCGGTGTGCAGCTCGACACTGGCCAGACACTCGATCCGGATCTGAAGGGCTTTTAAGCATGCGGCTGGCGGGTAAGACCGCGATCATCTCGGGAGCCGGCCAAACGCCCGGCACCACCATCGGCAATGGCCGCGCCATGGCGATCCTGTTCGCCCGCGAGGGCGCCGACGTGCTGTGCGTCGATCGCGACGGCGCCCGCGCGGAGGAAACCGTCGCCATGATCGCCCAGGAAGGCGGCCACGCGGCGAGCCTGGAGGCCAACATCGTCAAGCCTGGCGCGGCCGACGCCATCATCGCAGCCGCCAAAGCCCGCTTCGGCCACCTCGACATTCTCGTCAACAATGTGGGCATCGGCGGCGGCGACGGTCCCGCCCACCGGGTCGCCGAAGACGCCTTCGACCGCATCATGTCCGTCAATCTCAAGGGGACATGGCTGATGTCCAAGGCCGCGATCCCGCTCATGCGCGAACAAGGAAGAGGCGCGATCGTCAACATCTCGTCGCTCGCCTCCATCGCCGGCGGCAACCAGGTCGCCTATGAAGTGTCAAAGGCGGCTGTGAACCGGCTGACGACCAGCATCGCCCAGGCCAATGCGCGTCATGGCATTCGCTGCAATGCCATCCTGCCCGGCCTGATGGACACGCCGATGGCGGTGGCCGGAATCGCGCAGGCCAGCGGCCAGGACCAGGAATCGGTTCGTCAGGCGCGCAACGCCCGCGTTCCGCTCGGCGGCAAGATGGGTTCGGGGTGGGATACCGCCAATGCGGCGCTCTTTCTCGCCTCCGACGAAGCACAATTCATCACCGGCGTGCTCCTGCCGGTGGACGGCGGCATGTCGGTGCGCATCGGCTAGTCGTGATAGCGCAGGCGCCGGCGCAGCAGCGGTATGCAGAAATCGAGAAAGACGCGGATCTTGCGCGGCAGCGGTCCTTGTCCGGCATGCACCAGGTTGACCGGCAGCGCCGCGGGTTCGAACCTATCCAAAACGATTTGCAGCCGTCCTTCGCGCACAGCGTCCTCCACCTGGTAGGAAAGCACGCGCGTCACGCCGACGCCGGCAATCGTCGCATCGATCGCGGCCTCGGCGGTGTTCACGGAGAGGCGCGAGTGAATCGGAACGGACTGCTCCATCCGTGACCCTGGAATGGTGAAGTTCCATGACAGCGTCGTTGTGGGACCGTCATGTGTGACGCAGTCCAGTGCCGAAAGATCCGTCGCTTTCTTGGGAACGCCGCGACCGGCGAAGTAGGCCGGGCTGCCGCACACCACGCGCCGCACTGAGCCCACCCGCGTCGCGATCAGGCTGCTGTCGGGGAGTGCGCCGATGCGCACGGCAAGGTCGATGTGATCGTCGATCAAGTGCACGTTGCGATCCGACAGGACCAGCCGAATGTCGATCTGGGGATATTCCGATAGAAACCCATTGATGACGGGCAATACGTGCAGGCGCCCAAACACGATCGGCGCCGTGATGATGAGTTCGCCCTTGGGCGCACTGTATTCGCCCGACGCCGCGCGTTCTGCCTCGCCCACCTGCTCGAGGATTCGCTTGCACGCATCGAGATAGGCTGTGCCGGCGTCGGTCAGCACCAGCTTGCGCGTTGAACGCACCAAAAGCCGGGTCGCCAGGTGTGTTTCGAGCTCCGACACTTTGCGGCTGACCGTCG